>Ga0126311_10000792_pt1 | contig 14643 bp, 11 predicted proteins | sample Plot61_FD_92539 | JGI IMG/M metagenome (GOLD analysis project Ga0126311, IMG submission 92539) | Serpentine soil microbial communities from UC McLaughlin Reserve, CA, USA - Plot61 | ecosystem: Environmental > Terrestrial > Soil > Grasslands | place: USA: UC McLaughlin Reserve, Lake County...
CGGGCGATGCAGACGACCGAGATACGTGAGTTGTCGCCTGCGGAGAGACGCGGCAAGGCGCTCTACCTGCGTGGTGAAAGCGCTTCGGGAAAAGAGATCAAGGCGATGGTCGGCGAGATGGACGTGCCGGCCTCCACGATGACGTGCGGCGGCTGTCACGGTCTCCGCGGCGAGGGCAAAACCGAAGGCGGCGTCACTGCCGGAAACCTCACGTGGTCCAACATGATCAAACCCTACGGCCATAAGCATCCGTCGGGACGCGAGCATGGACCATACGATGAAAAGCTGTTTGCTATGTCGCTCGTTCAGGGTATCGATCCGGCGGGTAACAAGCTGGCGGTCGCGATGCCGCGCTTTCACATGTCGCCTGAAGACGTGGCGGATCTCATCGCTTATCTCAAACGCATCGAAACCGATCGCGATCCGGGTCTCACGGACACAACAGTTAAAGTGGGCACGATTCTGCCGGACCATGGCCCACTCGCCGACATCGGCGCGGCGATGAAGGACGTGCTGACTGCCTACTTCGCAAACGTCAACGAGAAAGGCGGAATTTACAACCGCACCATCGAACTGCAAACAACCGCGGCAGGCGATGACGCGGCAACGACAGTTGCAAACACGCAGTCGCTCATTAAAAAGGATCAGGTCTTCGCGATCGTCAGCGGGCTGAGCGCAGGCGCCGATAAAGAGCTTGTCAGTGTGACGAAAGAAGCCGAAGTACCTTTCATGGGACCGTTAACGCTTCTGCCTCAGACCGGTTTTCAAACCAATCGCAACGTCTTCTACCTGCTGGCCGGCGCGAGTGAACAAGCGCAGGCGCTCGTCAACTTCGCAGCCAGTAAGCCGGAGTTGAAAAAGTCGCGGCTCGCAATTGTCCACTCCGAAAACGAAATCGCCGTTGCGGCTGCCGCTGCGATTGAGGAGCAGGCACGAACATTGGGCTGGACGGCAGTCACTAAGAAATCTTTTTCAAGCGATCATTTCGACGCGGCAAAGATCGCGGCGGAGCTGAAAGCGGAAAACGCGGAAACGGTTTTCTTTTTCGGCGGCGGTAATCGCGAGACAGCGTTTATCAGCGCGGCGGCCGCTGCCAGTTGGACGCCGCATGTTTTTCTGCTCGGCGCATTGGCGGGGAGAGATCTTGTCGAGACCGTACCCATGAGCTTCAAGGACCGTGTGTTCGTTTCGTTTCCCACCGTGCCGGGTGATCTGACGCCGGAAGGTTTGGCTGAATTACGCGAGCTGCAAGTGAAGTACAAGTTTCCGGTGCGACATACCGCATCGCAGGTGATGGCTCTCGCTGCCGCTAAGATCTTCACGGAGTCTTTGAAGCGCGCCGGAAGAGATCTGAGCCGTGAAAAGTTGATCACGGCCCTTGAAGGTCTTTACGAGTATGACACGGGCGTGACACCCAGCATTACGTTTGGACCAAACCGTCGTGTCGGTTCGAAGGGGAGTTACGTCGTTGCAATCGATCCCGCGAAAAAAGGATTCGTTTCCGCCAGCGGGTGGGTCAAGAATAATTAATTCAATTCAGAAAGATGAAGGAAAGTATGAAAGTAATTTTATTTGGTCTTCTTATGATGATTGTGGCTGGTTCGTCTGTCATGGCGCAGACGGACGTTCCCGAGGTTCTAGGTGTAGTCAATGGAGTGAAGATCACTAAACAAGATCTCAGTCCGGAGACTCAGTCGCGTATCGCAGAGTTGCAGAACTCGATCGTCGAGGCTCGCCAGCGCGAACTCGATCTTCAGATCGATTCGATACTGCTCGAAGCCGAGGCGAAGAAGCGCGGAGTTACGCCGTCGCAGGTGATCAAAGATGAGGTTATCGCGAAGGTGCAGGCGCCGACCGAGGCTGAGGCGCAGGCGTTTTACGATCAGAACAAGGCAAAGCTTCAGGCGGATTTAAAAACCGCTAAGGACGACATCATTTCGTATCTTCGCTACCAGCGCGAACAGGAACTGGCCTCGAAGCTGTCCGAGCGATTCCGCGCCACGGCCCAGGTCAAAGTTATTGCGAAGCCGACTGCGCCGCCGGTTAGCGCCGCGGATCGCGCGCGCGTGTTGGCGGAAGTCAACGGTAAGCAGATCACGATGGGTGACATCGAAAATAGTCTGCAGCCGTTGATCTTTAACGTGCAGGAACAGGTCTACGCGCTTCGCAAGCAGGATCTTGACGTGAAAGTCAACGACGCGTTGCTGGCGCAAGAGGCGCAGAAGAGACAGGTGACTACGCGTGCGTTGCTCGATACCGAGGTGACCGCGAAAGTGCCGCGCGTCACGGAGGCGCAGGCGCAGGCGTTCTATAACGAAAACAAAGAGCGGATGAGCGGCGATTTCGCGCAGACCAAGCCGATGATCATTCAGTACCTGCAGGAGACGAAGGAGCACGAAGCGACGCTCGCGTTTGCCGAGCAGTTGCGGCGCGCGTCCAAGGTCGAGATCAATCTCAGTGCGCCTGAGTCGCCTATGTTTGAGATCTCAACTGACGATCAACCGACGAAGGGGAATCCGCAGGCGCGAGTGACGATTATCGAGTTTACTGATTATCAATGCCCGAGCTGTGCGCAGCAGCACCCGGTTGTTGAGCGGATCATCAAGGAGTTTGGCGATCGCGTGCGGTTGGTGGTGCGCGACTTCCCGCTGTCGCAACATGCCAACGCGTTGAAAGCTGCCGAAGCGGCAGAGGCTGCACGCGAGCAGGGCAAGTACTGGGAATACACTGCGGTACTTTTCGGAAACCAGTCTGCGCTTGGGGTTGATAAGCTGAAGCAGTACGCGACCGAGGTTGGTTTGGACCGCGCACGATTCGACTCGTCGCTCGACAGTGGTAAGTTCGCGGACAAAGTTCAGCGCGACGTGTTGGACGGACGCAAGCTCGGTGTCAATGGGACGCCTACGCTTTACGTGAACGGCAAGCGCCTCTCCGACCGCTCTTACGAAGCGCTAAAAGCAACGATCGAGTCGTCGTTGGAATAAGCGCCAAAGGCGCGACATATAATAGCCAGGGGCAAGCGCGAAGCGCGTCGCCCCTGGTAAACAAATAACAGGCGCCCAGCCCTGAAAGGGCGTAATGAATATTTCGGCCTTTCAGGCCTTGCCCGTGCTTTTTGTACTTAACCAGGGGCGACGCGCTCGCTTCGCTCGCGCTTGCCCCTGGCTATCATATTCCGCGCCTTCGGGGCTCAAACACCACCCTGCGTGAGTCTTAAGTAGAACGAAAGCCGCGGTCGTTGGCGAAGACCATAGCCTGCGCGCGGGTCCAGACGCCGAGTTTGTCGAACAAGTTCGAGACGTGATTGCGAACGGTCTTTTCGCTGATCGAAAGACGTGCTGCAATCTCGGCGTTACCGAGTCCTTCTGTAATTAATGCCAACACTTCGCGCTCGCGCGGCGACAACGACGCGAATGCAGGATCTTCGCCGTCGCGTTTCTGGTCCATAAAGTCGAGCACTTCAGCGCAGAAACGTTCCCACGCCGGTTCACTCTCGAGCAAAATGTGGTTCTTCGAATCAAGTTCGACAAACTGCGCGCTCGGAATCGCCGCGGCGAGGATGTGTCCCTCAGCGATCGGAATGACGTCGTCATCACGCGAGTGCAGCACGAGCGTCGGCGCCTGTACCTGGCCGAGCAGATCGACCACGTCAATCGTCGCGCGGGTCTCGAGTAGTCGAGCCGCAATCTCGGGCGAAGTCGTCTTTCGACAGAGTTCGTTGAACCAGCCGACCTGCTCGTCAGTTGCGCCTGGAATGAATCGCGACGTGAACACCTGGCGGAACGCGGGATTATCTTTGCCCCAACCAAGACGTGTCATATCGATCAGCGCGCGATACAAGCGTTCTTTGTCAGGATCGCCGCGACAAAACGTTCCACGCGCGTAGGCGCCGTAGAGAATCAGTTTTGAGACACGTTCCGGATGTCGAACGGCATAGGCAATACACGTTGCAGCACCTTGAGAAATACCGAGGAGAGCGAACGGCTCTTGCGGACCGGCGACATCTACAACGGCTTCCAAATCCTCAACCCAGCGCGCGAAAGAGAGATCGCCGACGTTCCAGTCAGTCATTCCGCAGCCGCGTTCATCGTGACGCACGAAGTGGAAGTGATCGCTGAAGAAGTGTATCCAGTGGCGCCAGACCGGACTCTCCCATTCGTATTCGAGATGGGTCATCCAGTTTGCGGCCTTGATGAGCGTCGGGCCGGCGCCCGCTTCGGCCCATGCGAGCTGAACGGCGTCAGGAGTGCGGAGATACCTAATGCGTTGTGTTGCCCTCTTCACCATTGCACGCAACCGAGACAAATGTCCCATGTGAAGGCATCGGAGTATATCCAAACCGGGACTAAACTCCCATAGCCTAAAAAAGCAGGAAGCGCGATTATGCGCCGATAACATGGCGGAGGTGGAGGTTCGACAATGCTGAAGCGAATACTTTTCTTTTCATATGGCACTTTCTGTTACGTGGTTTTTCTCGGCGTCTTTCTTTACGCCATCGGCTTCATTGGCAACTTTGGTGTTCCGACCACACTCGACGGCGTTGCGCGCGGGCCGTTCGGCATCAGTTTCGCGATCGACGCAGGTTTACTCACGCTGTTCGCACTTCAGCATAGCGTGATGGCGCGCAAGTGGTTCAAGGAGTGGTGGACGAGGATCGTGCCGAAGCCGGTCGAACGCTCGACTTACGTTCTCTTCTCGAGCGTTGCACTGATCCTCTTGTTTGCGTTGTGGCAGCCGTTGGGCGGAGTAGTCTGGTCTGTTGAAGATCCTGCGGGACGCGTGGTATTGCGCGGGCTTTTTGCCCTTGGCTGGGGACTGATCCTGTACTCAACTTTCCTGATCAATCACTTCGATTTGTTTGGTATGCGCCAGGTGTGGCGATATCTGCGGGGCCACGGCGATACTGAGATGAAGTTTGTAACGCCTGGTCCATACCGGCTCGTGCGACACCCGCTTTACGTTGGTTGGCTCTTCGCATTTTGGATGACACCGTTGATGACGTCTGCGCACCTGCTTTTCTCAATTGCAACGACGGCTTACATTCTCGTGGCGATTCAACTCGAAGAACGCGACCTCGTGCGTGAGTATGGCAACGCTTACGAAGAGTACAAACAAGCGGTGCCGATGCTTGTTCCATCTCTTCGCAAGCGCGACTCGGCTGTGATCAAGGCGCCGGAACGGCTGACGTAAAACCGTTGCGCGGCAGTGATTCGACTTCGCTGTGCTTCTTCGCGAACAGCGCGTCGATGGACCACGTTCCCGGACCGGACAGCATCAGGAACGCACAACACGATAGTTGCGCGAATTCGGAACGGACCTCGTGCAACACGGCCCAGAACCCGATTTGTGGGGGCACTGGTGGTAACGGCAGCGGCGACGTGCCCAGATAAAGTGGGATCTTCGTCGACGCCATTGCCACCAGCATTTCAATTATGAATGGAATGGCGATCGGCCGTGTCAGCCACCCGCCAAGTATTAACAAGCCGCCGATGATCTCAAACCAGCCGTCGGCGGTCGCAGTGAAATGAGGGTATGGAAAACCGAGTTTTGTAAAACGTCCCACGCCCTGGTTTGCAAAAACGAATTTCATCACACCTTCCCATAAAAACACCGAACCCGCCATCAATCGGATCACAAAGGTTGCTCGCGGACCATCGGCCGGCGGATTGAGCAGCCAGTTGATTAAGTTATTCATTGCTTTTCACTCCTCATCAAAATTACTTCCGCCTATACAGACCTCCGTCCGGGCTTGCATATTCCCCGGGAATAAATTTGCATGTGATTGAGTCTTAACTAGGAGGCGGGGGGCAACATTGTCGGAGCAAACCAGAGCCAGTCGATTTGAGGAGATTGCACTGCCGCACCTGGCTGCTGCTTACAATCTTGCGCGGTGGCTGGTCCATAACGATCAGGACGCCGAAGACGTGGTTCAGGAATCGTTTATGCGCGCGTTCAAGTCGTTCAATGGTTACTACGGCGGAAACAGCCGTGCGTGGCTACTGACGATCGTGCGAAACACCTGTTACACGTGGTTGCAAAAGAATCGCATGTTGACCCTCGCCGATCCGATCGACGACAAGCTCGACGAGCTCGGACTCGATTTCGCAGATCCCGAGATGCTGCTGCTGCGAAGTGTTGATGCGCAAATCGTACGAACGGCGTTGCAGGAATTGCCGGTCGAGTTTCGCGAGGTCGTAGTGCTGCGTGAAATGGAAGAACTATCTTACAAAGAGATCGCCAACGTGGTGGACCTGCCGCTGGGTACTGTCATGTCGCGGCTGGCGCGCGGGCGCAAACGACTGCAAGCGCTGCTCGCCGGCCGCATGGGAAAGGAGGCAAGCATTGAGCTGTCAGCAAACGCATGAACTGATTCACGGATATCTCGACGGCGAGTTGGACCTGGTGAAGAGTCTCGAGATCGAAAAACATTTATCGCACTGCCACGCGTGTACTCAAAACTACGAGGCGCTGCGCAGTTTGCAATCGCGCGTGAGTGACAACTCGCTTCGCTTCGAGCCTCCCGCAAGTCTGGAAAAACGTTTGCGCTCGTCGTTGCGTCGCGAAGAGAAGCCGCAGCCCTTTCGTTGGCGATGGGCGGTCGCGGCGGCGTCGTTGCTAGCGGCCATGATCATCATCTGGAGCATCGCCGGTTTTGCTTCACGACAATCTCCGGAAGACGTGCTCGCGCAGGAAGTAGTCGCCAGTCATGTGCGATCGTTGATGGCCAATCATCTGACTGACGTGCCGTCTTCCGATCGACATACAGTCAAGCCATGGTTTGACGGGAAACTCGATTTCTCGCCGTCTGTGAAGGATCTGAGCCCGCAGGGATTCAGCCTGAACGGCGGCAGACTCGATTACATCGGCAACCGTCCCGTCGCGGCGCTCGTCTATCAACGCCGGCAACATTCGATCAACCTCTTCGTGTGGCCGGCAACAGACGCGCCGGCCGTGAACGGAAAAGCTTCGGAGCGACAGGGTTACAACGTGATTCGCTGGTCCAATGCGGGTATGACTTACTGGGCCGTGTCTGATCTCAACCTGGCGGAGCTACAGCAGTTTGTTCAGTTGCTCCAGGAGCAAACCTAACGGATCAAATAAAACGCGGTCTGTCGTGGTCGAAACCACTTCATTCCGTCCTTCGTTAAGTACGCATCGTCTTCCATCATGATCGTGACTTTCTGTCCGTTCCACTCAGGAACCGGCGTACTCGTGTTCAACTCGATCGAGGTGTAAGAACCTTCGCGAAACAGCGGTTCCAACGGCGCGCCCGCAGTAGGTCGACGAAAGTCGACACTCGCGCCGAGCGCGTGTCCCTGGTTCCCGACCGAGTGTGAATAGATCATCGCCTCGATGCCCTGAGTTTTCATGTCAGACATCGTGGCGTCATAAACTTCGAAGCCTTTCGCACCCGGTTTGATGTGCGTGAAGAGCGCGTCCTGAAGTTTGTTCGTATTCGCAAGCGCTTTCCTGAGTCCGAGCGGGGCGTCTTTTTCCCCGGGGCGCAGGACGTAAGCCATCTTCTGCCAATCGGTGCTCAGGCCCATGTAGTTGAGTCCGCAATCGATGTGGATCACGTCACCGCGTTGAATGACCGTGGATTCTTCGGCGACGCTGAGAAACTGCAACGTCTTGCCCGTCTCCTGGTTTTGTCGCTGAACGCGCAGATCCGGTTGAAACCAGGTGCCCAAACCGAGGTTGCTGAGTTGTTGTAGAAACCACCAGCGAACGTCGCCGACCGTGGTCTTTCCGGGCGTGATCACTTCGTTTGAAAACGCGCGCTGAGTCAACACGTCTGTGAGGGCGACGGCAGTGCGATAAGTTTCGAGCTCTTCAGGCAGGCGCGTGTCCATGTACTCGACGATGAGCGGCGCCGCCGAGACGAATCGTGACGAGTAATCAGCGGCCAGGGTTTCAGTCAAAAACTTGTAAGCATCGTGCGTGATGCCGTTGGTTGCGCCACGTGTGCCGCCCATGTTCAGCGCGATCGTTTTCGGCTTTCGCTCTTCGACGATACGAAGCAACGTGGCGGGAACGTCTCGGCCCGGAGGATTCAGCACTTCGAAAAATCTCTTCAAGTGCTCTTCGTCATAACGAACGAGCGCAATGCGATCGAGTTTGTCGCCGCCGCGATCGGCGAAGATGAAGTAGTCACGCCTGCCGACGTAAGGGAGCGGCGGCGCGATGTACTCCGTTACCGGATCCGCATGAAACTCCTCGTTAACCACGATCCACATCTCGATCTTGTGTTGCCGCATCATCGGCAGCAACATCGTATCGAGTCGCTTCTTCAGCCAAGCCTCGCGCACTGACTGTTGCTCACGCACGCTCAGAAGCTTTGGCAGATCTTTTTGCGGTTGAGCATAGATACACGAACAGGTCAGCAGGAAACTTATCAGCAGACGACTTTTGATGTGGCTTTTCATGAGTGTAATTATCCTATTTCGGTCTCGCAACACCGTGTCTTCTAATTTAAGAACGATTATTCGACCTCTCGCAAGCCTCCAGATTTCAGAAGCTGAATTGCGGCGACTCGCGGCAATTGCCCTGACTCCCAGAATCGTATGCCCAGCAGCCTTAACAACGAAAGGGTGCTCACATGCCTACCCGCATACTTGTGGTTGATGCCGCTACGTCTTTTACCTTCTTCCAGGAAGTTCGCGTGGTGTGCAATAGGGCTAATTGTCTATACTTCAGCTATGGTGTTCGCAAAGCATCCGATCCAGGGTGTACTTCAGCTGGCGCAGAAAAATAACGGGCTGGTACTGGAGTTCAGCAGATACGTTCATCTGGGCCGTGGGCGGACACTTTCTCGGGAGATATTTCACGTAGATGCCGGGGACGTGAGTACTGCCTGGCTGGCGACGGAGATTGATAATCTCTCAGAAGGACAGGAACTGGCGCTGCATTCAAAAGTAACTCAAAACAGCGTCGTTTATCACATTCCGATGATCGACTTTACCCACGCGAAGTCTCCGGCGGTGTTGCTCGAGAAGACCAACGCCGTGAGCGATTCATTACCCGTTGACCTAACACTCTACGACAGCGGGCAGTCGATGCACGGTTACTATTTTTGTTTGATTGTTGAGAAGCGTTGGTACGAGTTTCTGGGACGCCTCTTGCTCTGCGATCAACCTTCGCATCTGGATGCTCCAGTTGTCGACTGGCGTTGGGTTGGTCATTCACTTGAACACCATTTCAGCGCGTTGCGTTGGAGCTGCAACTCGCCACTCTATCGCTCGCTGCCACAGTTCGTCGAGACTACTCGCTCTCCGAATCTTGAGTCGACTTTTCATATAGACTGAACGCGCGATAAACGGTCTGTGCGTACATCTTCGTGAAGTACTTATAGGTCGAGTAACACCCAAACGCTGCGGCTAGATATACCAATACCATCGCGGCAAACCAGCTACGTTGAGTTAAACCCGATCCTCTTCCGATGCCCAGCAGGTAACCTGCTCCGACCAGCGCGAGCATGAAGAAGGCCAACATTAACCTTGCACTTGTAGTCGCCGTTGCTTTATCGAGCGCACCTAATACAGCAACGAGAAGAGTTGCAATCAGGCCAAATGCTGTCACTGCCAGTCCGACACTTCGCAACATGCCCTGACCAGCTACGACCCACCCAGAGGTAAACGCCGCCGCCAATAAAAACGCGATCACCAGTCCGTCAGTCAAGGTATACATCCCTTGCATCTGCTCCGCGTACGACACTGTCTTTGACGACAACAACGCATCTCTACAATACCGAAAACCATCAGCACGCTGCGCTCTGATCGCCGGTGTTACGTCGGAACCGTTGACATCAGTTCTAACATCGATGCCTGAGAGTTCGAGGATATGTGTGCGCAATCGATTTTTCAGGGTCGGCGAGAAAGTCGTATCGTCAGCGTCAAGGAAAGCGTCGGACGGATAGCGACCATTAATCGTCTTTGAAGGTAGTGCATTGCGCGCCAGGCCCTGCACGATGTGACCGAGCACATAACCGACGACGACTGCTATCAGCGCAGACGCCCAATCTGTCGAAGGCCACTTGTTCGCTATCAAGCCGTACGGCAGCCAGATCAGGACGGCGAGAATAAGACCGGGAATGAGGTAGCCGTAAACATCATAGAAGTTGAGATTCGGTATCATGGTCCAATGCCTCCGCTTTGCGGATCTCGGAAACAATTTGGTCGAGGATGGGTCTCGCTTCTGCCGCGCGCTCCTCGGGAAAAACCACGGCGCCTACTCGCTGATGTCCACCACCGCCGAATTTACCGAAGATTTGGCCGAGAGGAATGCTGGGAAATTCTCGCCAGGGGTTGCGCATGGCTCTGATCACCGCACCGTTGGGTGAGGTTACTAGTCCTACTGAATAGCGCGCCTCGGGAAAAACGTAGTATGGCGCATAACGATTCACAATTACCCCAGTTGAATCAACGTCGAAAACAACCAGGCCATCTTCTTCAAGTGTGCTTCCGTTAACAACGCGCTCCAGGCCAGCCCGGATCAATTCCTCCGTATGTGCCGCTCTTGCCTGCACGTACGGCTGCGCTGCTACATAATCCAGTGGTTCATGTTTGAGCAAGTTCACCAGCTTAATGCAGTACGCCAGATCAACTTTTCCGTCAAGACTCGAATTGATTCGTAGGGCGGGTTCGGTTCCGAAAATGGCTTCTTCCACCGATCGATAGTGCGCAGCATCTATGCGATTGGCCCAGTTCACCAGGCTTTCATAACGCAGATTCCGATGACCGAAAGAACTCCAAAGATGATCCCACAGCAATAGTGCGCACGAACCAATCGAACGATCGTAGATCAGGCAAGAACTTCTTCTGTGCTCGAAGTCCGTCCTGGCTTCTGAACTCAAGAACGTTGTGCCGTGATGATCGGCCCAGAACTTAGCGTCAGGATGGTAAAGATAATCTACTACCGCTGCATTACTGTTTAGTTTTGTTGCCAGCCAGATATCCTTTAAATCATAGTTAACGGGGTGAAGTTCTGCGAATGACCAGTCTTGACGGCTTTCCAGAAAATCCAACGCGAGCACGCCAGAAGCAATCCCGTCGAAACATGGCGAGTGAAAGTAGAGATGAGCGACCTGCCTCATAAGTACGCTGCAGACATTGTAAAGTATTTCTCACGCAAAGGCGCTTTCCGGCAAAGAAAAACGCAAGGGAAGGAGATTCTTTTTGCGTCTTTCTTTGCGTTTTTGCACCTTTGCGTGAAACTTATCGCGACGTAACTTGAACGCTCGCCGTGGCTGTGTTTCCAGCCTGATCGAAGGCACGCGCCTGAAGTTGATACGTTTGATTCCTCGTATTCGGCACACTCCAGTTGCAGCTATAAGCCGCCGTCGTATCGGTACACTGCAAAGCGCCGTTAACTAGAAATTCGATCCGCGTGACACCGACGTTATCACTCGCGGTCGCGGTGATCGTGACCGTCGTTCTGCGTGCGACGCTCGCGCCGTTTGCCGGATTCGTGATCGAAACAGTTGGTGCAATGGTATCGCCACCACCACCTCCTCCAGTGAAGCCGATGCGGTTCACAGAGCCTGCACCACGCGCGAGGTAGTAAAGAAATCCGTCCGGTGAAACTTTTAGATCGACCGGGTTCGAAATGCCGGTCGCGAAATCAGACGCGACACTCGGGTTGGCAGGATCGATCATTCTGATCCAACCGCCACAGAAATCTGAGAAGAAGTACTTGCCAGCAAAGGTTGAAGGAAACTGAATAACCTGCGGGTTATAAAAAGCGCCTCCCGTGATCGCACAATCTACTCCGGTGTTTTGATAAATAAAAATCGGATCGGTGAAATCCGGGTTGGGTGGATTGCAGAATCCTTCGCAGATGGGCCAACCATAATTCGCACCGGCGATGCCGTCGTTTATCTCTTCCCAGGTACTCAGACCGACGTTGTTGATAAACATCCGGCCTGTGCCGGGTTGAAACGCGAAGGTAAACGGATTGCGCAAACCGAGCGCCCAGATCGAACGATTGTTTCCAGTCGTCTGATTGAAGAAAGGATTATCAGTCGGAATAGCGCCGGTTGATGTAATGCGTAGCATCTTGCCGAGTACGGTTGAAAACGATTGCGCATTGTTTCCATTGGCGTTATCGCCGACGGCGATGTAAAGATCGCCGTCTGGTCCAAAGTGAATCGCACCGGCGTTATGGTTGGTGGCAGTGCTCAGGTTCGGCAGCTCCATCAGGATCGTCTCACTGCCGGCGATGGCGACATCGCCCGAGGCGATGAAGCGGCTGACACGATTGTGTGCCGGAGTAGGGACGGTGTAGTAGACGTAGACCAGTTGATTGGAAACAAAATTCGGGTCGAAGGCGACGCCCAGTAACCCGCGTTCACCTTGTGAATCAACCGTGACCGTTAGAAAAGGCGTTGCCAGCAAAACGCCGTTCTTGATCACGCGTACCGCTCCACCCTGCTGGGAAACAAAGATGCGGCCGTCAGGCGCGAGAGCCATGGCGGTTGGATTTGTGAGCCCGTTAGCCACGAGTGTATCGGTAAAGCCGGTTGGCACAGTGGCGCCATTGACGATTCGCGCGCTCACAATCACGAGCGATAAGACAGTCATGCACAGAATAGTTTTCATAATCCCTCCAGAAAGAGTTGGCTGGGCGAGTACTCGGCCGGGGCGAGAAGCGTTCGTGAAGTGACGGTTAACGGGAGGTAAGTGAGTCTGAGACTATCGTTTTCCAAAAGTTTCGCAGAACGGTTGATTCTGCACAGAACGCTTCGGGCGGGGGCCTCCGATCAGCACCGGAACAACGGAAACCAACTGTTTCCAGAATTAGCGCCCATTTCGCCCATAAATCCCGCTTCTGACCCCATTTTGTCCGACACAAAATCTCCACATCTCGACAGCGCTTTGAGTGTTGAACCTCTTTTTACGTTTTGTTAGACTTCCAGTCCCCCGACAAGGCCGAAGGGTGAATTGCCCCAGGATTTTCTCCTTCATTCACCGACTGGACATAGCAGCCGAGTGTGAAACTGAACCTCACAGTTTCCCGGAGAAACAGAATGAAGCGTTTGCAATACCCGATATTATGCAGTGGCGTCTTTACACTGCTATTTTTAACACTGTTTGTCTTTCAGACCGGGACTCATGCGGATTCCGGCTCGGACGTGCGTCTCGAGCAAAAGGTCTCGAAGGAAATCCTCAAAAAAGTCGCTGAGGGGCGGGGCTCAGATTTCGTTCGCGTAATCATCCGGCCCGCAAGCTCTACCGATACCTCGATCGATTCAACCATCGAATACTCAGGCGGCAGCAATCTACGCAAGTTCAAAAACTTCGCCGTGCGTGTGGCGACGCTGCCGGCGCAGGCTGCCGCAAATCTGGCGAGTCGAAGCGACGTCGCATACGTTTCGCTAAACCGTGACGTCCGGCCAATGGGCCATCTTTCACGAACGACCGGCGCCGATCAGGTCCGAAGCACGGACAGCGGTAGTTCACTCGACGGCACCGGCATTGGTATCGCGATTATCGATTCGGGAATCGACACGGATCATAACTCGTTCCTGAATAAATCAAACGGTGTGCGCGTGGTCTACAGCGAAGATTTTACCACTGACGGCCGCACCGACGATCCATACGGACACGGAACTCACGTCGCTTCGCTCGCGGCAGGCAACGGTCGCATCTCAAACGGCGAGTATGTTGGCATCGCGCCGAACGCAAATCTGATCAACCTGCGCGTGTTGAACTCGGAAGGTGTCGGCACAACTGCTTACGTTCTGCGTGCGCTCGATTGGATCGCTTCAAACAAAAGCACTTACAACATTCGTGTTGTCAACATGAGTCTCGGCATGCCTGCGGTCGATTCATATCGCAACGATCCGGTGTGTCGCGCCGTGCGAAGACTGGTTGATTCGGGTGTGATCGTCTTTGCTGCTGCCGGTAACAACGGTAAGGACAGCGAAGGCAACAGTATTTATGGTCACATCCACTCGCCCGGTAACGAACCCTCCGCGATCACCGTCGGCGCCGCGAATACATTCGGCACGGACGATCGAAGTGACGACGGCGTAGCATCGTTCAGTTCGCGTGGTCCAACACGCAGCTTCACGATCGACAACAACGGCGTCAAGCATTACGACAACCTGATCAAGCCGGATCTGATCGCGCCCGGAAACAAACTGATCGATGCCGAGGCAGACAACAACTATCTCGTCACGCAAACACCTTCGCTAGATGCAGGTGTCAGCGGATCCGACAATCGCAAGATGATGTACTTGAGCGGCACTTCGATGGCCACTCCCGTCGCAGCCGGTACCGCGGCGCTGATGCTGCAGGCGAATCCGAGTTTGACACCAAACCTCGTGAAAGCGTTGTTGATGTACACGGCGCAACCAATCGTCGGATTCAACATGTTCGAGCAAGGTGCTGGTGAACTGAACGTCGCGGGAGCGGTGCAGTTGGCGCGCGTCGTTCGCACCGACTTGAGCGCGACGACAACTGTTGGTTCACCGTTGCTCACATCCGAAGCTCTGCCGGCGGCCGAAACGACTATCGCGGATCACACGTTCACCTGGTCGCGCGGCATTATTCTCAATTACACGTACGTCACGGGCGTAGACCTGATCACCAGGTACCAACTGGTCTATGCTCCCGGCAATCTACTCGGCAGTGGCGTCGTCAC
>Ga0126311_10000793_pt1 | contig 14643 bp, 7 predicted proteins | sample Plot61_FD_92539 | JGI IMG/M metagenome (GOLD analysis project Ga0126311, IMG submission 92539) | Serpentine soil microbial communities from UC McLaughlin Reserve, CA, USA - Plot61 | ecosystem: Environmental > Terrestrial > Soil > Grasslands | place: USA: UC McLaughlin Reserve, Lake County...
AACTCCTTTTATAGAATCTGGCAAGGAGTGTTCCATGGATTGGATGTAATTGTATTTGAGCTTCATTGTGGATGATTCTCCTGTCAGCCTCAAACATTTTTTGGATCAATGTGTTGTGAACGTAGCTCATCTCTCCTAAGCAGAGCATATCATAATCTTTGAAAAGTGGTAGTGACCTTTCCAGAGTCTCTCTTAGCAAAAGTTGGTCTGAATCTAGCATTAGCATAAATTCTCCTGACGCAGCCTTGCATCCCAAGTATCTAGCGCCTAATAGTTTCCAGTCTGTAAATATCACTTTGCAATCTCTGGCAGCTGCTATTTCAGTTGTATCATCGGTACTTTTGCTATCGACGATTATTGTTTCAATATTTTGATATGACTGGTTTTGAATCGCGGATAAACATCCTTCGATAGTGCCAGAAGAATTTCTTGTTGGAATTACGATTGACACTAGAGGCTTCAGGATACTCTCTCCATAATTGATCTATCTTGATAACAATATAACATGAGTGCAATACTTGCATAGAAGATAAAAATTTATCTTCAAGGAAATAGCTGAGAAAGCTATGAGCGTATGTTACTTATTGTATAAGATGACCAGTAGATCGCTGAAATTCTTATATCTGTAAATATGTCTTACCAAAGCTCTAACGGCAGGATACAAATCAATGATTATAGCCTTTATGGGAAATGACGGAAGCGGAAAGACAACAATCGCATGGCAGATCCACAAGTTTTTGACCAGCCTGGGTTTTGAAACTATATATAAACATGAATATGAATATGCCATTCTTGGATTTCTTTTCAAGCTTGTTGGAAGGAAAAAAATAGAGAAATCACGTAATGAAATGCTAGTTCAAAAGAAGAGATCGGTCGCTTATAGTCTTTGGCCTATCCTGGTATGGTTCGATCTTTTGTTTCAGTATGTATACTATAGAATTTTCAAAAGGAGAGCAATTATTCTTCTCGACAGATACCCATACGATCAGTATATGAGCTTCAAATACCTAGGCTTGCTCACAAAGTTTACTGAATGGTTATATCTTCATTTTCCGAAACCAGATATGCATCTAGTATTAACGGTTAGTCCAGAGATTGCTTACCAAAGGAAAAAAGATACCCATAGCTACTCTATTTCTTTCTATAAAAAGCAGACAGGAGAGTATCTAAAGCTAGCAGGGACGCTTGGAAGTTCTGTCGTTAACACCAATGATAGTATGGATCAAACACTTAATAAGGTAATTGCAAATCTCTTTCAAAGCTTACGGTTTTCGGATAAAATACTCAATAAGGCAAACCAGAACCGGGTAATTTTCCAAAGTTTCAGAGAATACCAATTAACAAATAGAGATGATAGGATACAGCGTACAATTTGGAAGGAGTATGAATACAGACTTGAATGCTTCAAATACAGCCTAGCTTGTTTATGCAGAATTATTGAGGCAAGCGGTGTTAGCACTTATGTTCTGATTAAAACAATTGATGATTTTCACTTCATTGGGAACGATATAGATGTACTTGTTTCACCTTCAGACTTTGGAGAACTCTTAAGGGAACTTACTCTAAATTCCGGCAAATATGGTATTAGTGAAATTAAGTATGACCGAACGAGAGATTTCGGGAAAATGGATATCTTTCCGGAAGGAGGAATGAAGCTAGATATTCACTCATATATCGGCTGGGGAAACATGATATTCGTTGAATTTCAGGATTTGGTTCGATTTATCGAGAATGCAAAGCTCTTTGACATTGATTGTAAAGTACTCAGTAGCCAGATTAACGGTTTTGTCATCGCGATGCATGCATTCGAAAAAGGCTACCTAACGTTGGATGAGTTCCTGTTTCTTAAGAAGAATTTTGATAGACAATATCTTTACAAGGTTTTGCCGAATATATCAAAGTCTCTGGATGAATTTTTTGTCAAACTTGAATCCATGTTAGAAAATCCGCCTATAGAGTATCCAGTATTCTTTCCCTTGCCTACGTTTGCAAGATGCTATCTCAAATTACTTCGTTCGAATCGGGGTATCCGGAAATTACATTTATTCCTTAGAGATTTCTCAAGGGTTATATTCTGGAAATATAGATATGCAGTAAAAAGAAAGCTTCCTTTTGAAGTGAAGCTGTTTAGCACACAATATATATGGAATAGAGCAAAGCAATAAGAATGATCCTAGATGAAAGATGAGAAAGCTCACTGATCCATATTATGTTATAAAGAACAAAATTTACTCTTCGCCAAATGTATTCTGTGTGTTGTCTTCGTATAAGCTAGATTTCGTCTTTTTGTCCCTTTTGCTTGTTCTCTCGGTTGTTTTGTTCAGAGATATTTTTACAACTGATGCTATTCTAGTACATGGTGATCTCGTCTTTGCTCTAAATATCGATGATCAGATCTTTCATCTCCTAAGCAATCTTCCAATTCATGCTTCAAAACTATCAATATCATTAATTCTTTATCCATTGAAGGTATTATTTGGCGATGTTGGTGCGCAAAAAGTATTCACTATGATGACACTTTTTATGGCAGCCACTTTTACATATATTGCTAACAAATATCTGGTATCTGGATTTGGAAACACAAAAGATTACTGGTTGTCAGCCTCATGCTTTGTTGGTTCATTAGTTTTTATTTATAATCCCTGGACTATAAACAAGATCCATCATCACTACTGGCTGGTTTTATCACTTGCCGCATCATACCTATTAATTGCACTTATTGACAGTTACCTGCGTTCAAATGAACGCAGCAATGTAAAACGGCTTATGTTGATGGCATTTTCAACCTCTTTAGTGGCGAGTCAGCCACAGGGTCCGATTATCTATCTCTTGCCAATGTTGGCAATTTATTTGACAGTAAATCTATTATTTCATAGATCTCTAATACTTTCAAAGCTCGCAATCAAGAAGATTAGCGTCCTTATGATAATTATCATTGGTTGTAATGTATTTTGGTTGATCCCCGCTATCCAACTATTAATAACTGCAAATGGAATATCGCAAGGGATTGCCAGTTACGGCTTAGTTGAGGAAAATGTTGATCTATTATCCCGTCGTGCTACGATAGAGAATGTACTTCAAGGAACAAGTGATTACACGTGGGGAGATGACAGCTCTCGAGATCCGTCTATTATAATTGGCAGAAATGTAAATTCTGCCCCGACAAACAGCAATATAGATATAGATCTGTGGGGGGGATTATTGGCCCTTCTGCCTTTATCTCTTATCCTTCTTTTTTTCTCTATACGACGCCCGATTGGAAAGAGCGTCATCTATATCGTAGCGTTTTTCAGCATATTGGTCATACTCTCGGTTATACTAGCGACAGGCTCCTACTATAATGATATATACTCCAAGTTTTTTCTTGACTTTCCCTTAGGAGAGTCGATACGTGATCCTTACAAATTTTCGGGACTATATTTTGTGGCCGTAAGCTTCTTTGCAAGCGTGTCCCTTTATAGATTAGACAGGAAGAATCTAAAGAAAAATATTGTGATATTTTCATTGATGATAGGTTTGATTTTCTCATGGGGATGGGTTGGCTTAACTGGAAATTTAAATGGTCATCTTAGTAAGTCAATAATGCCTTATCCCTATGATCTATCGGATGTCTCAGAATACCTGCATAGCCAATATGCAATTAGTAGCAGTGCAAACGGCAAGATCTTTTGGTATCCATTAGAAGGTGCAAATCTGCTCCAGTACTCATCTGTTCCACAACTATCTACTGAATCCCTGTCTAATCTGGAACTTCCAACTTTTCAGCTCGATTATATTGATTATTTGATAAATAAAAATGACACATCAGTTATTCCCTTATTTGAATACCTAGGTGTAGAGTATCTGGTGATTAGAGAAGACTATGTGGACAATGCTGTGGACAATGCTGTGGACAATGCTGTGGACAATGCTGTGGACAATGCTGTGGACAATGCTGACAGCAACAACATCAGTCTACAATCCCTTGAAGAAGTGCAGACTAGGGTGCAGAATCTAAGGGCGATGCTGTACAAAAATCTAGTTTTTGAATCAGATAGGTTTGAAGTATATAAATTGGATACTAATTCACCGGTTTCTGTGAGCCATTCGATATCTGCAGGTACTGATGACTTATCCAAGGTAGCGAGAGTTGCAGGAGAAAGCGAATATCTAAATAACATACAACTTGGGCCTTTTCTCGAGGATTCATTGATAGTATCAGGTTCGCCACCCCCGGAATTCTCGGACAGTGCAATAACCGTGGTAGATCCCACAAGTAAGCACCATTTGCCAAATGCGTACTGGTCAATAGGATCAATCAATGGTGGTTGGATGAATTCAATAACGTCATTTCTCAACAGATCTGGAATCAAAACCTGGCAATTTGACTACAATAAGGGTTTCATTTTTACATGGGGTGAAAAATACTCAGTGTCAAGGTTCAATCTTGAGAATGCCAAACCAATAACAAGATTCGACTTCAATTCACTAGATGAGATATCGCAATGGGGAAATAGTCATCCGAAATATCAGTCATTTGAGCTTGAAGAGCAACCAATGCTTGGGCTGCCTGGCGAAGGCAAGGCCATGAGAGTAGTCTTGAATACTTCCAATTATGGCTGGAAGACTATCACATCTCCAGCTTTTGATGTATCTACTGACCGAGTGTATGTAATCAAGCTTGGCGTGCGCTTCATCAATGCACAAGATGTGCAATTGGGAATAACAGAGTTTGATAAGAATGGCGTTATAATTAACAGTGCTATTGTACAACCTCCTGAAAATGGATATTCATATTGGAAGGATATTAAGTTTAGTTATAGGCCATTTAACAAGGAAGTCACGAGCATTAGACTAAGTATATCGCACGGAGATCTTACAAGACAGCCTCTGCCCAACATGTTATGGATTGATGCCGTAAGAATATACGATGTTTCAGATCAAGTACAAGAAAATAGCATTAGCGTTCCATTCAAAGAGAACAACAACAACAATTACAAAGTCTTTGTTCGATATTTAGAGAGCCCGGGAGGGGGCCAGTTCAACGCAATGTTGGAAGGCAGCTTAATTCAAATAAGTACTTTATCCAGTGATTCGAAATTCGTATGGAAGGACCTAGGTGAATATAATATAAATCAAGGAAACCATAATATGACATTTACCAACGAAAGAGGCTTCAATGCAATAAATACAATCCTTTTGATTCCGAAGGACCAGTTTGAAGAGATCAAAGGACGAATTGAAGATTGGTTAAACCAGAATAGTAGTACACTCATGTACATTTTTGAGGCTGAATCAGATATGAACATAAATGATAAAACTATTGCTGACGGGATTCAATCAGATAGTGGCAATCTCATCTTAGAAAATAGTACGGCATGGACGCAGTTCAATGTAAGACAAGAAGGCGATTATAGGCTCTGGATTAAAGGATCAGGAAATTTCGCTGTGGCAGTCAACGATCAAAGTGAGGTACTGAATGCTTCTTCGAACAAACCCCTTCTATCCGAGCCTTTCAGATTGGATGAGGGGGAGTCCAGGTTGGAAGTTACCCCATTACAAGAAGCCGGGAAATCTTCATATGCCTACCAGAGTACCCATCTGGCAGATGATAGTAGTAATAACGGAAGTAGCGAGGTTACAAACGTCATCGATTCAATCTGGCTAGTTAGAGATAGCAGTTACCCTCGCGAGTCAGTTGATAATAACAATAACTCACAGAATCGAATGCACTTAACAACAACTATTGCAGAGAAAGGATGGTCTTCACAAAAATACGAGATTAAATTGGATAATGCTACTACACCTTTTACTATTTCTCTCGCAGAGCCATTCAACCAGGATCTAAGGGCAGCAATATACACAAAAGATGGGCTATCAAAAACTGAAAGCCTACTACCGCTATTTTATTCTCTAAAAAGTGGCGTCTATATAGATTCCCCCGCCACCGTTACCAAAATTGTGATATATAATGCGGGAGCATCTTTCGAATGGCTAGTTGCGATCAGTGGTTTCATTTCCCTTGCAGCCTATATTCTGCTCGTATTATCATCCAACATGAAATTAACAAATCGGTTCAAAGGATTAGGATACAATCTGAATCATCTTATCAAAGATAGGATATCGCAGAATAGAAGTAAATAATATCAACAATGTGGAAGCGCCACCTCTTCTTGTATTGTTTACTTGCGCGAAGTCTGGTCGGGCAATTGTTCAATTATCGCTCTGAGATTCTCCATATGATAGGATGATTCATAGCCTTTTAGAATATCTCGAATCTTTAATCCCTCGATTATTGCATGTCGCTCATCCCTTAAGAGCTCACGAACTAATTTGACAAACGACTCGATATCATGCTGGGATGGCATGACAACTGATTCATCAAGTATTTCGCAGATTCCACTCTCGCTAGAGACGACTATGGGACATGCATGGGATGCTGCCTCAAGAGCACTCATATTAAAGTTCTCGACCCCAGGGTAGAGAAATGCTCTCGCGCCCCCATAGAGTCTTGCCAGCTCTTCATCTGTCGGGTTAACTGCGAATTTTACCCTGCGACTTATCTCCGGATCTGAAGAAAACATTTCCACTATGTTCTTTGCAGTATGTGACCATGAACCTGCTATAACCAACTCCATTTGTGGAATCCTTCTTAGGATATCTAACAGTATATCGTAAGTAGGATGAAATCCAATTCTCCCGACACTTAGAAAGAACTTCTCTCTATGTGATGTTGCCACTTTATCGGAGAACCGTGCAAGAGTCGGGTAGAGCACCGTGCTATTCAACCCTAGCTCTTTTGCCAGCTTCCTCTGGGACCGCCTTGAGTTTACTATAATAACATCTATATTTCGCAACCAGCGCATGGCAAACATCTTCTTTAAGAACGCAGATCTAAAAAACAGCTGAAAAATATTTCCTGTGATTGTAAATTCAATAGGATCATGCATGTACGCGATTATCCTGCTCCTATCACTTTGGACTTTAATGCTTCTCGTTACGGAGTAGCAAGCTGGCAAGTTGTGGCAAATGAAAATGTCTGTATTATTTGTTATTTTTTTAGCTAGGAAAAGATTCCTATTTAGCATTTCGGAAATAAAAGGAGTTGGACCTGTATAATCCGCAAGATACTCAACTGAAATTCCATGCAATAGCTCAGTCCAAGGATTAACCGGTCTAATTAATGAAACCAACTTGACATTATGTCCAAGCCCTTGAAGGAATTTTGCTTCCTCGATGGCGACTCTATAGAGGCCTCCTGGACTTACAGAAGGGGTGATTACATGTATATTAATATGGCTCACCACTTGTACGTAGCTCAGTCCTATAGAATTTAAGGGTAAATTTTAGACACTTGTGCGAGCTTAACGTGTTTAGACAACCCTGAGAGTATTACAATTTCTACTTGCAGATAAGAATTTACTTCTAAGTTATGTACCTTGGCGTTTTCGCTACAAGATATAACCTAGCTTTTCCAGTGTAATAACGTCCCGGCATGTATCTAAAGAGCTCTTCTACTACGAATTCAATAGAATCAGGCATGGGAATTAACCTCTCATTTAGTACTTGAGAAAAGAAGGAACGTAGAACAATTTTAATTTGAACTTATGCTCTTCGAACATAAGATTTCAATATCTTGGTGTTGTGACATTTATGTGTGTGAGATCAAATATCCAACTACTAAATTTGGAATAAGGAGTTGTAATTAATATTATCCCATCAGGTTTTAACGCTCTTCGGATTTGCCGTATCAATTTAAGGTGTCTTTAGGATGAACATGTTCAATGACATCGAATGCTACCAGTATATCGAAATCTTCATCAGCGGAGGTATCTGCGTAATGGAGCCAAAGGTGATTCTATCTTTAACCTCCGCCAATGCATTTTCTATTCTCAAACAACTCCTCATGGAGGATGATGTTATTCTTTTGCAAGCGAGTCTTCCTCTCTAAAGATATAGACGAGCAATATTCGACCAGTGTGGTCTCCGACACACCGAAAGCCGTGAACTGTTCCTCGAGGGACGAATGCTAATGCACCTGGCTTGCCACTCACAAGATGCTCTCCGTTGAGTATCTCCAAGTCGCCATCGAACACGTATAGAGTCTCATCCTCGTTCTTGTGTATGTGAGGAGGTGGACTAGGTCCTAACCTTGTTGTAACCGGAAAGACTACCTTTCAAGTTGAATATTCTGATAAGTTTACCCTTATCAATGATCTTGTAATAGATGGTAAGATTACTCGAACAGAGCCATTATATGCTTATGATGAGTTAGGTAGTCTGATTAATCTCAACTCAGAGTATTTTCTAGTTTTCCCTATTGTTGGTGTAGTAGTTTATTTCCTCAGCAGATACAAGATAATACCTAATAAAGAAAATACATGGTTTAAGATATAGATTGAAAAAAATACTTCTATAATCCTTGTGATTTAGTCCCGCAACCACTCCTCAAACCAAATCCTTTCTTTAGGCTGTTTTGCTAAAGGCACTTCCTTATTGTAATATGGGATGACTTGCGGAATCTCATTTGAATATCTTCTTACTTGAGCTACCTTTGACGGCGTTCCTCCGTCTCTGTCATATAGTAGATATCTAATGTTATGGGCATCACTGTGAGTAAAATAGCTCCTAAGCTGTGCAGCATCAGTGATGATATCATCAATAGATTCTTGAATTTCATTCTTATAACAATAGAATAGAAAGAATGGAGCCATAGCCTTAGCAATCAATAATAAGAGTCTGCTGTCAAATTTCTCGATTATTGAAAACAGTCTCTTGGATCTTCCTGTCCTGCTGTTCTTTGGCATAACTGTAGCAGGCCCAAAGTATTGCACAAATCGAGGCCCAATGTATTGCACAAATCCCTTTAAGGCAACCCTGTCGTTGAGTCTAGCAGAAAAGTGGGGGTCGTTATACGACGGAAAGGTCCAATATGACTTAAATTTGAATCCAGCTTCCCTAAATAACGAGTTGTAACCTATAATGCTGTATGTATACGTACGATAACCTCTCCATTCCTTTTTGTTTTCTCTGCTAGAGGTGTCACGATACACTCCTCCAGAGCGACCATACCTGTTGACTAGAAAGTTTGCCAGACTTCTGGGAACAAGGCTAGTGTATCTCAGTCCACTATGGTCAGGCGCCCCTAGGAAAAACCCTAAGCCAAACCTATTTTCTATTCCTATGTATAAGCAACCTTTGTCAGAAAGAATTCTTTTTACTTCACGAAGAAAGGATAATTGAACTTCACGGGGGGGTCTGGTAGTATTCATTATCCCAACCCATTCTAAGACTCCATTGCATACGACTAAGTCAAAATAGTCATCTGGAAAAGGAAGCTCTAGGGCATTGCCTCTTACAATAGTGACATTATTTACATTTAAATTCTTGAATCGCCGTTTTTGAAACTCGATTCTTTCAGGCACTGCCTCCAACGAATATACCTCGTCATAATGGTGAGATAGCATTTCGCTGAGGTTCCCAAGTCCGCTACCTATATCCAGGCAGCGTCTGTTATTCCTACTAAAACAATGACAGATCCAATCTCCTCTTCTCTTATCTTCAATGTAGCTTTTCAAATACGGATGTTTGAGAGAAAGGCGCTTTAGTGCCTCACTATATCCCAATGAGTCTATTTCTTTGATTAATTTTCTCATATCATTTTGGGATAACTCTCCTGCATAGAAATCGACTTCTCTTAAAAAATCAATATATCCGTCACGGATTAGATAGGATTTATGACAATGGCTGCAGTCATAGGAACTTATTCCCGGCTTTAGGGAAGTCTTACACCTAGGACAAGAGAGCCTTTCTTGGCTATGTTGCTCCTTCTTATGAATATCTGACGTTATTATCCCAAATAATGGAGTAATATTTAAACTACAGCCACTAGCTAAACTATAGCTGCTAACTGTAACCACTAACGGTGCTCATGATAATGAGAATTTGGTGGATGTGTCTCTGCGACAAGCGTCCATCGATGGCTACTAAAATCTAGCGATAGGTTAAGAACATTTTTTCCGGTCTGCAAATAATGATAATAACTGTCAAAGCCGAAGTAAAGCTTAAAGCATGGGATCATGCTGCCGAATAAGATCATGACAATGCCTTAAGGAGCTTTGCCATAATGCACGTCTAGAGATATCAATACCATATGCGTCGATACCTTCATCTATTGCTTGTCTGACGTAATATCCTTCACCACATCCTAAATGTAGATTTTCATAGAAGATGTCTTCCGTAGGAATTTCACACACTTCATCATATGCTTTTTACTTGTGTTTGTTATTCCTTCAGAGGAATATCCTAAGTCGTAAAAATTCATTCAGTATATCCTCCAAGAGTAACATCTTTTATGATTTGATATAGCATTTGAATGCTCTTCTTTTTCATAAATGACTCCGCCTTGGATTCATCATAGTTACAACTAATTGTCTTAATTCAGAAACTGAAGTGTTTCTCAATGCGAGCAAGACTACTGATGTCGCTACAACTGACGAGACAATTGTGGGTAAACTATGATGTAGCATTAAATTAATTCCATAACCTGCAGCACAACCTATGATAATAGCAACTACAGAATTTGCAACATACCTTCTCTCAGCCGTTTCAAACAGAAATATTGCATATATTGCAGAAGCAGTGTATGCGATTAGAATTGAATATGCGGCTCCAAGGCTGCCATAGTAAGGAACGAGAATGAGAAAGGACGCCAGGAATACTACTGTTTGTATGACACCTATAGCTATCATATTTCTCAAATGGCCTAGGTTATTGAATTTAGATGCTGCATTCATTGTTACAGCGATTGGCAGTATCCCCATAGAGAGCACTAATAAAATGGTATCTGCTGAAGCATATTCTGGTCCAATGGTGCTAAGGATATATCTGGGTGCCACGATTAATGCTGCAACTATAGGTGCAGTAAAGCTCAAACCAAGCCTTAAACTGCCTGAAGATAAATCAACTTTGGATTCTGTTGATGCTGGAATAACCGTAAATGACATACTTGCTGCTAGGCTGGCTCCAACGACGCTGAGCATCATGGCAATATAAAAAATGCCTATATCTGAATCGCTTATTCCAAAAGAGGCAAGAAGGATTACACTAAGTGTTATAATTATTGTCCTAGACAGTTTTGAAGGCGCATTAGACAATCCTTCCTTAATGACTTCAATGACATATCTCTTGTCACGTATTGGCCTAAGCGACAATCGGCTTCCTGCGACCGCTAACATGGTAATCGCTGCCACCAGACTTGCTATCATAAACGACAAAAGTATGCCAAAAGCTCCGAAACCTATTGATAACAGAATATACGCCGATAAGAATTTAGCCCCCGTGGCAGCGATATCGAAGACTAGCACACTTCTTGCATTTGAAATTCCAAGCAATGCGTAGCGGCTAACGAAACCTATTGGCGAAAGAATAAGCAATGCAATAGCAATCAGAACAAATCCCTCCAAAGATGCATGATACATATCTGTGTTCGCAAGAAATAGTACGACACCTATCGAACCTGAACTTATTATCAATTCAATAGTGAGTGCCATTCCCAGGACTTGCGACCGAGGTAATGACGCTTTTCTTAGCAGGGGGTATTCTAAGCCTATTTGCGATATGGTTGCGATTAAAAGCACCAGACTATAAACAGAGGTTGCCTGACCTATCTCTGAGGTAGACGCAAACTTAGAAATTACAAACCAATAAACCCAATTTGTGATTGATATTAATATTTGATCAATAAAGAGCAGCATTCCTTGACCAACAAATTTATTCGTCAAAGCAGAGCCCTTCTTTTGCATCTTAGCTTCTCATCTGCCCCTCTTTTTCTTATGCTAGTTGCAGCGGATCGAGATAATAAATAGTATTTCCCTACGCTACAAAATTATCTTGTTGGTACTGACCTTTGTTACGTTCGAGTTTGGCAGAGAATCCAATCAATTCTTTGTCATATCTATGAAGGAGTTTGTGTTTGTAATAAATTCGCATTACATCACTAAACATCTTTACAATCTCTTTTGTATTGAATCTACGTTCTATCTTCATTATTACAGGCATCTCCTGAACTTTTAAGTGCAGAATAGAGGCTATGGTAAGCAACTCCACATCAAAAGCATAACGATTGACACTGACATTTCTGAAGATTGTGCGCATTATCTCTCCTTTTCCTACCTTTAATCCTGCTTGTGTATCTCTTTGAGTGATACCTAAAGTGACCTTGATTAGGAGGTTAAATGCTCTGCTTAAAAACTCCCGCGATCTTGGAATTCTAACTATGGAGTCTGGGTGCCTTTTAGATGCTATTACCAAATCAGATGTGCTGAGTCTTTCAACATAGTCTTTTACCAGATCGGGAGAGATATCCAAGTCCCCATCCAAGAATATCACAGCATCTCCATGTGAATGTAAAACCCCCTGTCTTACTGCATATCCCTTTCCTCTATTTGGCGTATAAGATATAATGTGCACATGCTCATCTGTCATTGCTACGCCTTTTAAAATAGTCAATGTATCATCAGTACTGCCATCATTTACGACGATCAGTTCATAGTTACTAAAAGCTAATTCTACTGCTTGCTTTATCTTCTTAAGCGAGTAGGAAATCTTCGCTGCTTGATTGAAGATTGGAATTATTAGTGAGATAGTTGATTCTGGGATCGATCTACGTTTATCTATCACTATCTCTTCCGGCGATAGTGTCATTGAGAACAGCAACTGCTGAAGAAAAGCATTTAAAGCTTGCTGAAGGTATGTTTCAGTCGCCAATTTAAGAAAAATCCTCAGTGATATATTTATTATAGGCTAAAAAAGCGAGATTTGCCGAGATTAGGCTTATTTTTTTAGGAAGAGCTATTTGTCTTTGCTGTAAAACATCTTCCTTTTCTATCTCACCTGAGTTCATCTCACATTCCCTAATTGGATGCAGAGATACATAGTTGAAGGTGAGGGTATTGAAACGAGTAGTATTAATATATCCAGACCCAGGAGGACCTAAGATATGACTTCGTTTGCTATTGGCGCTAGCAAACTCAGTAGGGATCTAGGATATGGGCTGCCTATCTCCTCAATATTATCTGGAATAGCATTTACTGTGTCCATTTTCTTTTATGCATATACTGTTGGCTCTTTTTTTAGAATACTTGTTTACCCGCTTATCAATAGAGCAACAGTTTACACAGTTTTTCAAGAGTATATCACAACTCAACATCTTGATTATATTATTGTCATACTTGCAGCAGCCTCGTGGTTCTTGCTTTCCGTTAAGAACAGGGCAATCCGCTATTACTTCTCGCTAGCTTATGGCATTAGTGGCATCCTCTTGGCACTCATTAGTCCAGATAATATAATTTTCGATATCCTTGCCTTGCTATCTCTTCCATTGATCATCACCATTATCCTATTTTACTACCGTAAACGGCAGAAAGAGCTTCTTAGTTTCAATGCAAAGTTGACTTGGCGCTATATCTCTCTAGCTGTGGTCGCTATCAGTGTAATAGGCATAATTTTTCCAGTATTAGCTGTTTTTCTTACCCCTGTTTTTGGTTATTCGGTTGGAGACGATCCCGCAAATGAACTATTCTTATTGTTATCGAGTTTTTCTACCCTTTATATTTTTCCACTAATATTCTGCCTAGTTGTGAAAGTTCTACAGAGAGTAGCATCAAGAATTCTCAAATTAGATATTATAAAAGAAGACATAAATCAAAACCTACCTGAGGATTATGATAAGAATAAGCTAAAGATACAAACCAAGGTAGGCTTTCTACTACTTGCTATCATTCTATCTGTTGTTTTGGTCCTTATTCCACAACATCCTTTAATAAACCCAGACAATAGAGATGTTGGAGTTGATACTCATTACTATGTCAGTTGGGTTAGAGAATTAGCGAAATCAAAAAATGTATCTGATCTTATTTATCAAGCATTCGCCGTACAAGGACAGAGCGGAGACAGACCTCTATCTTTGTTATTTTTCTTTGTGGTTTACCAGGTTGTAGGGGGTGAGAATAATAATCTTTCAGAAGTAATAGAACATTTTCCAATAGTTCTTGGGCCAGGTACCGTTTTGGCACTTTATGTCCTGACGCGAGAACTTACAAGAAGTGAAAAAATAGCGCTAATCGCTGCATTTTTTGGAGCAGTATCCTTTCACACATTAATTGGGATATATGCTGGTTTTTATGCTAACTGGCTTGCGCTGATAGTCGGGTACATATCAATAGCATTTCTCTTTAGATACTTGCGAACGGGTCGCTTTTCTGACATAGTTGTCTTTTCAACTTTGCTTATTGGAGTTTTGTTTATCCATATATATACATGGACAGTACTTGCAGCAGTTTCAGGCACCTTCCTCGTGGTCTTGTTGTTAGTAGCTATATGGAAGAAGAAGAAGAAAAAGGCGGACAGCAACAGCGACAGCAAAGTCCCCAATCTTTTCACAAAGAGAAGGATAATTTGGCTTCTTACAGCCATCCTCCTATCTATTGTGATTGACATCACTAAAGTGGTGTTAATTGGTTCTTCTGGTGGCGTAGAGCGAGATATACAAGTTGCACAGACAAACCTTGGCATCGAACACCTTAGCATGCGATGGAGTATCTTAAATGCGACAATGCATGATAGTCTAGGCGGAATTTTCAGCAACTTTATAATTTTGCTACT
>Ga0126311_10000794_pt1 | contig 14642 bp, 8 predicted proteins | sample Plot61_FD_92539 | JGI IMG/M metagenome (GOLD analysis project Ga0126311, IMG submission 92539) | Serpentine soil microbial communities from UC McLaughlin Reserve, CA, USA - Plot61 | ecosystem: Environmental > Terrestrial > Soil > Grasslands | place: USA: UC McLaughlin Reserve, Lake County...
CAATCGAGCCAACTGCCCAACTTCACCAACACAAACGGCACCAGCAACTGCAACAGCAGATGCCAAACACCAATGAGCAACTTGCCGACAAACCGCACGATCTTGTTCTGTCGAGACAGCAAATCGCCAGAAGCCTTGAACGAAAGCAGTATGATTCCGACCGTTGCACCAACCAGCACCACGATGAAGACGATGTCAGAGATCAAGTATGCCGGTAGATTGTTTTTGCCAAAGAACCAGAATCCGAAACTTACCGCGATTATCGCGAGCACCCAGAGTGCCCACGGAAAATAGTAGTCGACGAAAAGCGAGATTGACGCCCTCAAGCTGGTATCAGTGGCAGGAACAAAGCTCTTCCGGAACAGGTATTCGCCGTATCTCACATTCACGACAATCGCGGTGATCGCGACGATGATGGAATACAAGACGATCAAACTGCTGACAAACGGAGTGATGTGATCGCGATAAGGCTGGACCGTCAATAAACCAATGATAGTCAGTGCCGCAATCACGGCAACAATCGGCACCAGTTTGAGATTAAGGTTCCTTTTCTCGAAAGGACTGGCGGTGTCGTCGAAGATTCGTTTCGTGAAGACGGATACATAAAATAGTACCAGCGTGGCTATGAGTGATACCCAAATGAATCCCTGACCGATCATCAGATCCGGTGGCCAGGTGCTGACCTCTGGGAAAAAGTAACCGGGGTTCTGAGGTGTACAGCTTTTTGGTGGTTGCCATTCCCCACTTACCACGCCGAGCCTGGTCCATAAGGAGTAAGGCTGTACCGGCGTACACGGTGAGACATCGTCCAGTTGGAGAATTGTTGGTTCAATCCGTTGCCACTCCGTCAGGTGGAGAGTATTCAGGAATCCGAAATTGCTGATGAACTCTTTGCTGCTCTTCGGAATCGTAACTCCAAAAAAGATTGTGAACGCGATGATGAGGCCCGCTAGCCAGACGTAGCCGCCCGTAAGAACATTCCAGAACTTGAAAAGTCGATCAGCTACCGCCTTTCTCGATTGATTTTCCGGCGGATAAAGAACCTGTTCGCAGATCTCGTTATCGTAAGTCGTCGATGGATGATGAAACGCGCCACCAGCTCCAGACACGATGGACGCATAACTCTTAGCGTTGGGCCGCGGCGCTGTGGTGTGTTGTCGAGTAACTGCGCCATTTTGTGGTCCCCAGTAACGCGCATAGTGATGCACGTCACCCGAGAGATCGAGGCGGCATTGACCAGCCTTCAAACCTGCATCACCGGTAGTTGCAAGATTGCCATTTTCCGGTAAGAACGGGCGGCTGATTCCGATCGACTTCAACGGCTTGGAGGCTTTTTGATCTTCTTCGTCAGCGATCTTACCGAAAACAGTGCTCGGCGCAGACGTTGCCAGGATCAACTTGTCCGGAGCTTTGAACCTGTCTCCGTCTCTGGAAAGACTTTTGAAAAACACCTCCTGCCGTCGATCCAGATGTTGATCGCGACGGTCAGACACTGATTCCGTATCGAGACCCCACAACCACCAGTCGAATGGCAAGCGAAGCGCTATGTAGCTCGCCTCCTGAACGCGCTTGAAGCCCGCCAAAGTCAGTTGAGCAAAAGCTCCACCGCTGCGCTTCGGCGGCAACGGGCCTTCCTGACGGGTGGGCTTGCGGAATTGCCGGCGAAAGCCGTCAATCTGATCGTAATAGTCATGGTTACCTGGAATGCCGAACACAGGGCGTCGTGGCTCATCGTCAGAGATTAAATTCCGCGATTTCAAATCCTCATAAGCGTAATTGAACGGTCTTTGAATTCTATTAACCAGTGATAAGTAATCAGAAGCGTGATAAGCAGTGTCGCCGCCGATAAACAGAAACTCACCTCGCGGCAATTGAAAGGTATGCCCATCCTGCATTGTGCTTACTTCGAGATCAGGCTCCGCCTTCGGCAACTGAGTAGTGCTGGCGTCGAGGTTGGTCCATAGATCACCCAGCGCCAGATACGCAATGCCATACATCGCCTTGGTGCCGTCACCGACGTCTGACATGTAATCGAACCAGAACTCGCCCTTCGCGTCAGCTTCAGCGGTCGCGAAGTCTTGCACCGTGGGCGTCATCCAATCGCGGGGGTCGAGTTTGGCACCGTAAGCGGTATAAAGGAGCATGCCTTTGATACCGCCGAGTAGTTGTTTCCCGAGCAGCCATGCAACCGGCTTTTCGAATATGCGTGTTTGGTTGGTGGTCACCTCAACTCCTCCATATGACTTCGGCTTGTCGTCGAGACGTTTCGCGTCAGGCTTAGCCGGATCAAGTCCAGTGAAAGTGGTGAGCGGCTTGCGGAAATCGGTGAAATAGGAAAATGGTTCGAGTAATGCAAGCGTAGCCGCGCATTTCTGTAAATCATCTTCATTGAAATGTTTTTTACCAACACTCTGGTAAAGCCGCAGCCTGTCAACGGCATACGAAAGTCCGTCACTAAGGTACGGCAGGCCGCGTTCGCGCAGCTTACAGAAAGCTTGAAGAGCCTCCTTGTGCTTACCGAGACGCGCCAGGTGTTCACCTCTAACCGCCGCGCCGTCCGGCAGCCAACTGAACCAGTTCATCAAGTTCTCCGACCATTCACTCATGCGCTCGAGCGCACCGAGCCGCAGGAGAGCGTAGCCTCCTATGGCCGCGGAGATTGGGTGTTGGAGCTTCTTATCTAACAGTCGCTCCGCACTAACGGCGGCTGAATCTGAAACATTAGCCGCGAGCTGCCAACGGCCCTGCTCCCAGTAACGCAAAAGCAACTCGGTTTCCGTGTGTTTGAGATGAACTTCCAGCGAATATCTTGCGTCCGGCTGTTTCTTCAGGACGACGCGGCAACCACGCTCCTGCCAGGCTGGTAGCATCACGTTCACGGGCGGTTCACCGGTTTGCAGGAGCTGAATTATCTGGCCCTGGTTCTTGCCCTTGACGTCGATCTCTACCAAGTCATTCGTTATTGGACTCTGCTCGTTAAATAGTGAAGAGTCCTTGTCGAGGTGGTACTCTCCCGTGAGTACATTTCCCCGGAACTGACGCAGCCTTACGTCGTGTCTGTAGCGCTTCAGGGCCGTGTAGCCTGGTCGCAGCACCTTCGCTGATAAGCCAACGGCGAGCGCGCCACCCGCGAGGACAATAGCTGCGACGGCTAATACACCCCCGGTTAAAACCGATTCAGTTTGTTCCTTTACACCGTACGCGATTGCAGCGGCGATTAGTCCGCCCGCGGCAGCAATTGCACAGATTGCGAGGTAACTCAGCCGTTGATCGGGAGGTATAAGGTACGACGGAGTGAAATATTGCTGCAACTCTTCCGCCCGCGAGGTGGGCGCCTTATCGTGCGCCTTGTCGGGCTCAGGACCTAATTTAATTCGCTCGTAACCCTCACCCAGTACTGTTACCCGGGACCACGACTCCTGCCCGGCGGGCATCTTGATGCCGACATAATATGTGCCCGGCTCGAGCTCCACCTTTTGCGAAGCTCGCGCACGCTGAACAAGCACCATGTTCGGCTTGCGAATCTCAACCGGTAGGTCGAGCTTCTTCAACTCTTCAGCATTAAATGTCAGTTCAAATTCCAGGCCACTCATTTGATCATCCTCGCTTTCAGTTGAAATTCTTTCTGCGGGACAACGTCAATGAGCTGTTGTGGCGGATCGACGTACAGCGGATGCGGCGGCTGAGTAATCCTTGCTTGAAGTGAGTAGATACCAACTCGCAGTGGTTTACGGAACGGGTGAGGTTTTACGGATGTAAGATTCCAATCGTTGACTGAAGCGCCGGCTGCGTCGCGCACGTCTATGGAAACGAGTTGCGCCGCCGTTTCCGGATCGATGTAAAGCGCACATTCAACCTCCGGAGGCTTCGGAAAAGTTACGATCGTTTCATCAGGTCCAATCGGAATCGAATAAAATTCCTGATCCAGATCCATTGCGCGAGTGGCCACAGCTTTCTCGTTCAGCTTGGTGGCCAGTGAGTAGATCGAGACGTGATATTTGGCGTAGCCTGAAGAGTCTGTCACCTTTGTCGACGCGCAGGCGTCACCGTTCAAACAATCGATTAATGCCTCACTGAACAGTGTTTGCTCACCGCTTTTGGCGTAAGCCTTCGTGTTCGAGACGGTGGCATAGAAAATAGGTGCTGAGCGTCTGTCTTCACCTCCCAGTTCCACACCCAAAATGTCTCCCATATTTGGAAAGCTATATCTATTCAGATCCTCAGGACGGACACGACACGCGTCCACGAAATACAACTGGGTACGCGCGATTTTCCGCTGAGAGTTGGAAGGCGGTGCCATGCCCTCGAACAATGCATTGAACGCCACCGTTCTTGCGACGGGGTTGTTCCAATCCGGATTACCAAAGTCTTCAACAAGGAGTACCGGATCGTTATTCTTTCTTTGAATTCCGTGACCGGCAAAATAGAAGAAGGTGACGTGCTCGTCGTGAGCATCTGAAATTGCATCTGTTTTCCAGTGGCCGGCTTCACGGGCGAAAACATCGAGCGTACAACGTGAGGGAGTGTCTGACAGGATCACTGGCTCATCTTTAAGTGCTTCTCGTATTTCAGTCATGCCTTGAGCAATCTTTGGCTCTTCAGCAGCGGACGGAGACAGCAGCAGTCGAACCGTTGCGATTGGCTTCGGCAGTTCTTTGCGGTGTTCGATTAGCCAGCGATAGATTTTGTAGCCGGTCAATGCCGTTGCGGAAAGTTGCGGCAGATCCCATTGCTCTGTAGCGGGTGGTCCACCTCCGCCCGGCAGGTGCGTGTAATGACTCACGCCTGCGATTAGCGCATGAATGCCTGCACTACCTTGAAGGCTGTGTCGGTTGTCGAAGACAAGGGCCATGAGGATTTTCTACTCTTCTCCCCTGGACGGAACGATTAACGAAGGACTGCGTTCGGCAAGCGGTGGGATACGAAGACCGAGTTGTGCCGCTGCCGGGTGTTGCGATAGAAAGACCATGAGTGCATGTTGCAACCGTGGCAAGTCTTCGTGTTCCCGGATACGTTCAAACTCATCAAGAGCAGTCTCGAGACCTTCAATACCTTGCTGCTGCGCGGCTTGCAGGAGCGATCGCGTCAGAGGAGTTGAGGCATCGGGGATATATTCGGAGAAGTTACTCCGCTTCCGTGCCTCAACATCCTCGCGTAATGCGTCATTGATACGCTCCTGCAACCTGCGAACACGTGCGAGGTGCTCTTGCTCCATAACGATATGCCGCAGTCTACATCAAACGCTGCCGAGATGCCTGATTTTCAAATTGTGCGTAGCGATGTGAATAAGCTCCGGTCGAGCCAGTGTCTCTGAAACCTTCCCGGCGAATGGCTGGTCGAACGGAAATCCCATCCGCCGCTTATCAGGATAGTCAGCGTCTTTCACACCGCAAAAACTCATCGAGCCGCACTTTTTCTCAGCACCCACGAGATCCGCCTGGTGGTCTGTCAGCATGACCATCAACCGGAAGTCCATACCTGCATCGGTGCCGCGCGGAAGCAATAGGTGATATGGCCACCCGCAGTCACAGTAGTTCGGATCTTCGCCGGGATGAGGTTGAGGTGGTGCATCGGGAGGTCGCCGTGCCGGTTTTCGGACGACTGCCGAGAGCTTCCCAGGACGGAAAACCACCGCCTTCTGTTTTGGATCGAGTGAATGTGAAAACTTATCCATTTCGATCCAGAGCCGGCGCTCGTCAGCAAACTCCGTAGCGACAAGAAAGATGCGTACCGTAATCTTTTGAGCTTGATCGCTCTGATTCTCAAACCGCAGGAAGTAACAAAACTCTTCGTGATCGAGATACGGCTTGCTGCCTGTGCCGCCGCCGGGCAGAGGAATCGTCTGCTTTCTCACCATCGTTTGCAGAACACCCGAGCCCACGCCGAACGAATCAAGCGCCTTGGTCCAATTGGCGTCGCCGCCGAAGGTACTGTCGGCAAACGCCTGCCCGTTAAAACTCGGATTTCCACCACCCGGAATGTCTTTCTGCATGCAGACGAGTATGTCGGGACTCTGCTGAACGCCGGCGCCGCCGTTGAGACTTTTACGAATCTTGATTGGAGGCATTCCGGTCGTGAGATCAGCTGGCTGAAGAGTCTGCTGCCAAAGGTACATCGTTTCGTCGATGTGTCTGTGCCACCGGAAGAAAACCGGATCACGGACGGCAGTAGCTGGACTGGTCATTACTCCCGGACCGGCAGGACCGGCAGCGTCGCGGAGATCCGCGATGAGCACGTGCCCGAAGTTGTGATGTGATCCGTAGAAACTTAACGGGTTGCGCCAGTTGGAGCCGTCCACCGAGCCGATGTTCGATTCGGCAGTGGAGCTGAGCGACTCGATTGTGACAGGAACTGTTCCGCCGCCGTTCTGCAACTTCCCACTTTCCGCCGCGGCCAGCAGACGTTTGCGCCGTTCGTCGTGATCCGACACTTTGTAGTTGAGACCGGGAAATGAAACGTCATGCATGACGGCATTCGCCTTGCGATCGGAAAAGCCCGGCAAGTTTGCAATATAACTTTCTGATATAGAATCATTGTAGTTCTTCAGTTCGTTTGTGCGCGCCAGATTGAAAGCTTTCCGCTCTGTGTCGTAACGGGCGAGCATCTGTTGGTGCATATACCAAAAGAGCTCGCCTTGCCTGTTCTTGGTAATGTTCGGACCAGATGGATTGGCAGGATTTGGGTGTCCTGCTCCCGGATAGACTACGTGCCAACGCTGATGGTGTTCGTTAACGGCAGTGTCTTCACGGAAGTAATCGAGATTCGCTTCCGGGCCAAGTGCCCCGAGTCCTTCGAGCCCCTGTAAGGCCAATTTGTTCGAAGGCCGAATGATGCCCGGTGCGCGCTCCGCGAGTGGCGGAATCGGAAGTCTGCGTCCTTCCGGATGGTGCGTGATGAAAACCATCAGCGCATATTTCACCATGTCGTCGTCTTCCTGTGCAGCAACTCGCTCCGCCTCATCAAGGACAGCGATAAGACCTGCATCGCCGGGAGTCTTGTTTGCAATTTCCATAAAGCGGCTGGCTAGTTCGAGCGCGTGTTCGGCATGGTTTGGGATAAAGACCGAAAAATTTTTCGGTGCGGACGGTATCCCCATTGACTCCAGTCCTCCCGGCGTCGCGGCAGCGGCAACCGGCAGATCGTTCGACGGACGTTTGAAAAATGCTTCAGTGCGTTGGCGTAATGGATCAACGGAACTCATCTCGTTAACTCCTTATGTATTTTTACATTCACAGTCATTGTTACTCGAAGCTCGCCCCTTTGATTTGCCCTTAAGAAGTGAGGCCAAAATCAGGAGCGCCAGCCCGGCATATGTGAGTGGCGCATAATTAAGCCGGTACTTGCCCGCAAAGAGGAGTGCCAGTGCCGCCAGACCCAAACAGAACGGAGCATAAATGTGCTGGCGACGCGCGCGAAGCGCCAGTGATCCGAGCGTGGCGACGAAGCAAAGAGCGGTAAGGGGAACAAGCCAGGATGTCTGCACGAAGTATCCAAGCCCAATGGAACTCGCGAGTGCTACCAGACAGAACGGGCATTTGGGCAACACTGCCAGACCGAGTGGCGGCAACAGCGAAAGACTCGACTGCCACCAGCGTTCGCGGTTGTAGAAACAATCCTGGGACATCGCTCTCTTCATTTAATGGCAAAAACCGTAATTACGTTTCAGCGTTTGAAAAATCCTATCCAAACGACGAAAACGGATCTATCATTCCGGCCAAACTAACCTCTCTCCCTGAATCGTCGAAGCACTCTCCCCGCGTCGCTGTGCAATCAGCGGTGTCTTAACCACGGAGGTGCTTATGAAACTCATCCCGACGAGCGCGAAAATTTCTCTTCTTCTCTTAACATTACTTCTATTCATTGCCGGCTACTTTATCTCTCCCGCGTTAACTCAGACTCGCGAACGTACCGTCGGCCCGAGCCGGAGCGAAGCCGGCGCGAAAGTAGCCGACATAATCAAGACGGACGTCGATCTCATCACCGTCGATGCGCTCGTGCTTCAGAAAGACACTGCACGAGTGGTGGGCAATCTGAAACAGCAGGACTTTCTCGTTTCTGAAGATGGCAGCCGGCAAACCATTACACATTTCAGCCAGGACAACCTGCCACTGTCAGTTGTACTGCTAATCGATCGTGGCGGTTGTTTGGATCCCTTTGGATCTGAAGTCCGTCGAGCGGCGAAAGACGCACTGTCACGCTTAAAGCCCACTGATGAAGTCGCGGTGATGACTTACCACGACACCGTTGAACTGCAGCAAGGGTTCACGCGCGATCGCCGTTTACTAGAACGGGCGTTGGACTATGTGCCGCCTCATGACGAGCGCGCCAATCATTGCCTGAATACAGCCTTCGATGCGGCTGCCGATTATATGATGAAAGCCGGTAATCCAACTGGCCGGCGCGTGATTGTTGCTGTCACCGGCGTGACACGAAACTGGGATTGCGGCAATGGACCATCACATAACAGCGTGACCCACTCGGTCTTCGAGTCGGGCAGTGTCGTGTGCGGAATCATTCCGAAAACGCCGGAGCAGGTGGCGGAGAATGGCATGATGCGTTGGGCCACTCGCTTTGGCCGCATGGCGGGCGTTCATTATCTCGATATTCAGAAACTCGCTGACGAAACCGGCGGCGAAATCTTGCGCGATAAACCTGAGGAACTGGACCAGTCGTTCAATACGCTGATCACGCATCTTCGCACCCGCTACAGTTTCTCGTTCGTGTCGACTAACAAGAAACGTGACGGCACCGTTCGGAAGCTGAAGATCGATTTGGCGGACGGCATGGACAAGTCTCAGGGAAAATTGGTCGTCAAAGCTCGGAAGAGTTATGTAGCACCGAAAGCTGAGACTGGACCAGCGTCGACCACCACTACGAATAAGTGACGCTATTCGTCTTTGAGCAGTCTGCGCAGTTCTTCTCGGAACTCTGGAGTGTCGTCATGGCCGTGTGAAGCGGTGGCATGTTGCATCGCCATCTCCATGACTTCGTCTTCGGTCCCTGAGATTCTGAGCGAGCAATTCTTCTCACTCGGATACTCTCTGCAGTCGATAAACTTGCGTGATTGTCGAGTTAGACTTGCCGACATGTTCAAGTTTCTCCTTTGTTGTAGGAATGCGCCAAAGGCGCAAAATATGATAGCCAGGGGCAAGCGCGAAGCGAAGCGGAGCGCGTCGCCCCTGGTACGAAATCCAAAATTTACGTCCAGCCCTGAAAAGGGCGTAATATTTCGGCCTTACATGCCTCATGTCTTTTATGTGGGTTTGTAACCAGGGGCGACGCGCTTCGCGCTTGCCCCTGGCTATCATATTCCGCGCCTTCGGCGCTCTATTTCATCCCTCGAGCAGCGAAAATTTTCTGGACCATCAAGCGTCGAGGTATGTTAAATTATTTCCGGGCGCAGATAAATGCCCTGATTCGGATCACACTCGCCTTTAACTTGTCCTGGCGAATCTCACTACGACTCTCTTAACAACTAGACGCACGACCATGACGAGAATCGTTCTTTGCTTCGTTGCATTATGCCTTTTTGTGCCGTCGCTCAGCAGAAATGCGTTTGGCGCGACATCGATAGAGCTCAACCTGCGTGACTTCGCCGCAGCCGGCGACGGCGTTACCAACGATGGACCAGCTTTTCAGGCCGCGCTCGACGCACTCGCCGCTGCCGGCGGCGGAACACTGTTTATCCCTGAAGGCAAGTACGCGATCACAACGCCGGTCAGCAAAAACTTTACAGGACTCGCATCTGCAATCACGATAAAGGGTGTCGAGTCGCTGAAGCCCGTCAGTCCTCCTTCGTCTAATGGCGGCGCCGAGGGACTGGACCTGTTGACTGAAGTCTATCCCCGCACGGGAGTAACAGCGAATGCGTTCAGCATCTACGGACTGCAAACTCTCGTCGTCAAAGACATCGCCTTTGTCGGGACGGAAGGAGTGGACACAGATGCTGCGAATACACTGTATCTGAGCGACATCGACAAAGCGCAGATCACACACAGCGAGTTTTACGGTTTAGCAACTATCTCCGGCAGCTCGATCGTGAGCGCGGAGCGAAGCGATCTCGAAATCACGCAGTGCAAGTTTCTCGGTTCGATCGCGACGAGCGGCGGTTACGCGCCCGTCGTGCAGAACGTCGAATGGTATGGCATCACTGTTTCAGACACCGTGTTTCTCGATTACGGATTGCGCGAGCTTTTTGGCAAGACGTACCTGGCAGCGCCGATTTCATGGATCAACATCGGCAACGCGGCGGCAGTGACTAATCATTCACCGCGCCGTGAAGTCATCATTCGCAATACGTTCCTGGACGAGGGCGGATACTGGGGAATATCGAGTCTGCCTTATCGTTACACTCCGCCAAGCGCGCCTATCGATCTGATTTACATAACCGGGCTGCAGTTGAACGTGTCCAACTTCGGTCAGTATGGACATCTCTTCTACGACGCCCGGCACGTGTTCATTGAAAACTCGCGATATGGTTGGAGTCACAACGCGGCGGCGGGGATCGCTTTGGCAAACGTGGGTACGGCTATCTTCGATAAGCTGACGTGTGAGGCGCATGCCGATCACATCAGCGCCGATGCGAACACCGGAGAATTGACAGTTATCAATTCGACCTATACGCAGTTGGATTCGTTCGCTCAGACCACGAACGCGATCGATACGACTGACGAAGAAGATCCGGTGCAGTACGTACGCAGTCGTTTTGTCGCGGTGCTTGGACGCGAACCCGATCCCGCAGCACACTTCTACTGGTCAGATTTGTTAGTCCACTGTTTTGACGATTCAGCTTGTGTGGATAGTGGCAAAGCGGCGTTGAATGATTATCTGTCGAAGCAGCCGTCAGCTAAGTTCGCGATCTCAGGTCGCATTGTAGACGAGCAGAACGTTGCTGTTGCGGGTGTTAAGGTGACGTTGAGCGGCTCGCAATCTGTTACAACTACCACTGACTCTGATGGCAACTATGCCTTCTCAAATCTCCCGACGAGTGGACGTTACGTAATCACGCCGTCGAAAGACGACTATGTTTTCGATGCGACGAGTGAAACGTTTGTCACACCGGGCGAAGATCAAGTTGCCGACTTCACTGCGAGCAAGCCGCGCCCCCCGATCGTTAAGCATTCGATAAGCGGACGTGTTGTTGACGCTAAAGGCGAACCGCTGGCTGGAGTGATGATGACGCTCACGGGTTCAGTGGCCGCAACCGCAACGACATGGACCGACGGCTCTTACTCGTTTACCGATGTCGACGGCGGCAGCAATTGCACTGTGACTGCTTCAATAGACGGCTATTTACTGACGCCGGCGATCCAAACGTTCACCACCCTTGCCGCCGATGTGAATGCGGATTTCGAGGCTGCTCTTTTGCCGGTGTTGTTAACGGCTACCAGCTCCGATCGCGCCGTCGCTTTGGAATTGACGACGTTTATCGCCGATCCGTTTCCCATCACGAATACGTTCCTGTCGGAAGGACGCAACCGCACGCGCGTCGTGTTCTTCGGAAAAGATCTCGGACTGCTGTCCGGCGAAGGCGTCGGAGCCATCACGGCGGAAGCAGAGGACGCAGCGCACGTGAAATACCCGTTACGAGTCGAATTCGTCACACCGCTGCCTGAACTGCCCGGGATTAATCAGCTCGTCATCAGGCTGACTGGAGATCTGGAAGACGCAGGCAACGTGCTGGTAACCATCAAAGTTCACGGTCTCACAAGCAACAAGGCGCGCATAATCGTCGGCCACTTCAGCGATGACAACTAAGATCTACTTCGTGCGCGGATCCATTTTCACTATCAGTGGCTGAGTGTAGCTTTTCCCTCCGACAGAAAGCCGGACGGTGTAAGTTCCAGGCAACACCGTAGCAGCACCACCACGTCCACCGCCGCCGCCTCCCCCACCACCGGCCGGACGCGCGGGCGGCGTTGGTCGGAGATCCCAGATCCAACGATGCATGCCCGCCGTAGGCGAGAGAGGTACAAACGGTCGCACCCAGTACGCGGGAATGTTGAGTGTCTCCAGGTTAATTGGTGGTCCCTTATCTTCACTCGAGTACTTGCGAATGGCCTCGCCCGCCGGATCGAGAATCTCGAGCGTTAACGGACCACTCGCGTTCGCTTTCAGGTAATAATCGATCATCGCACCGTAGGGAGCATTCTCGGCGAGCGGTTCATCGCGCGGCATCGGCGTGCCGTTATCGCTGGCTTGTGTCAGCAGGATTGCATCCGCAGGTTGAAAGAGATAAGCGCGGCCGACGTCCGCACTAATCTGTCGCAACACGTTGATGTTGTCGATCATCCAGAAGCCACGACCGTGCGTTGCAACGATCAAGTCATCGCCGTGAATTGCAAGATCGCGCATCGACGCGGGCGGCAGATTCTGTTGCAGCGACTGCCAGTGATCTCCGTCATCAAATGAAACGAACACAGCGCGTTCAGTGCCGCTGAACAACAATCCGCGTCGACGTGGATCTTCCTTCACTGTTTGAACGTAAACTCCGGCGGGTAATCCTCGCGTGATCTCGGTCCATGTTTTTCCCGAGTCGAGTGTGCGATAGATGTGCGGCTCGTAGTCTGCCAGTTGATGCCGCTCGACCGCGGCGTAGGCTTCGTTCACATTAAAGTACGAAGCTTCAATCATCACCACTTTGCTCCACGATGTTAGCGCGGGCGGCGTGACGTTCTCCCACGTCTTGCCATCGTCCTTAGTTAAATGAATCAGACCATCATCAGTGCCGATCCAAATTGTCGGCCCGCGCAATGGCGAAGGCGCGATAGTGTAGATGACACCTCGGCGTTTATCGGTTGGCGCATCTGCGGCGGCAGCTTCATTGAGATTCGCAGGCACGCCGGGATCTTCACGCGTCAAGTCCTGACTGATTTGCGTCCAGCTTTCACCGCCGTTGGTGGTCTTATAGAGAAACTGATTCGCGTAATAAAGTGCGTGTCGATCGGCTTTTGAAAAGGCGAGTGGTTGCGTCCACGCGTGACGGTATTGTCCGGGTGTAGCGCCTCGTTCCGGAGAGACATTTTTCGTCTCGCCGGTGAGGACGTTGCAACGCGAAACCGTGCCGCCGAAAAGAATCTCAGGATGTAACGGATCGGGAGCTGTGTACCCAGCTTCACCACCGGCGCACAAACCTTCCCAGTCGCGATTCGAGATCTCCGAATGGTTGCTGCGTGACGGTGTACCAACGGCGCCACTGTCCTGCTGCGCGCCCGTGATCCAGTAAGGAAAGCGAAAGTCCGCAGCGACGTGATAGATTTGCGCGGTCGGCTGGTTGTACCACGAGCTCCACGTAGCTGCGCCGTCAACGGTAACAATCGCCCCCTGATCGCTGGCGACGATCATACGTTTCGGATCGTCAGGATCGATCCAGAGTTGGTGATAGTCGTCGCCGCCGGGCGCGCCTTTGATAGGCGTCCATGTCTTCCCGGCGTCAGTCGATCGATACGTCGAAGTGTTCATCACGTAGACCACGTCCGCATTCTTCGGATCGACAGTGACTTTCTCGAAATACCAGCCACGATCCCACAGACGCTTGTCGCTCGAAAGCCTGGTCCAGGTCGCGCCCGCATCGTTTGACGAAAACACGCCACCGTCTTTTGCGTCCACGACCGCATATATTCGATTGCGATTCGCCGAAGACACCGAGATGCCGATGTGACCGCGGCCCTCGAGCGGAATCCCCTCGGAAATTTCCTTCCAGGTTGAGCCGCCGTCGACGGACTTGAAAATGCCGCCGCCTGGTCCATTCGCGGGTGTGTAGATGAACCACGGTGGACGACGTACATTCCAAAGAGTCGCGTAAACGATCTTTGGATCTACCGGATCGAAGGCGAGATCGATCGCGCCGACGTCTTTATTCGTGAAGAGAACCTTTTGCCACGTGGCGCCGCCGTCGCGAGAACGATAGACGCCGCGATCCGGATTCGATGCGTAGACGTTACCGAGCGCAGCGACGAAGACCGTGCTGGGATTCTTCGGATCGACGATGATGCGTCCGATCTGTCTGGTGTTTTCCAGTCCGAGATGTTTCCAGGTTTTGCCCGCATCGTTGGATTTGTAGACGCCGTTGCCGAAGGCAATCGAGTCGCGCATGTCAGCTTCGCCGGTGCCGACGTAAATCACGTCCGGATTCGAAGGCGCGACGCCGATTGCGCCGATCGAGGCAACGTTGGTTGCGTCGAAGATGGGAGTCCAGGTGCGCCCGGCGTTAAGAGATTTCCAAACGCCGCCGCCTACCGAGCCGAAGTAAAAAGTGTTCGGTTGTCCGGCGACGCCGCTGACTGCGTTGACGCGGCCGGCGCGGAATGGACCAAGCATGCGCCAGCGTAGTCCGGAGTAGAGACTGGGATCGAGTTGCTGCGCGCCTGTATTTAACACGGTGAGCAACAAAGAAAGTATCGCGACAGTTAGGAAACGGGCAGATCTCTCGGGCATAGATGGGCTTCTCCGTGTTGGCTGGTTTCGAGTCCGCAATCTTAGTAGAATCCGCCAGATCTGCGAAATAGGTTTTGACAGTTTCCGCCTTTTGTTTAAACTAAGCGCTTTGCGGACCTGAGAAGGCACTGACGCGTTGGTAACCCCAATAATAAAGGACCAAATATGAGCACTGTTCCACACGATAATTCAGGAAGCACTCCGCC
>Ga0126311_10000795_pt1 | contig 14639 bp, 4 predicted proteins | sample Plot61_FD_92539 | JGI IMG/M metagenome (GOLD analysis project Ga0126311, IMG submission 92539) | Serpentine soil microbial communities from UC McLaughlin Reserve, CA, USA - Plot61 | ecosystem: Environmental > Terrestrial > Soil > Grasslands | place: USA: UC McLaughlin Reserve, Lake County...
GACCAACCCGGGCGCCTACGTCTCGCTCCTGCGGCCCGACGGCTCACAACAGAGCTACGTCTACACGGGCACGGGCGGCGCCTTCATGGACGCGCAGCTCTTACCCGGGGCCGGGACTTACACGCTCTTCATCGACCCGCAGGGGATGAACACCGGCGCCATGTCGCTCCAGCTCTACAACGTGCCCGACGACGGCACGGCGACGATCACGCCGGGCGGCGCGAGCGTCCCGCTCAACCTGACAACGCCGGGCCAGAACGCGCGCCTGACCTTCACGGGCACGTACGGCCAGCGCGTCAGCATGAATCTAAGCTCGGTCACAATCAACGGCGCGTACGTCTCGCTGCTGAGGCCGGACGGGTCGCAGCAGACCTACGTCTACACGGGCACCGGCGGCACCTTCATGGACTCGCAGTTGCTCACGACGCCCGGCACCTACACGCTCTTCGTAGACCCGCAGGGGACGAACACCGGCGCGATGACGGTGCAGCTCCTTAACATCACCGACAACGTCGGTGCCACGATCACGCCGGGCGGCGCGCCCGTCACGGTCTCGACGACGCAGCCGGGTCAGAACGCGCGCGTCACCTTCGCGGGGACGGCCGGGCAGCGCGTGAGTCTCAGCCTGACGGGGGTGACCAACCCCGGCGCGTACGTCTACCTGCTCAACCCGGACGGCGCGCAACTCTCCTACGTCTACACGGGGACGGGCGGCGCCTTCCTCGACACGCAGACCCTGCCCGGCACGGGCACCTACACCATCCTCGTTGACCCGCAGGGCACGAACACCGGGAGCATGACGCTGACGCTCTACAACGTGCCGTCCGACAACGTCGGGACGATCACGCCGGGCGGCGCGCCCGTCGCGGCGACCGCGACCACGCCCGGCCAGAACCCGCGGCTGACCTTCACAGGCGTCTACGGCCAGCGCGTCAGCGTCAGCCTCGGCTCCGTGACCATCCCCGGCGCGTACGTCTCGCTGTTGAGGCCCGACGGCTCGCAGCAGACTAACACCTACGTCTCGCAGGGCGGGACGGGCCTGATCGACATGCAGACGCTCTCGGTGCCCGGCACCTACACCATCTTCGTCGACCCGCAGGGGACGGGGACGGGCAGCGTGACGGTGACGCTCAACGACCTGAGCGATGTGGGCGCGACGATGGCGGCCGACGGCTCGCCCGTGACGGTGACGACGACCCTCGCCGGGCAGAACGCGAAGGTCACCTTCAGCGGCACGGAGGGGCAGCGCGTCAGCCTCGACATATCGGGCGTGACCATCCCCGGCACGTACGTCTACCTGCTCAACCCGGACGGCGCGCAACTCTCCTACGTCTACAGCGGCACGGGCGGCGCGTTCATGGACACGCAGACGCTACCGACCACAGGTACCTACACGATCTTCGTAGACCCGTCTAACACCTACACCGGCAGCGCAACGCTGCGCCTCTTCACCGTGCCGGCCGACGCGGCCGGGGCCATCACGCCGGGCGGCGCGCCCGTCACGGTGACAGCCGCCGCGCCGGGCCACAACCCGCGCCTGACCTTCAGCGGCGCCTACGGCCAGCGCGTCAGCATCAACCTGACGGGCTCGACCATCAACGGGACGTACGTCACGCTCCTGCGGCCGGACGGGACGCAGCAGGCAAACATCTACATGGGGATGGGCGCATCGTTCATGGACACGCAGGCGCTCTCAATGCCGGGGACTTACACCATCCTGGTTGACCCGCAGGGGGCGAACACGGGCGTCGTCACGGTGACGCTGAACGACGCGGCGGAGGTGGACGGCGGGACGCTCGCGATAGGCGGCGCCACGGCGACCGCGACCACAAACGTCTCGGGCCAGATCGCGCGCTTCACCTTCGAGGGGGCGGCGGGTCAGTCCGTCACCGTCCACATGACGAACAACACGATGGGCTACTGCTACGTCTACCTGCTCAACCCGGACGGCACGCAGCTCGTCAGGTACGAAACCGGCTCCGGCAGTTTCGACCTGCCGACGCAGACGCTGCCCACGAGCGGCACCTTCATCATCCGCGTCGACCCTTACGGCGAGAACAAGGGGAGTATCACCGCCGGCGTGACTAGCCCGTGAGGTGAAATCGGTGGCGGGCCGTGGGGGGGCGGCCCGCCGCGCGCGGCAATCTTGGGAGTTAAGAAGAAAGCAAGGAGACCTGTCAGAGATGAAAAGCAAGACTTCGCTTCGAGTGCTCAACGCCGCGGCGCTAGCCGTGGCGCTCCTCGGCCTGGCCGCGGCGGGCGCGGGCACCCGCGCCCAGAACCAGAACGCGCCGCAGGTCCGGCCGCCGCAGAACATCTTCTACACGGCCGACGGCGCGGAGAACCTCCACACCTTCATCAAGGCCGTCAAGGCCGCCGGCTTCGCCGACACCCTGAAGGGCGGCGGCCCCTTTACGGTCTTCGCGCCTTCCGACGAAGCCTTCGCCAAGCTCCCGGCCGAGAAGCTGGAGGAGTTATTCCGGCCCGAGAACAAGGATGTGTTACGCGATCTGCTGGCCGCCCACGTCTTCCCCGTCAAGGCGTCGGCCGCGGAGCTCGACAAGCTTAAGGACGTTCAGAACCTGAAGCGCCGCTCGCTGAGGATCGAGACGACCGACGGCCTCAAGATCGGCGGCGCCGCCATAACGCAGCAGGACATCGCCGCCTCGAACGGCGTCATACACGTCATAGACACGGTGCTCCTGTCTCCGGCCAACTAAGGTGGGCGGCTCGTCACGACTAGGAAGGCTTTACCACGGTGGCGCGGAGACGGGGCAGAGAGCTTTACGCCGCTTCTATGTGTCTCTGTGATGAAGTTATCTAACTCGCACCCGACCGCCGCCGATTCGGCCGCGCCGTTTTAGAAATCGTGCAGCACCCACTCAACACACTCAAGCTGGCCGCGGCCCTCGCGCTCGTCCTGTGCGGGGCCTTCGCGTGCTTTCTCTCGGCCCCGCTTGGAAAGGCGCAGGCGCAGGCACCCGCGCGGGGACGGCGCGCGCCGTTTTTACCGCCGCTGCCCAGAGGGATTGCGGCCGCCGTGTGGCGCAGGGGCGTCCCGGCGGACAACCCCTTGACGGCCGAGAAGGTCGCGCTCGGCGAGGCGCTCTTCTTCGAGAAGCGCCTCTCGGTGGACGGCACCGTCAGTTGCGCCACCTGCCACGACCCGGCCACGGCCTTCACCGACGGCAACATGCTCGCCGTCGGCGTCGAGCGCAAGGTGGGCACGCGCAACGCCCCGACCGTGCTCAACGCCATGTTCAGCCGCCACCTCTTCTGGGACGGCCGCGCGCGCACGCTCGAAGAGCAGGCCAAGCAGCCGCTCGTCAACCCGCTGGAGATGGGCATGCCCGACCACGGCGCGGTCGTCGCGCGCCTCGAAGCCGTCCCCGAATACCGGCGGCAGTTCCGCGAGGTCTTCGGCGCCGAGGGCATCACGCCCGACACAGTCGCCAAGGCCATCGCCGCCTACGAGCGGACGCAGCTCTCGGCCGACTCGCCCTTCGACCGTTTCATCGCCGGCGACCGCGGGGCGCTCTCCGAGGCGCAGCAGCGAGGCTGGAAGCTCTTCCGGACGAAGGCGCAGTGCATCAACTGCCACACCTTCAGCCGGGCCGCGCCTTTCTTCTCCGACTTCGCCTTTCACAACACGGGCGTCGCCACCAAGGGGCACTCCTTCGAGCAGCTCGCCGCGGAGGCCGCGACGATGACGAGCGCCGCCCCCAACCGCGCGCGCGCCCTCAGCCGGCTGGCTCACACCGAGGGATTCTCCGAGCTGGGGCGTTTCCTCATCACCGGGCGGCCGGCCGAGATGGGCGCGTTCAAGACCCCGAGCCTGCGCGACGTAGAGCTGACGGCACCCTACATGCACGACGCGTCGGAGAAGACGCTGCTCGACGTGGTGAAGTTCTATAACGGCGGCGGCGAGAAGAACAAGCACCTCGACAAGGCCATGCGCCCACTCGGCCTTACCGACGCGGAGATGAGCGAACTAGTGGAGTTCATGCGCGCCCTGACCAGCGATGAAGTCATGCGCCGCGCGCAAAGCTCGCGCCCGCAGACGCGACTCTCCGCCCTCCGCTAAAACTGGTTTACATCAACCCGGAATCTCCGGCCCGGAACGCAGTGACGACTCCGTAACGAGTCGAAAGAGAACTGGAGTTAAAACATGAACAAGCGAGTCAGATGGGGCATCGTCGCAATCTTGGTACTGGCTCTGGGTGTGAGCCCGGCGGTCGGCGTGGCCGCCACAGTCGAGAAGACCGCGGGGCTCACCGCCTCGAAGGGACCCGACCCGCTCCCCGCTCCGCGCGACAGAAAGACGGAGCCCCCTGTTAAGGCGCGGACGCAGTCGCAGATCGTCGGCGAGAGTAGGACGCTCCTGCCGGGCGGGCGCACGCTCGTCGTCGGCGGGCAGGGTGCGGACGGGCCGCTGGAGACGGCGACTATTATCGATCCGCGCACCGGCGAGACTATTCAGCTCGCGGGCGGGCTCATCCACGCGCGCGCCTGGCACACGGCGACGCTCCTGCCAGACGGAAAAGTGCTGGTGCTGGGAGGCGTCGGTGAGAACGACCAGTTGGCCGACAGCGCCGAGATCATCGATCTCGACGCGCAGATGTCCAGGCCGCTCTTCTCCCCCGGCCTGACCACCGCGCGCGCCTACCACACGGCGACGCTCCTCACGGACGGCCGCGTGCTCATCGCAGGCGGGCTGTCCGGCAAAGGGCGCGTGCTCGACGGGGCCGAGCTGTGGGACTTCAGGGGCAACGCGGTCGAGAAGGTGCCCGGCCGTCTGAACTCCGCGCGCAAGAAGCAGCGGGCCACGCTGCAACCGGACGGCGGCGTCCTGCTCGAAGGCGGTGTGGACGACAACGGCAACGAGGTCGCCGGCAGCGAACTCTTCAACCCCGAGTCCGGGAACTTCAGCTTCGCGGGCGCCCCGCCCGCCACATCTCACGACGCCGCGCCGTATCTCTCGGGCTCGGTGCCCGCCGGCGGGGCCGCCGAGGTGGCGACGCAGGCCCTCATCGGGCTGCGCTTCTCCAAGGCGCTCCGCGTCGAGACGGTCAACGCCGCGACCGTGACGCTCAACGGCCCGCAGGGCGCGGTGACGGCCAGAGTCGTCGCTGCGGAGCAGGGCCGACTCGCGTTCGTCACGCCTCTGCTACCGCTGTCAGAGGCGACCACCTACACGGTGACGGTCTCGGGGGCGGGCGACGGCGTCGCGGCCGCGTCCATCAGCTTTACCACGGTCGGCAAGAGTCGCCCCGACCGGCGCGCGCCCGACGACGAAGCCTGGGTGCCGGACGGAAACAACCTGCACGGCAACTGGAAGAGCAAGCGCGCGGAGTACCCCGCGCAGTCTCTGCCCCCGCTGCAAGCCGCGCCCGGCGTCACGGCCCTCGCCGGGCAGGTCTTGACGCTCAACGGGCGGCCCCTCCCCAACGTCACGCTGCGGGTCGAGGACAAGTCCGCGACGACGGACGACACGGGCCGCTTCCTGCTTAGCGACCTCGCGCCCGGCCATCACGTGATGCGGATCGACGGCCGCACCGCCGGCCGGCCGAACCGCACCTACGGGATTTTCAAAGCCGGCGTAGACCTGCTGGAAGGTAAGACGAACGCGCTCGGCTACACCGTCTGGATGCCGAAGCTGGACACGGCCAACGCCGTGAACATCACCTCGCCGACAGCCGGCGAGGTGGTCGTCACCAACCCCGCCATCCCCGGCCTGGAGCTGCACCTGCCGCCGCAGACCGTCATCCGTGGCCCCGACGGCGAGACGGTCAACCAGATCACGTTGACGCCGATCCCAACCAACCAGCCGCCCTTCCCCCTGCCGCCCGGCGTGGACGTGCCCGTCTACTTCACCATCCAGCCCGGCGGCTCGCAGGTCATCCCGCCGCGCGCGCGGCTCGTCTACCCGAACTTCATGAACGCCGCGCCGGGCTCGCGCATCGACTTCTACAACTACGACGCGACGGAGAAGGGCTGGTACATCTACGGCAAGGGGACTGTGACGGCCGACCGGCGGCAGATCGTCCCCGACCCCGGCGTCGTGCTCTACGAGTTCAGCGGGGCGATGATTGCCTCGCCCTCCTACGCGCCGCCGGAAGGGCCGCCCCCAGGGAGCTGCGGGCGGGGCGGCGACCCCGTCGACCTCGCCACCGGGCTGTTCCTGAACGAGAACACAGACCTCTCGCTGCCCGACACCATCGCGGTGACGCTCACGCGCACCTACCGCCAGCGAGACACGATCTCGCGTGCCTTCGGCATCGGCTCGACGCACCCCTACGACATGTTCCTCGTCGGCGACACCTTCCCCTACACCTACCAGGAGGTGATTCTGCCGGACGGCGGGCGCATCCGCCTGAACCGCATCTCGCCCGGCACGAGCTGGACCGACGCCGTCTACGAACACACCTCGTCGCCGACCATCTTCTACAAGTCGAGGCTGAGCTGGAACGGCAACGGCTGGGACTTGAAGCTCAAGAACGGCACGACCTACGTCTTCCCCGAGGCGTTCAACGTCGCGCGCGCGGCGCAGGGCGGGCTCATCGGCATCCGCGACCGTTACGGCAACTTCCTCAAGCTCGACCGAACCTCGGTCGGCAACCTGACGAAGATCACCACCCCGAACGGCCGCTGGATCGAGCTGACCTACGACGCCTCGAACCGCGTCACGCAGGCCAAGGACAACATCGGCCGCACGGTCAACTACACCTACGACGCGAGCGGCAGGCTGTGGAAGGTTTCGAGCCCCCACATGGCCTCCGAGACGTTCACCGAGACGGTCTACACCTACGACACGTCCCACCGGATGCTGACCGTGACCGACCCGCGTGGTAACCAGTTCGTCGCCAACGTCTACGACACTTCGGGGCGCATCATCAAGCAGACCCAGGCCGACGGCTCCACGTTCCTCTTCAGCTACACCACCAACAGCGGGGGCAAGGTCACGCAGACCGACCTCACCGACCAGCGCGGCAACGTCCGGCGCGTGAGCTTCGACGCCAACGGCTACATCGCGACCGACACCTACGCCTTCGGCACTACCGAGCAGCAGGTCATCGCTTACGAACGCGACGCCGTCACGAACCTCCTCAAGGCCGTCGTTAGCCCGGCGGGCACCAGAACCACCTACGCCTACGACGCGCAGGGGAACACGACGGATGTGATCCGCAATGCGGGCACGACCGCCGAGGCCAAGACCAGCTACACCTACGAGCCCGCCTTCAACCAGCAGGCCACGGTCACCGACCCGCTCAACCACACGCTCTCCTTCGCCTACGACAGCAACGGGAACCTCGCCAGCATCACCGACCCGCTCAGCCACACGACCAGCTACGGCTACAACGCGAAGGGCCAACTCATCTCCGTCACCGACGCCCTCGGCAAAACTATCAATTTCGGCTACGAGGGCGCCGACCTCACCTCGATAACCGACCCGTTGGGTCGCACGACCACGCAGTTCGTAGACGACGCGGGGCGGCTCCTCGGCGAGACCGACCCCCTCGGCAACCTCAAGCGGTACGATTACGACTCGCTCGACCGCCTGGTGAAGTCCACCGACCCGCTCGGCGGCGCTACGTCTTACACGTACGACGCGAACGACAACCTGCTGACCCTGACCGACGCGCGCGGCAAGGTCACCGGCTACGCCTACGACAGCATGAACCGCGTCATCACGCGCACCGACCCGCTGGCGAAGTCCGAGAGCTTCCAGTACGACGGGGCGAGGAACCTCGTCAAGAGCACGGACCGGCGCGGCCTCATCACCGAGTACCGCTACGACCGGCTCAACCGCAGGGTCTTCGTCGGCTACGGGGCGGTCATCCCCAACAAGGGCGCGACGACCTACCAGAGCACTATCAGCTACACGTACAGCGCCGGGGGCTGCGGCTGCGCGGGCGGTACGGGCGGGCGGCCCACCAGCATCGTCGATTCGGCGGCGGGCACGATCACGCGCACTTATGACCCCTTCGACCGCCTGCTCTCCGAGACCACCCCACAGGGCAAGGTCAGCTACACCTACGACGCGGCGGGCGGCATGACCAGCATGACAGTCCTCGGCCAGCCGACGGTCAACTACACGTTCGACGACGGCAACCGTCTGGTCGGCATCTCGCAGGGGGCGAACACCGTCGGCCTCGGCTACGACGCGCTCAACCGGCGCACGTCGCTGACGCTCCCGAACGGCGTCGTCGTCAGCTACGCCTTCAACGACGCGGCGCAGTTGACGAACGTGACTTTCAAGAAGGGCGCGACCGAAATCGGGCAGCTCTCCTACGGCTACGACGCGGGCGGACGGCGGACGGCGGTCGGCGGCACCTACGCGCGCACGGGCCTGCCGCAACCCCTCGCCAGCGCCGTCTACAACGACGCCAACCGGCTCACGCAGAGGGGCACCGCCGCGCTCACATACGACGGCAACGGGAACCTCACGAACGACGGGACGAACACCTACTCCTGGAACGCGCGCGACGAGCTGGCGTCGATCAGCGGCCCCGGCCTGAGTGCGAGCTTCCAGTACGACGCCTTCGGCAGGCGCACGTCGAGGACCGTCAACGGCGGGCAGGTCGGCTACCTCTACAACGGGCTGAACGCGGCGCAGGAGCTGTCGGGGGCGACGCCGACGGCGAACCTACTGACGGGCAGGGTCGATGAGGTCTTCACGCGCACGAGCGGCTCCGGGACAGACACGCTGGTGGCCGACGGGCTGAACACGACGCTGGCGATCCTCGACCCGACCGGCGCGGTCAAGACGCAGTACTCCTACGAGCCGTTCGGCAAGACGGCGGCCTCCGGCGCGGCGAGCACTAACGACGTGCAGTACGCCGGGCGGCCGAACGACGGGACGGGCCTCTACTTCAACCGCGCCCGCTACTACTCGCCCCTCTTGCAGCGGTTCATCAGCGAAGACCCGATAGAGTTCGCAGGGGGGCTCAACCTCTACGCCTACGTGGAGAATAGCCCCGTGGCGGCGACCGACCCGCTCGGGCTGATGCCGGGCAACGAGGAGTACTGCCGCCGGCTCCTCGAAAGGATCAACAACCTCATCAAGAAGATCAAGGAGCGCGAAGGGGAGCTGGACGAGAACCCGCAGAACCTCCCCGAGGCGTGTCCGGGCGACAATAAGAAGCCTAGCCTGAGCCGGCGCGGCCACCGCAAGCTCATCAACATGGACAAGGCCGACCTGGCGCGCCGGCAGGCCGAGTACCTCGCGTACTGTTCCAACCGGCCGCCCAGGGTGCCGGTGACCGCGCCCGCTCCCGAGGACAATTACTTTGACCTGAAGTACTGGGAGACAGTCACGGGTCTGACGGGGGCGGCGCTCATCCTTTACCTGATCATCTCCGAGGGGTCGCGGCTCTACCCGCCGCGGAACCTCGTGCCTGTCCCATAAAGACGGGGCCGCACGGGTTCGGATTCGACCCCGACTTTGAAGAGGCCACGCACCCGCGGGCGCCCGCGGGTGCGTGGCCCTCCCTCTGCCTGTGTCCACGCGGCTCCGCTGGGTTTACAATATTCGCCCGGCGGCCGGTTTGATTAGCGCGCCGCGCGTGAGGCTTAATATGGGTGCCGAAATAAATGACGAGAACGAGGTGCTGGAGAGTCTTCGCCGGTCGATCTCGGCCGGGGAGGGCAAAGAACTCGCCGCGCGCGTCTACGACCTGGACACGCTGCTGCTCAAGACCGGCGAGTATTCCGACCCGCTCTTCGAGGAGCTTCTGAACATTCTCGGCGAGCCTCAATTCGTGAGCATGGACGGCTCGTGGCACCTGCTTCGGCTCTTCGAGAATAGCTGGGACTACCTGACCGAAGGGCAGCGCGGCCGGCTACTTGAGGCGTTCGAGGCGTCTTACGGCGAGTTCGGCGACTGGATGTCCTGCTTCGTCATCTCGGAGATTCTCGGGCGCCAGTACGCGGACGAGCGTGCGCTCCAAACCTTCCGCCGTTTGAAGAGGCTCAAAGCGCACGTGCCGCGCTCGCTGATCCCGCACGGGCTGGAACATCTCGCGCGGGGTCGTCAAAGTGAGAACATCGCCCGGCGCGCCTTCGACGAATTGTCCGGGATGCGTAACGATCCCTCGGCGCAGGTGCGTGAGGAGGTTAACGCCGCGCTCGCCCGGCTAGCGCGCGACGGGCGGAAGTAAGGGATAGAGCAGGGATGCGTTGCGAAGATTAATTTCGCGCGCGGAAGCTCTTCGAGTGTATGGGCGGACACTCGAAGGCGTCGAAGCACTTCACATGACGGGTAAGGGGCAGGTCAAGAGGTTAGATGGTAGGGACGCCATAGGGCGGGCGAAGTTCGTCGCGAGCCTCTTCGGGGTCGCGGCATAGCCTTCGGCAGACTCACCGCCTTCTTCGTTTCAAATCAATTTTCGCAACGCAACCTTCAGAACGATGGTCCCCCCGCCGTTCTCTCCGGGCGGCTATTGACAACTCCTACACACGGGAAAAATATGTCTTGACAATCGTAGGCGGCTATCTTACTCTGCGCGCGCATGACGAACTTGCCCCGTGCGTGATTACTCATCGCGCGCTTCTCTCTCACAGAGTCAACTAACCTTTTTCATCCTGGGAACGTCGGAATTACAGAACTCTCTTTTCCGATTGTTACTAGCTGAACACTCTCCCTAAGACCTGCGTTCGGCCGCGGCTTAAAATCTGCCGCGCCTTTTCACGGGGTCAACGCGTGAGGCGAGCCCGACCGACACCCGTCGGTGTCGAAGCGTGTCTCGCGTCGCCATCTGCACTGCACACACGCGGAGGGTGCTTGCTTGGTCGCTCGCATCAAGGCGCGCCGTGCAGCGTCGGCTCAACGTTTGATTGATAGGTGAGCCAAACTCACGGCGGCCTCCTGCCCTGCGCAAGGCCGCTTGACGAATACATCTCCAAATAACACTTGAGGCAGGGAACGCCTTACGGGGTGGCCCTCTGCTACAAGCCGCGCGGGTTACCGACTTTACCGGCGAGCCGTTCGGAAGAAGGTCGGCACCGGGCGTAACTCATCTAGGCCCGGCGAATGACGGAGGATCGGCACATGGCACGGACGGGCTTGAAGATACTTGCTTCGCTGACTCTCTTCCTGGCGCTGGCCGCCGCGGCGCGCGCTCAGACGGTGACCTACCGCCTGCACCGGGAGGCGTCCACGACCACCGGCCTCTTCCAGCTCAAGACGGCCGCGCCGGACGCGGCGAGCCTCGCCATCCAGTCGGCCAACCTCAAGAGCGTCGCCGCCGGCGACTACATCGTCAAGGCGTTCGACACGCAGGCGGGCGTGCCCGGCTCGGCCGGCTCCATCCCCGCCGGCTCGACCGTCACCTTCAGCGTCTGGATGAAGAAGTCCACGACCGGCGGCACGATGTTCCCGCGCGCCGTCCTTCGGCTCAACACGGCCGCGGGCACGCTGCTGGCAACGGGCACGGGGACGACGGCCCTGACCTCGACGCTCACCAAGTACACCTTCTCCGTCAACACCGCCTCCGACATCTCGATGACAGCGTCAGACCGCCTCTACGTCTGGGTCGGCGTCAACCTGACGGCCGCGCCGACGACGAACACGACGGCCGAGTTGGACGTGGAGGGCACGTCGGGCGGCAACTACGACTCGACGGTCGCCGTCCCGCTGCCGAAGCGGCCGAGCGTCAGCGGCCTCTCGCCCGCGGCCGGGCCGGTCGGGAAGAGCGTCACCATCAGCGGCTCTAGCTTCGGCGCCACCAAGGGCGCGAGCGCCGTCACCTTCAACGGCGTCGCCGCCACGCCGACGAGTTGGAGCGACACCGCCATCGTCACGGCCGTGCCCTCGGGCGCGACGACCGGCCCCGTCGTCGTGACCGTCAACGGTGGCGACAGCAACGGCGTCACCTTCAACGTGGGCGACACCGGCGGCCTCTCGGGCACGGTCACGCGCGCCACGGACGGCACTCCCATCCCCGGCGCGCAGGTGCAGGCGCTACAGTCCGGCGTCGTCAAGGGCAGCGCGACGACCGACACCGGCGGCGCATACGCCATCAACGACATGCCGGTCGGGACTTACGACGCTCGGGCCTCCGCCGCCGGGCACGACCCGCAGACGCAGGCCGCGCAACAGGTCAACGCGCAGGCCGCGACGACCGTTGACTTCGGGCTGCAAACGGCCTTCCTCACCTACGTCTACGACGAGGCGGGGCGGCTCGTCGGCGTCGTAGACCCGAACGGCGACGCTGTCACCTACGCCTACGACGCGGCCGGCAACCTGACCTCCGTCACGCGCAACAGCTCGTCGCAGGTTTCGGTCATCGAGTTCACGCCCGACTCCGGCCCCGTAGGAACGGGCGTTACCGTCTACGGCACGGGCTTCAGCGAGACCCCGTCGCAGAACACCGTGAAATTCAACGGCGTCACCGCGCAGGTGCTCTCGTCCACGAAGACGCAGATCGTGACGAGCGTGCCGGCCGGGGCGACGACCGGCCCCGTCTCCGTCACCTCGCCCGCGGGCACCGCGGCGAGCACCAGGCCCTTCACGGTCGGCGCCGTCAACGTCCCGAACGTCACGGGCTTCAACCCCGTCGCCGGCGTGGTTGGCGACACCGTCACCATCACGGGTACGAACTTCCACACCACGCCCTCGAACAACAAGATCGCCTTCAACGGCGTCCGCGCCACGACCAACACCGCCACGGCGACCAGCCTGACGACGAACGTCCCCGCGGGCGCGACCTCCGGCCGCGTCTCCGTGACGACGCCCGACGGCAGGGGCGTCAGCGCCGCGGACTTCTTCATCCCGCCTTCGGGTTACACGGGCGCGGACGTGGAAGTCACCGGCCGCATCTCCTTCGGCGAGAGCAAGTCCGTCACCATCGCGACGGCCGACAAGGTCGCCATGCTCCTCTTCGACGCCCCCGCGGGCCAGCGGGCGAGTGTGAACATCACGGGGGTCGGGCTCCCCGGCACGACCAGCGTCAGACTCTACAGGCCCGACAACTCGCTCCAGACCTCCGTCAACGTCTCGCAGGGCGGCACCGGCTTCATCGACGCGCAGGTTCTCGCGTCGGCGGGCAGCTACGCGATCCTTATCGACCCCGCTACGGGCAGCACCGGCACACTGACCGTGACGCTCAACGACGTCAACGACCTTCTGAGCGCGATCACGCCCGGCGGCTCGGCGGCGACGGCGACCGTCACGAACCCCGGCCAGCGCGCGCGCCTGACCTTCGACGCCGCCGCCGGCCAGCGCGTCAGCGTTAGCCTCAGCACCAACATCATCCCCGGCACGACCTCCGTCGTCCTCATCAAACCGGACGGCACGAACCAGACCTCCTCGACCGTCGCACTCAACGGCACGCAGTTCATCGACGTGCAGACGCTGGCGACCGCGGGCACCTACGCACTGCTGGTTGACCCCGCAACGACGAACACGGGCAGCATGTCCGTGCAGCTCCACGACGTGCCTTCGGACAACGCGGGGGCAATCACGGCGGGCGGCGCGGCCGTCACCGTCACGACGACCGTGCCGGGGCAGAATAGGCGACTGACCTTCACGGGCGCGTTCGGCCAGCGCGTCAGCATCAACTTCAGCAGCAACACCATCCCCGGCACCACCAACGTCGCGCTCGTCAAGCCCGACGGCGCCAACCTGACCACCTCGACCGTCGCCCTCAACGGCACGCGCTATATAGACACGCTCACGTTGCCGATTCCGGGCGTGTACACGATTCTGGTTGACCCCGCTGGTGCGAACATCGGCAGCATGTCCGTGCAACTCCACGATGCGACCGACGTACCGACGACCGTCATCACGCCGGGCGGCGAGCCCGTCACGGTCACGACGACCACGCCCGGCCAGAACGCGCGCGTGACCTTCAGCGGGACGGAGGGCCAGCGCGTGAGTCTTAACATCAGCGGCGTGACGGCCGCCGGGACCAACGTCACGATCCAGAACACGGACGGGACGACGCTCGCCACGGTCTCCTCCGGCACGGCCGGCTCCTTCATCGACGCGCAGACCCTGCCCGACACGGGCACCTACACCATCTTGGTTGACCCGTCTTCAACGAACACGGGCAGCGCCACGTTGACCCTTTACGACGTGCCGCCCGACGAGTCACAGGCCATCACGCCCGGCGGCCCTGCGCTGACGGCGACGACGACCGTGCCCGGACAGAACTCGCGGCTGACCTTCGACGCCGCCTTCGGCCAGCGCGTGACCATCAACTTCAGCGCGAACACTATCCCCGGCACGACCTCCGTCGTCCTCGTCAGGCCGGACGGCACGACCCACACCTCTTCGACCGTAACCCTGAACGGCACACGCTTCATCGACGTGCAGACGCTCACGTCGGCGGGGACTTACACGATTCTCGTTGACCCCGCGACGACGAACACGGGCGCGATGACCGTGCAGCTTTACGACGCCAACGAGCAGGACGCCGGGACGATCACGCCCGGCGGCCCGCCCGTCACCGTGACGACGACGCAGGCCGGGCAGTCGGCCCGCCTGACCTTCTCGGGCGCCGCCGGCCAGCGCGTCAGCCTCAGCTTAACCGGGGTGAGCATCCCCGGCACCAGCACCGTCTCCATCTTCAACCCGGACGGCTCGGCGCTCCTCGGGAGCACCAACGTGGGCACCGGCGGCCTCTTCGTCGAGCCGC
>Ga0126311_10000796_pt1 | contig 14631 bp, 10 predicted proteins | sample Plot61_FD_92539 | JGI IMG/M metagenome (GOLD analysis project Ga0126311, IMG submission 92539) | Serpentine soil microbial communities from UC McLaughlin Reserve, CA, USA - Plot61 | ecosystem: Environmental > Terrestrial > Soil > Grasslands | place: USA: UC McLaughlin Reserve, Lake County...
CGTCGATTGCGAACAGACAGTCGCACGCCCGCGATGTTCAGATTGCCAATCTCGGCGCCCGCAGCACTCGTCGCTCCAACCTGCACATCCTTCACAACAACACTGGTGACGCCGCCGCGATCTTCGAGCGTGATGTTGTTAGCCGTGACTCCTTTGACCGTGGCGCCCGAAGCCGTGATGTTTCCTGCTTTGACCGTCGCGATCGATCCCGTAGTGACTTCGTTTTGCTTGCGGATCGCAAGGTTCGACGCACTGATGCCGTTTACTTTCGCGCCCGAAGCGGTGAGACCATTCGCAGTGAACTGGCTCGACGAAGCAGTCAACACTCCGTTGCTCATCTCAGCGTGCGCGTCGCGGAGAATCAATCCCGTTATCGTGGTGCCGTAACTTTTCTCAGCAACTGCGCGTAACTCACCGACCCAGCGAAAGTCTGTGCCCGTGCCCATCACGTTGCCGGCAAGTTGCAGCGAGTCGAGCCGGAAGTCGCCAAAGTTGAGCAGGTCAGCCACAGCCTTACCGTTGATGTCGTAACTCCTGCCGTTAACTGAGCCATTCGCACTGACGTTCAGTCCCTGCAGACGCAGGTTGTCGGCAGCGAGCGCGTCCGACTTGATCTCGCCGTTGATCTTGAACTGATCCCCCTCGCCTGTGAGCGTGCCGGTGAAGTTACCGGCGCCGCGTACAGCGGTTTTGGTTTGGAACGTGTCGGAGAGTTGCGTGAGATCAACGGTGGAGTTGACGTTCATCGTGTAATGAAGCGCGCGCCAATCGTCCATCACGCCGTCAAGCCGCGCTTCCGCAACCGGCGACTTCAACGTCAACTGCTGGATCTCGGCGCGTGTTTGATTCACGCGACCCCGTGCATCGACGCTGATTTGGTTGACCGTGCGACCGTCGTAAGTGAAATTTGAATTCGAGAGCGCAAGTATGACTGTGTTCATCCAACTCGCCGCGGGCTGGCTGGGATCATCAGGTTGAACGGTGACGTGAAGATTCTGTGCTACGCCGGAGATGTCGTGTCGTGCGTCGCCATAATGGATCACGCCGTTTTTGATCTCGACGTTCGCAGTTGAGTAAGCAAAAAGAATGCGTTTGTTCGGCTCGGGCGGCGGAATGTGGATGTTGCGGAAGTTTGAACGGCCCTGCTCGTCGAACGTGACCCATGCTTCGAATCCTTCAATCTTGAGATCTCTAAGATTGATGTTGCGCTGCAAGTTCAACGCATAAAGATCTTCGACTCTGATCGTCGCCAGCAGTCGATCGATCTTTCCGAGTCGCTCGCCTGTCTGCGAGTCGTAGAGTTCGACCGCCTTCATCTCGACAGTGTTGGGCGGGAAGGTAGCGTGAAAATCGTTAATCTCGGCGCGAATGCCGTAGTTGCCAAAGGTATTTTTGATCTGGCCCGCGACGTAGCGATCGACAAAACCCAGCCGGAACAAAAACAGGACCAGCAGGATCAACAGCAGCGCGCCGCCGCCCGCGATGATGGCCGCGAGAAAAGCATGACGGCGCGTGAAATAACGCCAACGCTTTCTTATGGCAGGCTTCTTCTCTGCACTCATAACCTTACAGCCACCGAGCGACTCGGGGAACGCTGAATTCTAGAGGGGAGATGAAAGAGCCACAAAAGGCAACAGGAGTCACAAAGATCTTCCTGTGCGTATAAGCGCCTATTGCTGACAAACCTCATCCAGGTTTCGCGGTTGGCCCAGCGGCACATTGCCAACCACTGAGAGCTCAAAACCTTCAAGCGCTGCTACTTTGGGGGGATGATTCGAAAGCAGTAGTATTTTGCGCAACCCGAGGTCGTGGAGAATCTGCGCCCCGACGCCGTAGTCGCGATCGATTCCGTAACCTGTCTCTAAACTCGCGTCTCGTTTGTTAATCCCACGCTCCTGCATGACGCTGTAAGTACGCAATTGATTGACCAGATCCAAACTATGCTCTCGCTGGCGCAAGTATAGGACCACGCCACGCGCTTCCGCCGCAATCTTCTCGAGCGCCGTGTGAAGTTGAAATCCGGTGTCGTCGATCAACGATCCAAACATGTCGCAGGTGACGTTCTCAGTGTGAACCCGAACCAGCACCGGCTCGTCGGTACTTACGTTGCCCATCACCATCGCGAGGTGTACGTCGCCATTGATGACGTTCTCGTACGCGATCGCGCGAAAGCGACCATAGACCGTCGGCAGATCACTTTCGGCCACTCGCCGCACGAGCGTTTCCTTGCGCATGCGATACCTGACAAGCTCCGCGACGCTGATCATCTTCAGAGCATGTTGCGCCGCAAACGTTTCGAGCTGAGGCAGGCGCGACATCGTGCCGTCTTCGTTCATGATCTCGCAGATCACGCCGGCCGGATACAAACCTGCGATTCGCGCCACGTCAACGCTCGCTTCGGTTTGTCCGGGACGGACCAGAACGCCGCCGCTCTTTGCGCGCAGAGGGAAGATGTGACCGGGACGCGCGAGGTCCTGCGGACGCGAATGCGGATCGACGGCCACCAGGATCGTCATGGCTCGATCCGCCGCCGAGATTCCGGTCGTGATACCACGACGAGCATCGATTGAAACTGTGAAAGCAGTGCCGAGATATGAGGTGTTGTCGGCGACTTGCGTAGTCAGGTGAAGCTCGTCACAACGCTCTTCGGTCAGTGGCAGGCAGATCAGGCCGCGCGCATGCCGGGCCATGAAGTTGATGATTTCCGGCGTGACCTTCTCGGCAGCACAGACCAGATCGCCCTCATTTTCGCGATCTTCGTCGTCAACAATGATGATCATGCGACCGTCGCGGATGTCGGCGACGGCCTCTTCGATGGACGTTAGAGCCACGGCGCAATGTTAACCGAAAAGGATGATTTTCAGCCATCCGTGGCAAGTAATTTCTCTACGTACTTGCCGATAATATCGACCTCGATGTTGACCGGGTCGCCGGGTTTCAGGCGGGAGAGGTTCGTGACTTCCCAAGTCTTAGGGATGATGGCGATTTCGAAGTGTTCGTCAGTCAGGCCCGCAATCGTCAAACTGATCCCTTCGACAGCGACGGAACCCTTGAAAACGAGGTAGCGCGCGATCTCTTTCGGATAGGCGATTCTGACGGTCCACGACTCGCCGTGATTTTCGACACCGGCGAACTGTCCGCGCGCATCGACGTGGCCCTGGACGATGTGACCGCCAAGGCGCGTCGCGGGAGTAACGGCACGTTCGAGATTCACAGGCGCGCCGGGTTTAAGACTGCCCAGGGTCGAGCGCTGCAACGTCTCGCGTGAGACGTCTGCCGCAAACGAACCGGGTTCGATATCGAGCGCAGTCAAGCAAACTCCGTTTACCGAGATCGAATCGCCGTGATTCGTGCCTTCAGTAACAACGTGCGCACTGATAACCAGCCGCGCATTCTCACCGCGTTCTTCGATACTCCGCACGCTTCCCAGCTCTTCAATTATGCCGGTGAACATAAGTCATCATCTCTGCGAAAACTTGATCGATGTTTTTACCTGTCGAATCGATGACAACTGCATCGTCAGCAACCTTCAAAGGCGAGTCAGCGCGTGTCGAATCGCGCCGGTCGCGTTCGATCATGTCGGCAAGCGTCTCCTCATACGATCCGCTGTGCGCTTCCTTATAGCGACGCTCAGCACGTTCCTCTGGCACGGCGGTGAGAAAAAATTTGATATCGGCGTCGGGGAAAACGACTGTGCCGATATCACGACCGTTCAGCACGGCTCCGCGTTTGCCCATCGCGCGTTGTCGCTCGACCATCGCCCGCCTCACGCCGGGAATCGTTGAAACTACCGACGACATCTCCGTCACGCTTTCGCTGCGGATCTGCTCGGTGACGTCGCGCCCATCGAGTAAAATGCATAACGAGTCGGGATCGCCTTCAAGATCGATCTCGATCCGGTTCGCCAGAGCGACGACAGAGTTTTTGTCGTTTGGATCCACTTGCGATTCGATAACCGCCAGCGCCACAGCCCGATACATTGAGCCGGTATCGAGATACAGAAGCTTCAACTCTCGGGCGAGCATGCGACCCAGCGTGGATTTGCCAGAGCCTGATGGACCGTCGATAGCGATGATCATCTACACAAATACTGCAAACACTTCATTTGATAACAGAGCGCCGGTACGAGTCAGTCTAATCAAATCGCCGTCGAACTCAAGCAATCCGGCTTTGAGGAAGCGATCGAGATCGGCGGCGTGCGCTTCGTGCAGATTCACGCCAAATGATTCGCGATAGCGACGCGCATCGACACCTCGCATCAGTCGCATGCCGAGAAACAATGCTTCCGCACGCACGTCACGCTCGCTCAGCTCCTGCTCATCGACGACCGGAGAAGCGCCGTTCTCGATCGTCTCCGCGTATTTCAAAACGTCGCGATGATTGGACCAGCGCCTGAACCGCCCGTCGTACGAATGGGCCGAACAGCCGAAACCAAAATACGGCGCGGTGGTCCAGTATTTGACGTTGTGGCGCGAGTGAAAACCAGCGCGGCAGAGATTTGAGATCTCGTAGTGCTCGTAACCGGCTTCACACGCCTGGTCAAGCATCCACTGATACATCACGCCTGCGAGATCGTCGTCAGGAACAGGTTGCAGGCCGCGCCGGATATGTTCGGCCAACGGCGTACCCGAATGTACCTCGAGCAGGTAAAAAGAGAGGTGCTCGGGATTTAGATCGAGCGCTTGTTTGATATTTCGTTGCCAACCCGCGAGTGTTTGGCCCGGCAAACCTGCGATCAGATCGAAGCTGATGTTTGTAAAGCCGGCGTTGCGCAGATCCGCGAACGTCTTTAATGCGTCGGCGGCGGAATGCGAGCGGCCGAGTTTTGCCAGTTCGCGATCGTCAAACGTCTGTGCGCCGAAGCTTGCACGGTTGATTCCTAGGCCGCGAAAGGCCTCGAGTTTCTCGGGCGTTACGCTGCCGGGATTTATTTCAAGTGTAATTTCCGAAGCCGGATCGATCTCGAACTGCTGGGACAACGTTGTAAGAATGTGGTCCAACTGTGCCGGCGCAAGCAGAGACGGGGTGCCGCCGCCGAAATACACCGTGTCAACCTTTGCGCCGTTGTGTCGTGACGTTCTTATCTCTTGAATTAAAGCCGCAACGTAACGCTCAGCAAGTTCACTCTGATAAAGACCTGTAGCGAAGTCGCAGTAAGAACAACGCGAGCTACAGAATGGAATATGAACGTAGAGGCCTGCGGCTGTCATCGAGTAACCGAATAATACCATGCGTGTGTACTATTTCATTTCCGGGCGTATTGTTTGACAACTCCATTTTGATCTTCATTTACCCATAAATCCCATTTACACGCGCTCGGCGAATTGGCACGAGTGTTGATAGTTCAAAGGTGGCCATTAATCATCGAGCAAATGGGAGGTAAGACGAACATGGCAGATGACAGAATGAAGAACGACGATCTCCAGAGAAACATGGGTGCTGGAGACAAGGGCCAGAATTATGGTGGTCAGCAGTCACCCGGCCGAGGCGGCCAGGGCGGTATTGGCGGTGAGCAAGCCGGACAACATGCTGGTGGCCAGAAGAGTGGTGGTGGTCAGTTCGGCCAACAAAGTGGTCAGCAAAAAGGTACGCAAAACATCGAAGACGACGAGGAAGATTTCGGTGCCGGTAGAACCGGACAGACCGGAGGTCAGAATCGTGGCGGTCAGAATCGCTAGTTAAACAACTCTCTTCTTTTCTGCTTTGAGCACGGACGTTGACGCGCCCGTGCTCCTTTTTTATTTAATCCTGCGAGTACTGCCGTCGCCGCTAATCGATTTACTCATACTGCGTGCAACACGTTCCGCTTCGCCAAATGCACGCAACAGGTTTTCACCAAGTATCTTCCTGATATCCCTTTCACTGTACCCGCGCTTCAACAGTTCGTAAGTGATGTTCGGCAGCATCGAAACATCCTGCGCGCCTTCGGGCATGTCGTTCGCGCCATCAAAGTCAGCACCGATGCCGACGTGGTCGATGCCCGCAACCTTGACGATGTGATCGATGTGGTCGATCAACTTCGAGATCGGCAACGGTGGTAACGGGTTCGCGGCTTCGAGCTTGTCACTCTCTTCCGCACGCCGTTCCGGATCGTCTTTGTACTTCGCATCGATCGCCGCTTGTTGTGCTTTCAGTCGCGCATCGCGTGCAGCGCTTTGCGGCGAGACGGTATTCGTGTCAACAAACACGCTGTAAAAGTTTACCTGGACCACACCGCCATTCTTCGCGATTCGTTTCAGCAGATCGTCGGGAACGTTTCGCGGGACGTTGCTGAGCGCCCGTGCAGATGAGTGCGAAGCGATGATCGGCGCTTTCGAGACATCAAGCGCGTCGCTCATCGTCTCGTCTGAGACGTGCGACACGTCGATCATCATTCCCAGGCGATTCATCTCACGCACGACTTCCTTGCCGAAGTCGCTCAGGCCGTGATGTTTCTTTTCACCGCGGCCAGCATCGGCCCAGTTATTGGTATTGTTCCACGTGAGCGTCATGTAACGAACGCCGAGACGGTAGAACTCTCGCAAAGTCGGCAGTGAGTCTTCAATCGCGTGTCCGCCTTCGATTCCCATCAGCGCCGCAATCTTGCCTTGACTTTTGGCGCGGCGAATGTCGACGACTGATATTGCGAGCATCAGATCGCGCGGATGGCGTTCGATCGCTCGATAGACTGAGTCGATCATGTCCAACGTGCGACGCGCCGAACCACCATGCTCGACGTACCAGGGTTTGACGTAAAGTGAAAAGAACTCCGCGGTCAGTCCGCCCTTCTTCATTCGCTCGATGCTGGTGCGGTATGGAGTTGGGGGAGTGCCGCTCAGATCGAAATCGTCGTTGGTCATGGGCGTCGTGACGTCGTTGTGCGTGTCGATTACGATCGCGCGGCGATGAATCTGGAGCGCGCGCTGCCACAGTCGCTCGTCACGAGTTTGGGCGACGACCGGCAACGCGATCAGGCAGAAGACAACCAAACTCAATAGTTTTTTGAGTCTCATTAATTCACCTTTCATCCTCGTCATATGAAGCGGTATCATCAAGAGTCATGTCAATCCTGATTGCCGAAGATAACATGGCCCAGCGCCATTACCTCCGCGAGATTCTCGAAAAGGAGTTTCCCACACACGTTCCGGTATTCGAGGCCGGCGACGGAGAAGAGACCGTGAAGATCGCGCTCAACGAAAAGCCTGACGTCTGCATCCTCGATATCCAGATGCCAAAACTCTCAGGCGTGAAAGCCGCGCGCGCGATCTGGCGCGACTTCCCGACCGCACGCATCATCTTCTGGACGCAGTTTCCGCACGAGATCTACATCAACGAGATCCGCAAGATCGTAAAGTCAGTCGATCCGCCACCGGCTTACGGCTTCATTCACAAGAACAATCCCGAATCGCGTTTTCTGCGTTTTGTCGCCGCCGTTCTCGAAGACGGCGCTGACATGATCGATCCGGCGTTCAAGGATTCGTTCAAGCGACCACTGTTGACGGAGTTTGAGGCTGAAGCGCTCTATTATCTCGCGCTCGGTCTTTCGAACTGGGCCATCGCTCGCAAGTGTTCGTTGAGTCTGCGCGGAGTCGAAAGCAGGCTCGCAACACTCTATGAAAAACTTTTCATTTCAGTGGCAGAAGGGACTGACCAGGAAGCTTACGAGAAGCTCGCTTACAACATCCGCACGCGCGCGTTTTTTGAAGCGTTGCGTCGCGGGTTGTTGAATAGCGACGAGCTCGAGAAGGCCGCTAACGATCTCGAAGCATGGCTTCAGAAAGATCAGAAACGTTTCAACGAAGAACAGAAACGAGAACTCGCCTCTTCGAAGAAGAAATGAGGCCGCAAAAAGGCACAAAAAGCACAAAACGGGTTTGGAGAGTTGTTTGTGTTCTTTGTGCTTCTTTGTGGGCCGGCGCACTGCTCCTGCCTGCTGCCTCCTCGCAGACGGGTGAGCCGTCGCCGCAACCATCGCCGTCACCTTCGCCCTCGCCGTCTCCATCACCCTCACCAACGCCGATCACCGGGTTGCATCAGTGGGGCGCAGTCACGCTCTTTCACGGCTTGCCGTCTGATCGCGTGCGCGCGATTGCACAGACGCCCGATGGCGCTATGTGGTTCGGTACTGAAACCGGTCTCGCGAAATTCGACGGACGCCGAACGCAAACTATCAACGATCCGGCATTGCCTGCCTCACGCATACTCGCATTGCAAACTGATAAGAACGGCGCGATGTGGATCGGCACCGAAGCAGGCGCAACGCGTTTGTATGGCAGTGAGTTCATCAAGGTAAACGAGACCAGCGGGCAAACGATCACCGCCATCATCAACGATCCGTCCGGCTCGGTGCTGATGACCACCGAGCAGGGCCGCGTCTATGAATGTCGCGCGCGTGTTGTCGCCAGTGTGATCTCGTCAGGTATCACAAACAGTGAAACGACCACTGTTAACCGCACGCTGATCGACACGCGCGAGCTGTTGAATCAACCACTCGAGAGCCGCGATCGTGATCATCCTGATCCACTGGCAATCACGAGTATCGCTGCCGCTAACGGTCACACGTTTATCGGCACGTCGAGTCGCGGTGTCCTTGAGATCGCGAACGGCGCCGTTAAAGAAAGTCAAACAAAGCCCCCCGTTTACTTTGTGAACGTTCTCGAAACTGACCAGGAAGGCAAACTCTGGGTCGGCGCGCGCGCCAAAAAGGAAGAGCCGGGAACTCTCTCAGGCTACGAACCGGCCGGCCTCAAACGTCACGAAGCCGCGACTGGTCCAGTGATGGTGTTGAAGCCGATCGGCGACGAAATGTGGGCGGGCACCGACGGCCGCGGTGTGTTTCGCATTTCGAAAACGAAGGTGCAGCGCTTTACGTTTGACGGTACCGCGGGCGGGCTTCGTTCGGATCACGTCTACGCGATCTTCGTCGATCGTGAAGGTGTGATCTGGTTCGGAACGGATCGCGGCGTTTGTCGCTACGATCCACACGCGCCACGCGTCGAGTCGATTGGCGACAACGCGGAAACCAATTACGTCAGATCGCTCTACCAGACCAGCAGTGGCAGAAGTGTGGCCGGCACGAATCGCGGACTCTTTGTTTATGACGACGAGACCGCGACCTGGAATCCCGTCGCCGCACTCGGCCGCAACATTATCTATGCGATCGCGGAAGACAAGTCACAACGACTGCTAGTCGCTTCCGCCAGTGGTTTTTACGTCGCGCCGAAACAAACCGCGCATCTCGAAGAACAAGCCTTCACGCGTGTGGAAACTGGATCCGGAAGCGTGGATGCAGCGGGCAGTGTGCGCGCGATCACTCAGTTTCGCGGCGCCTCGTACTTCGCCGTCTTCGGCCGCGGCGTTGAGCGCATGGATGGAGGCCGCAGCAGTCTCAGTTGGCCCAACGCGCCTGGCAGTGCACGCGAAGTGTTGAGCTTACTTGCTGACGGTGATGAGCGACTTTTGATCGGAACTAACAGAGACGGCGTGTTTGCGTCTGACGGAAAAGCGATACGCGAAGAACCGGCGTTTGCGACTCTTAAAGGATCGGCCGTGAGATCGATGGCGCGGACACCTGACGGTTCACTCTGGTTCGGTACCAGTTCGGGAATCTTTCTCTGCAAGGACGGCACTTGCAACCTCACGCTGCCAAACATCGACGCCCGTGTTCTCCTCGCGATCCAGTCGGAGAAGACAAACGAGATCTGGTGCGGCACGCGTGGCAATGGTCTGCTGCGCGTCCTACTCGATCCTGTTGTTGGACCAATCGTTTCCGAACTCGATTCCGAGCAAGGTCTGCCGTCGCAGTACGTTTTTGCCGTGGCGCCACAACGCAAAGCTGACGGCAGTGACGTTTTGTTAATCGGCACGAGTCGCGGCGTGGCCCGTTACGAACCCGGAAAACTCGAGCCGTCGTTGTCTGTGACGCGCATCCTGAGTAAACGCGTCCACGCGCCGGCGGAGCTACAGGCCGGGCTCAATCTCGAGTACCCGCAGAACAGTTTGCTCCTCGACGTGACTGCGATCAGCAGCCGCACGTTTCCGGAGCAGTTTCAATACGCGTTCACGTTGATTGACAGTAAGGGCCAGTCGATCAAGCAAAAACTTTCGCGCGAGTCGCAGTTCACGATGGAGGGTTTGAAGCCCGGCACGTACACCGTGACGGCACGAGCGTTCACGAAGGACCTGACATCGTCGGAGCCGTTGAGTTTTTCATTCACGGTGGCGAAAGCGCCTTTCCCGTGGACCTCGACCGCGCTCGCGATCCTGCTCGCGCTCGCGTTGCTGGCGCTGTTGTGGGCCATACTCGAGCGACGAAGAATCGTGGCCACGAGTGCGGCGCTCGTCGATGCCAACCGCGAACTGGCGGACGCGCGGCTCAACCTCGCCAACGAAGCCGAGCGTGAGCGGCGTCGGATCGCACGCGACCTGCACGACCAGACGCTCGCTGATCTTCGTCACCTCGCGTTGTTGACCGATCAGATCAAGACAAATGGCGAATCAAATCCGAGTACGGCGTTGCGAAGTGAGATCGAAGTGATTTCACAGGAAGTGCGGCGTATCTGTGAAGACCTGAGTCCGTCAGTGTTGCAGAACGTCGGCTTTGCGGCGGCGCTCGAATTTGCTTTGTCGCATGCGGTTCAGGATGCGCCGCCCGAGAAACGATTTGTTTACGAATTTCACTGCGACGACGCGATTGAAGAACGAAGCGATCTCGTGCCGAGCGTACAGATGCAGATCTATCGCATCGTGCAGGAAGCAGTGAACAACATCTGGCGTCACGCCGAGGCGACGGAAGTGGAGATGTTTGTCACGATTTCCAAAGAAGGCGACTTCTCGCTGAAGATCGAAGATAACGGCAAGCCGTTTCAATCACAGCATACGAACTCTGACGGACGCGGGCTCGCAAACATGCGCGCACGGGCAGGTCTCATCGATGCGCGAATCTCGTGGGAGCCGCGTGACGGTGGCGGAACAGTGTTTACTTTAACGAGGGCGGCAACGGCGAATGCACGAGTTTCTTAACATCAGACCGGAAGTCGCCGACGCGATTAGTGAACGACGGCCGGTGGTCGCACTCGAATCAACCGTAATCGCGCACGGCTTGCCACGCCCGCAGAATTTGGAGACTGCACACCGGCTTCAGGAAGCTGTTCGTGAATCGGGAGCCGTGCCGGCGACGATTGCGATTATCGGAGGCAAGTTAACTGTCGGACTCAGCGACGATGAGATCGCGCTGCTCGCTGAGCGCACCGACGTTCGCAAGATCAGCACGCGTGACATTCCCGTGGCTGTTGCACAAGGATGGGATGGCGCCACGACTGTCGCATCAACGACCTGGACCGCGCATCGTGCCGGTATCAAAGTCTTCGCGACTGGCGGAATCGGCGGCGTTCATCGCGGGTCGCTGCCTGACGTTTCCGCCGATCTGCCTGAACTCGCGCGCACACCAATCGTTGTTGTGTGTTCCGGCGCCAAGATCGTTCTCGATCTGCCTGCGACTCGCGAGTGGTTAGAGACACATGCCGTTACAGTAGCCGGTTATCAGTGCGACGAGTTGCCGGCGTTCTATTCGCGCGCGAGTGGTTTGCGAGTGGACGTGCGCGCAGACGATGCCGGGGCGGTTGCCGGGGTCTTTCATGCGCAACGACGTCTTGGTATTCAGTCGGCGCTGTTGTTGGCCGTGCCCGTGCCCGTGAAGTTTGAAATTCCTGCTGAAGAGCTTCAAGTTGTGTTAACCACGGCTTTGGAAGATGCGGAGTGGAAAGGCATCACGGGCCCTGAGTTGACGCCGTTTCTGCTGCGACAGATGGCCGAACGCAGCGGCGGTGCGACGTTACGAGCAAACATCGCGCTGCTCGAGAACAACGCGCGCGTGGCGGCTGCGATTGCGAGCGCAATCGGTTAGTTGTACTCTTAGACACCCCATAAAGCTTGATTAATTTTCAGGGAGGATCCCATGGCGGACGATAAGAACAAGTGCAAGAATCCGAGTTGTACGTGTGCACCGCAACCGGGTGGCAAGTATTGCAGTGCTTCGTGTGAAGGTACGGGTGATACGATCGAGCTCGATTGCGATTGCGGGCACGATGAATGCGGCGGCAACTTTTAGCCACGATTCACGCGGATTAGCGCGGATCAATCATCCGCGTTAATCCGTGATCTCAATGAAGCGCGCCGCGAGTTTTGGACCAGTTCCCTCATCCTCATGCTTGAAGAAGACGTAAGTATCTTTCCACTTCTGTGCCTTGATCCGCTTCATCCACGTTTTGAGATCCGATTCTGAATAGTTGACGCGACGTAAACGCACGTAGCCCCAATCCGCAGTCTTATCGATGTGATCAAGCGGCATCTCATCTCTGTCGGAGACGCAAAGCACACGGTTCTCACTGCGCAGCAACGCGACTACATCGTCATCGAACCAGCTCGCATGTCGAAACTCAAAAACCGCGCGAGTGTCTGCCGGTAGTCCTTTCAGAAATATCTCGAGCCGCTTGAGATCTTTTTCAAAGTCCTCCGGCATTCGAAACAGCACCGCACCCAAGCGATCTTTAAACGCTGACATGGCGTTGAGCATGGTTCGAGTTGCGGCCGCCGAGTCTTTCAATCGTCTGAAATGTGTGATTCCCTGCGACGCCTTCGCCGAGAAACGAAAGTCTTTCGGCGTTTGTGCTTTCCAACTCTCAATCATGTCCGGCTTCGGCAATCGATAGAACGTGTTGTTCAACTCGACTGCTTTGAAGCGTTCCGCGTAGTAGGAAAGCATGTCTTTAGGTGAGAGGTTTGCCGGATAAAACTTTCCCTTCCATTCCTTGTAACTGTAGCCGCTGGTGCCGACATAGATCATTGCCGACGAATTTAAATCGGCAATCGGCAATCGGCAATTGGCAATCGGCAATATCTATGGTACACAGGCACGCATGTCCACCGTCACGCCGGATATCGAATCAGTACTCCAGGAAGAGCGTGTGTTTCCGCCGCCGGAACGGTTCTCGCAGCAGGCACACATCAAGTCGATGGCTGAGCTCGAAAAGCTGCGCGCGGAGGCGGAGGCGGACCCGGAAGCGTTCTGGGCACGAATGGCGGAGGAGCTTCACTGGTTTAAGACGTGGGACACCGTGCTCAAATGGGATCCGCCTCACGCGGAGTGGTTTGGCGGCGGCAAGATCAATATCTCTTACAACTGTCTCGATCGTCACCTGTACACGTGGCGCCGTAACAAAGCCGCACTGATCTGGGAAGGTGAACCGGGCGAGCAACGTACCTTCACTTATCAACAACTGCACACCGAAGTTTGCAAGTTTGCGAACGTGCTCAAGCACGCGAACGTTCAACGCGGAGATCGCGTCGCGCTTTACATGCCGCTGATCCCCGAGCTCGCGATCGCGATGCTCGCCTGCGCGCGTATCGGCGCAACGCATTCGGTTGTATTTGGCGGCTTCTCGAGTTCCGCGTTGATCGATCGTATCAACGATGCGAGTTGCAAAGTGGTGATCACTGCCGATGGCGGCTGGCGTCGCGGGAACGAAGTCAAATTAAAGACCGCAGTCGATGAAGCACTGAAATCAACGCCGTCAGTGAATGCATGTATCGTGGTCCAACGTACGAGATCGCCACAGGACATGCAGGAAGGTCGCGATTTCTGGTGGCACGAGTTGATGGAAACTGTCGATGCTGACTGTCCCGCGGAAGAGTTGGACAGCGAGCATCCGCTTTACATTCTGTACACGTCAGGAACCACCGGTAAGCCAAAAGGCATTCTCCACACAACCGCCGGTTACTTACTGCAAGCACACCTGACAACGAAGTGGGTCTTCGATCTCAAAGATGCAGATCTTTACTGGTGTACCGCAGACATCGGTTGGGTCACGGGTCACAGCTATGTTGTTTATGGACCACTCTCGAACGGCGCCAGTGTTTTGATGTATGAAGGCGCGCCGAACTTTCCCGAGCCCGACCGTTTCTGGTCCATGATCGAGCGTCATCGCGTAAACGTTTTTTACACTGCGCCGACTGCGATTCGCGCGTTTATCAAATGGGGCGAGCACTGGCCGTTGAAGCACGACCTCTCGAGCCTGCGTTTGCTCGGCACCGTTGGCGAACCGATCAATCCCGAGGCGTGGATGTGGTATCGCGAGATCATCGGAAAAGACAAGTGTCCGATTGTGGACACGTGGTGGCAAACTGAGACAGGCGCGATCATGATCACGCCGATTCCCGGCGCCACTCCAACGAAGCCCGGTTCTGCCACAAAGCCGTTCCCCGGCATCGATGCCGACGTGATGACCAGGGCTGGTAAATCGGTGTCCGCAAATCAGGGCGGTTATCTCGTTATCAAGCGGCCCTGGCCGTCAATGCTCCGGACGATCTGGGGCGACGACGAGCGCTACAAGGAGCAATACTGGTCGCAAATTGATGGTATTTACTTCGCGGGCGACGGCGCGCGGCGTGACGAGCAGGGCTATTTCTGGATAATGGGCCGGATCGACGATGTAATTAACGTAAGCGGCCATAGACTGGGAACAGCGGAGATCGAGAGCGCACTCGTGTCGCACAGTGCGGTTGCGGAGGCGGCAGTCGTTGCTCGTCCGGACGATGTAAAAGGATCTGCGATCGTGGCTTTTGTGACACTGGAAGGATCGCACAGCCCGTCAG
>Ga0126311_10000797_pt1 | contig 14625 bp, 7 predicted proteins | sample Plot61_FD_92539 | JGI IMG/M metagenome (GOLD analysis project Ga0126311, IMG submission 92539) | Serpentine soil microbial communities from UC McLaughlin Reserve, CA, USA - Plot61 | ecosystem: Environmental > Terrestrial > Soil > Grasslands | place: USA: UC McLaughlin Reserve, Lake County...
GACCGTCACCTCCTGAACCATGTCCACGTTCGGGGTGATGATCGTCCCGTTGTTCGCGCCGATGTCTATGACGCGCGAGCCGTCGATGGTGACGTTGTTGTTGACGCCGCGTATGCCGTTGACGGTGTAGTTCGCCGTGGCGTTCGCGCCGCCGCCGAAGCCCACGCGGTCTGTGCCGGAGTTCGGGTCGTTCGGGTCGGGGGCGACGACGCCCGGAAGTATGCGCAGGAGTTCGAGGCTGCTGCGGCTGATGATGGAGAGGTTGTCGATCTGCTTGGAGGTGATGGTGTCAGACCTCTCGCCCGTCTCGGTCTTGATGAGCGAGCCCTCGTCCACGACCGTCACCTCGTCGGTGACGCCTATCTCCAGCTCGGCGTCGATGCCGCGCGTCTCGCTCGGCGAGAGCGTGAAGCTCTGCTGGTAGGTCTTGAAGCCCGCCGTCTCGACCTTCAGAGTGTAGGGGCCGGGGTCTACGGACGTGAAGGTGTAGCCGCCCTCGTCGCCGCTCGTCACCTTGCGCTCGTCGCCGCGCGTGCCGCCGATGAGCGTGACGGTCGCGCCGCGCACGACCGCGCCCTGCGGGTCTTTGACCGTGCCGCGTATCGTGCTGCTCGTCCCCTGCGCGAGCGAGACCGACGCGGCCGCGAGAATGACGAGCGCCGACAGCAGCCAGCCGAAGGCGAACGGCCCGGCCTTCCCCCCGCCCTCGGGAATGCTCCTAAAGCCGCCCGCCGCCGACGTGTGCCTGTGAGTTGCCGTTAGCATCAGTTGCCTCCAAAGACCCCGTGTCTGCTGCCTGAAAATTTGCGTGGCCTGAATTCCGATTCGGGCACACGGACGTGCGCCTCGTCAGAAAGGATCGAAAAACTCGAAAAGCTTAAGAGCTAAGAGAACGGAAAGATTGAACGACCGACTTACCGACACCAAGAGGCCGCACTTTCGGACGGGTGATTTTTACTACCTCGCCGATACGCCGGCCTCGCTTACTTTGTCGAACCGATAAAACTGTTTGCAGACTAGGGGAATTGCACTAAGATGTTTGTTGCATGACCGAGCAAAAGTTATTACTAATCCCGACCTTTGTCAAGAATATTTTTAAAGACCCTTTGTTCGGATAGACAGCAAAGTATGCGTGTGAAGAAACTCCTCGTCGCGCTCTTCGTCTCCCTCTCGTGCCTTTGGCCGGCGCGCGCGGGCGTGACGCAGAAGGAGTCGAAGCCAGTCGAGTTCGTGGACGTGACCGCGCAGGCGGGCATACGCTGGGGCGTCCGCGCGCTCGCGCCCGGCGTGAAATATTTGATAGAGACGATGGGCGGCGGCGGCGGCTTCCTCGACTACAACGGCGACGGGCTCCTCGACATATACCTCGTCAACTACTCGCAGACGCCGCAGCCCGACCCGAAGGCGAAGCCCCGCGACGCGCTCTACCGCAACAACGGCGACGGGACTTTCGCGGACGTGACCGACTCCGCGGGAATCGGCGAGGGCATGCTCGGGATGGGGGTGGCCTCGGCCGACTACGACAACGACGGGCGGCCCGACGTATACGTCACCGGCTACGGCGCGAGTCGCCTTTACCACAACAACGGCGACGGCACTTTCACGGACGTGACGGCGCGCGCCTCGGTCAACAACAAGCTCTGGGGCGCGGGCGCGCTCTTCTTCGACTACGACGGGGACGGCTGGCTCGACCTCTTCGTCTGCAACTACCTGAACTTCGACCCCGCGGGCAAGGTCGCCTGCGACTTCTTCGAGGGCCGCCCCTACTGCTACCTCTCGAAGTTCAAGGGCTCGCCGAGCGTGCTCTACAGAAACAACCGCGACGGCACCTTCACGGACGTGAGCGCGAAGTCGGGCGTCGGCGCGCACGCGGCGAAGGGCCTCGGGCTGGTCGCCTTCGACTACAACAACGACGGGCGCGCGGACATCTTTCAGGCGAACGACTCGGACCCTAACTTTCTATTCCGCAACAACGGCGACGGCACCTTCTCCGAGGTCGCGCTCGAAGCCGAGTGCGCGTTCGACCCGAACGGCGCGGTGCGCGGCGGGATGGGCGTGGACGCCGAAGACCTGGACGGCGACGGCTTCCAGGACATCTTCGTGACGAACTTCTCGCAGCAGACCAACGCCTTCTGGCACAACAACGGCGACGGCACGTTCGAGGAGACGACCTACGCGCTGGGCTTGGGCAAGGTCAGTCTCCCCGTGAGCGGCTTCGGCACGCGCTTCTTCGACTACAACAACGACGGGCTCACAGACATCTTCGTCCTCAACGGCCACCCGTTCGAGCCGATTCAGAAAATCTTCGCCGAGACGACATACGCCGAGCCGCCCTTCCTCTTCGAGAACACGGGCAGGGGCTTCCGAGAGGTCGCGGCCGAGCACGGCGCGGCGCTCAGGAAATCTTATCTGGGTCGCGGGCTCGCCGTCGGAGATATTGATAATGACGGCGACGCGGACTTGCTGCTCATGAACGCGGGCGAGCCGCCCGTGCTCCTGCGTAACGAGGGCGGAAACCGCAACCGCTGGCTCGGCGTGAAGTTGACGGGGTCGAAGAGCAACCGCGACGGCGTCGGCGCGAAGGTGACTCTTAAAATCGGGGCTTCGCGAAAGTCGAAACAACTCCTCGGGGGCGCGAGCTACTTCGCGGCCAACGACCAGCGGCTCCTCTTCGGCCTCGGCGGCGCGGAGAAAGTTGACGAAGTCGAAGTGCGCTGGCCCTCGGGCGCGTTGACGACGCTCAGGGACGTTGCCGCCAACCGTTATCTGAACGTCAAAGAGGACGCGGGGCCGCCCGCCAAACGTTAAGGCCGCACGAGTGAGGAGAAGTCAGGTCAGTACCGCCCGCGCGCTGCCACATTCGCGCCGGTTGCACATCGCCGAGGTAACGGCTTAGTCTTTATAAAACTGCCATGAAATTATTCAACGCTTCGTTGCTCTTCTTCGCGCTCGTCGTCGCGCCCGCGCTTCCGTGTCTCGCGCAGCGGCAAGACCCGCGGGACGAGGAAGTCATAACCGTCGGCTCGAACGAAATCCTGCTCGACGCCGTCGTGAAGGACAAGAAGGGGCACGTCGTCAAAGACCTCAAGCCTTCGGACGTTGAAGTCTACGAGGACGGGGTCAGGCAGGAGGTCAAGTCCTTCCGACTCGTCACGCGCGGGGCCGCGGCGTCGGCCGCGGACGCTTCGTCCACCGGGGCCGCCCACGCGGCGGGCGGCGTCGAAGCGACCGCCCCGAGGCCGCCGGCCGGGCGCGTGCCGAGCCCGAGTGCGACGCGCCTGAGCGCCGTCGCGCTCGTCTTCGACCGCCTCTCGCCCGACGCGCGCACGCGCGCACGCGCCGCCGCGCTCACGTACGTCGGCAGCGAGACCGAGCGGCCCGACGACTTCATAGGCGTCTTCGGCATAGACCTCTCGCTCCACGCGTTCCAGTCCTTCACGAACGACGCGCAGCTCGTGCGCGCCGCGATAGACCGCGCCACGGCGCACGCGCCCGCGAGCTTCGCGTCGGGCACGGCGCAGACCACCGACGCCGCGCAGACTTCGGCGGGGCTGCTGAGTCAGTCGGCGTCGAGCGCGGGCACGCTGACGAGCGCGGCGCCGGTGGGCACGGGGGCCGCGCTCGCGGGACAGTCTGCGCCGGGCGCGACCGACGTGGCCTCGGCCGGCTCGACCGCCGCCGCCGCGCAGTTCGCCGCGATGACCGAGCGCGCCGTCGAGGGCTTCGAACGTCTCTCGCGCAGCCAGCAGGGCTACGCGACGACCGAAGGCTTGCTCGCCGTCGTCAACGCGATGGGACGTTTGCCCGGCCGCAAGGCTCTGGTTCTCTTCTCCGAGGGCGTCGCGATCCCGCCCGCCGTCCTTCACCACTTCCGGAGCGTCATCAGCGCCGCCAACCGCGCGAACGTGAGCATCTACGCCGTGGACGCCGCGGGCCTCCGCGCGACGAGCGCCGACGCCGAGGCGGGCCGCGCCATGATCGCCCTCGGCCGCAAGCGCGCGGCCATCGCCGGGAGCCCTTCGGACGGAACCGGCGGCCCGATGTCGAGAGACCTCGAACGCAACGAAGACCTCATGCGCATGAACCCCGAGAGCGGGCTCGGCCAGCTCGCAGACCAGACGGGCGGCGTGCTCGTCAGCAACACTAACAACCCCGGCGCGCGCCTGCGTCAGGTGGACGAAGACCTGCACGCGTACTACCTCGTGAGCTACAGTCCCTCGAACCAGAACTTCGACGGCCGCTTCCGCCGCATCAGCCTGAAGGTCAACCGCTCGGGTGTAGACGTGCAGGCGCGCAAGGGCTACTTCGCCGTCGCAAACACGTACGACACGCCCGTGCTCGACTACGAAGCGCCCGCGCTCGCGCTGCTCGAAGGCAAGAAGCAGTCGAACGCCTTCGCCTCGCGCGTCGCGGCCTTCGACTTCCCGGAAGCGGGCAGGCCCGGACTCGTCCCCGTCATGGTCGAAGTCCCCGCGGGCTCTATCAACTTCACGACGGCCGCGGACAAGAAGTCTTACGCGGCGGACTTCTCCGTCGTCGTCCTTGTTAAGGACGAGGGCGGCCACGTCGTACGCAAGCTCAGCAACCAATACCTGCTCGGAGGCCCGCTCAAAGAGTTGGCCGCGGCGAAGCGGGGCAAGGTTCTCTTCTACCGCGAGACGCAGCTCGCCCCCGGCCGCTACACCTTGAGCGCCGTCGTCTACGACGCGACCGACAGCCGCGCGAGCACCGACACCGCGACCCTCTCGGTCGAGGCTTCGGACGAGTCGCGCCTGCGCCTGAGCAGCGTCGTCCTCATCAAGAGCGCCGAGAAGCTTACCGGCGCCGAAGCGGCCTCGCCGCGCCCCTTCAACTTCGGCGAGGTCGCCATCTACCCGAACATGGGCGAGCCCCTCCGCAAGTCCGCGACGAAGACGCTCGCCTTCTTCGTCACGGCCTACGCGCCGAAGGCTTCGGCCTCGACGACGCGCCTCAAGATTGAAGTCGTCCAACATGGCAGCGCCCTCGGCCAGACCTCCTACGACCTCCCCGCGCCCGACGCCTCCGGCCGCATCCAGTACGCGGGCGCGATACCGATTGACAAGTACAAGCCCGGCGACTACGAACTCCGCGTCACAGTCCGAGACGCGCAGAGCACCGCCACGCGCACCGAGCCCTTCACCATTACTCCGTAAGAGTGATGAGTGATGAGTGATATAGCGGCGTGCAGATGAATGCGACTCTTAAAGCCGGGAGCGCGGGCATCCCTGCCCGCCAAAGCGTGCGACTGCACGCTTGAAGCCTTACGCCTTATATCAACATTGAGTTGAAGAGTCTCACGGCCTTCGCGCTCTCGCGCTCAAGGCGGGCAGGGATGCCCGCGCTCCCAGGGGGAAGTCGCGCCCGAGTGAACGCCGCTGTAAGTGATGAGAAAGAGAGGAAGCCTCTTGTCTTCCCTCTCATCACTTATCACTCATCACTCATCACTCCTAATTTGGGAACGGGTCGCCCGGTTTGGCGACGCGTATGCGGTGGTCTGTGAACTTGAAGTGCGAGCCGGGGATTTCGACCTTCGGCATGTGGCAGGTGACGCAGTCCTTCTGCGCGACGGGGCAGGGCTTGGCGTCTCGGCCGTCTTCGGATTCGGACTTGGCTAACTGCGCCGACTTCAGACTCTCCGCCGAGCGGTGGCAGGCCGCGCACTTCGAGTCGTAGAAGGCTTCCTCGTGTCTGGGGTTGTCGTGCGGGTCGTGGCAGGCCGTGCAGCTCATGCGCCGGTCGAAGGGGTCGTGGCTGCGGCTAGTGAAGATTCGGTAGGGCTGGAAGCGCACGCTGTTGAGGCCGCGCAGGCCGCTGTTGGAGGAGACCTGCTCGGCGCTGCGGTGGCACGAGCCGCAGAACTCCTGCGAGAGCCCGTCAGGGTCCATCGCGCCGGGGTTGAAGATGCGTTTGTTCTTGAAGTCCTTCGCCTCCATCGCCGCGACGTGCTCGGCTCCGGGGCCGTGACAGGCTTCGCAACTGACGCCCGGTATCAGGCGTTCGAGCTGCAACTGCGTGCCCGCGGTCGAGGCGGTCGAGTGGCAGGCGAAGCAGTTGCGGGCCTCGTCGGCGCTGACCGCACGGCCCGCGGCCTCCTTCAGAGTCGGCGGCGGCTCGCGCGTGTAGCCTATCGTCCAGTCGAGTCCGTCAATCTCTTTGTAGAAGCTGACGCGGCTCTCGTAGAAGGAGCCCTCGTGGCGGAAGACGTAGGTCTGCCCGGCCTTGCCCTGCCCGAAGGAATAAAGTATCGGCTCGGAGAAGGTCTCCTTGCCGTTCGTCACAGTGTAGAGGCTCTGTTCGCCGCGCCGAATTATCTGGTACGTGTACGGCCCGGCGCGGAAGGTCAGGCGCGGGTTGGCGCGCAGGAGTTCGCTCGTGGAGGCGGGCTCTAGCGCGCGGCCCATCGCGGTCGAGTGCTGAGTGCGCGACTCTTCCTGATGACACTTAGCGCAAGCCTGCGGCCCCGCGTACTTCGCGTCCTTGCCGCCGCGCCATGTCGCGCGCGGCGCGATGTCGCCGCCCATCGAAGGCCCCTGCGCGCGCGATACTTGCGACGGCCAGAGCCAGACGGCGAGGCAGAACAGGGTCGTGAGCGCGACCACGACGGCCTGAATCTTTTTGCTTGTGCGGTTCATTAAAACTTCGGACGAGAGCGAGGCCGCGGGGAGCAGACTTCCTCTTACATACTTCGAGCGCGCGAGTATAGCAAAAACGATTCGGGGCCGACAAAGAGGTCATACGGCGACCTTCAATCGGGTGAGACTACGGGCGCCGCGCTACTGCCGCGACCCGTGCGCGGATGCTATAAACCGACGCCGTTTTTAAACGGACGCGCCTTCTGTTAGATTCGATTTCGGCCCGCGGGCGGTCGGATGATGAAGGAGTCTCTGAAAAAAATCGTGCTCGCACTCGCGCTCTCGGCGTGCGCCGTTCACGCCGCGCTCTCGGCGCGCGCGCCCGCGCGGTTTCAGGAGAAAGGGGCCGCGCGGGAGTCGGAGTCCGTCAGCCCCGAGCGGCTCGCGCGCGCGAAGACGCTCTTCGCAGAGAAGTGCGCGCGTTGTCACGGCGCGGACGGGCGCGGGCGTACGGTGACGGGCGACATGCTCGGCGTCCCGGACTTCACCGACGAGAAGTGGTGGAGGGGAGACCGCGGCGACGCGCGCTTGATAACGTCCGTCGCCGAAGGCCGCGACGAGATGCCGCCCTTCGGCCGCAAGCTCACGCGCCGCGAGATAGCCGCGCTCGTCGCGTACGTGCGGCGCTTCAACAAGTCCGAGCGTTAGGCGCGCCCAAAGCCGGGAGCGCGGGCATCCCTGCCCGCATTGAGCGCGCAGCGCGAAGGCCGTGAGACTCTTAATCTCATGGTTGAGATAAGGCGAAAGGTGGGAAGCGTGCAGTCGCACGCTTTGGCGGGCAGGGATGCCCGCGCTCCCAGCATAGGGTTGACCGTTATGTCGATGACGAGACGCGCGTTGATGAAGCTCCTTGCGGCGGGACTGCCCGCGCTTAAAGGCGCGCGCGCGTTCGGGTCGGAAGAACCGGAACTAAAAATCCAGCCGGGGCGGTTCGAGGCGACGCGCGAGTCTCTGCGCGCGTATCAAGTCCCCGAGTGGTTCCGCGACGCGAAGTTCGGCATCTGGGCGCACTGGGGGCCGCAGTCTGCCGCGGAGTACGGCGACTGGTACGCGCGCAACATGTACATACAGGGCCAGTGGCAGTACGAGCACCACGTAAAGACCTACGGCCACCCCTCGAAGTTCGGCTTCAAGGACATCATCCCGACGTGGAAGGCCGCGCGCTTCGACGCGGACTACCTCGTCGGCCTCTACAAGAAGGCGGGCGCGCGATACTTCGTGAGCCTCGGCGTGCATCACGACAACTTCGATTTGTGGGACTCGAAGTACACGCGCTGGAACTCCGTGGCGATGGGGCCGCGCAGGGACATCGTCGGCGAGTTCCGCCGCGCCGCCGTCAAACACGGCCTGCGCTTCGGCGTGAGCGAACACCTCTCGATGAGCTACAAGTGGTTCTCGGTCAGCCACGGCAGCGACAAGGAGGGGCCGCTCGCCGGAGTCCCATACGACGGCGCAGACCCGAAGTACGCGGACTTCTATCACGACATCAAAGACGTGTACGTAGACCTTCCGTGGAACCTCGACGACACGTCCGAGGCGTTCAAGCGCCGGTGGTTCCTGCGCGTCAAAGACCTCGTGGACAAGTACCAGCCGGACTTGCTCTACACGGACGGCGAGATTCCCTTCGGGCGTTGGGGGCTCGCGCAGACGGCGAACCTCTACAACCTCAGCGCGCGCCGACACGGCGGGCGCGTCGAGGCGGTTCAGTTGAGCAAGAAGCGCGAGGACTGCGAAGTCGGCACGTGCGTGATGGACGTTGAGCGCGGCGTGGTCGAAGGGGTCTGGCCCGCGCCCTGGCAGTCGCACACGTGCGTGGGCAACTGGCATTACCTGAAGGGCGGCGGCTACAAGTCGCCGAAGGCCGTCATAGACATGCTCGTCGATGTCGTCAGCCGCAACGGGAATCTGCTGCTCAACTTCCCCCTGCCGAACGACGGCATGCTCGACGCCGAGGAGTTGAAAATCCTCTCGGCCGTCACGGACTGGATGAGCACGAACGGCGAGGCGATTCACTCGACGCGGCCGTGGAAGGTTTACGGCGCTGGGCCGGGCACCGAAGGCGCGGGCGGCGACGCGAAGTTCAACGAGAACAAGCGGCGCGAACTCACGGCGGAAGACGTGCGCTTCACGCGCAAGGGCTCGACGCTCTACGCCTTCCTGATGGGCTGGCCCGGCGCGGGCGGGGTCAACGTCGCGCCTCTCGCGACGAAAGGCGGGCTCGCCGCGGGCAACGTCGCCAACGTCGAGCTGCTCGGCTTCCGCGGAAAGTTAAAGTGGACGCATGACGAAAAAGGCTTGAAGGTTCGGCTGCCCGAAGAGAGGCCCGGCTCACACGCCTTCGCGTTGAAGGTGAGCGGGCTCGACCTCGACGCCGTCCGTTGACGCGGCCTCGACCTCTAGCGTATGACGCGCACCTTCGTGACGACGTAGGTGTCCCTGCTCAGTCTGATGTCCGCGGACGAGCCGCCGACCATGAGCCGCACCCTGCCGGGCTCGACTATGAATCGCCGCCGCGTCGCGTTCCAGTATGCCAACTGCTCGGCCTTCAGCTTCAGCCAGACGTGCTTCGTCTCGCCCGGCTTTAGAGAGACGCGCTTGAAACCCTTCAACTCCTTCTGCGGCCTCCCGACCTTTGAGTCCGGGTGGCTGACGTACATCTGCACGACCTCTTCGCCCGCGCGCGCGCCCGTGTTCTTCACGTATACAAGCACGCCCGCCTCGCCGTCCGCGGACATGTATGTGGACGCGCGCAGGTTCGAGTATTCGAAAGTCGTGTACGAGAGGCCGTGGCCGAACGGGTAGAGCGGCTCGCCCTTGAAATACATGTAAGTCCGGCCGCGTCGTATGTCGTAGTCGAGCATCGGCGGCAGTTGTTCCGTCGAGCGCGGCCAAGTCTGCACGAGACGGCCCGCGGGGTTGTAGTCGCCGAAGAGCACGTCGGCGAGCGCGTTGCCCTCCTCCTGACTGTTGTTCGTGAGGTGGACGATTGCGGGGACGTTACCTTGCGTCCAGTTGATGGCGTACGGGAAGCTCGCGCGCAGCACGACGACCGTTCTCGGGTTAGCCTCGAAGACCTGCCTGATTAGCCCCTCCTGTTCGAGCGTGATGGAGCGGCGGTCAACGGCCTCCTTGCCGTCGCTCGCGACGGGGCACTGCTCCCAGCCCGCGGCGCAGGTCGGGTGGTTGCCGACCACGACGACTGCCACGTCCGAAGTGCGCGCCGCCTTCACGGCCTCTCCGTCTTTGTTGTCGGCCGCGTACCTCACTTCGACTCCCGGCCCGACCTTCTTCTTTATCCCTTCGAGCGGCGTGACCGTGTAGGGCGGCGTGCCGCTGTACCAGTCGAGGAGGACTTCGTCGGCGCGCGGGCCTATGACGGCGATTGACTTCAGCGCGCGCCGGTCGAGCGGAAGTTGATTCTTCTCGTTCTTCAAAAGGACGATTGACTTCTGCGTGACGAGGCGCGCGAGCGACTTGTGCTTCTCCGTCAGCCAGGGGTCGCCCGTGTCCTTGATGTTCGCGTAGGGGACGAGCGCGGGCGGGTCGAGCCGGCCGAGTTTTATCATGACGCGGAAAGTGTTTCGCAGCACCTTGTCCACGTCCGCTTCGCCCAGCAGTTTACTTTTGAGCGCGTCGCGCACGGGCTCGCGGTAGTCGTCGAGGAACTGCCCGATGCCCGCCTTGACGACCGCGGCCGAGGCGCGCGCGAAGTCGGGGAAGCGCTCGTGGCCCGTCACCAACAGCCGCATCCCGCCGCCGTCGGTGCAGATGATTCCGTCCTCGCCCCACTCGCCGACGGCCACGTCCTTGAGAATCGGGTTGACGTGCATCGGCGTGCCGTTCACGGCGTTGTATGAGGCCATGAAGGCGCGCGCGCCGCCCTCGACAATCCCCACGCGGAAGGGCACGGAGTAGTACTCTCGGAACAGCCTCTCGTCGAAGTCCGAGGAGGAGGAGGCGCGCGTGTTCTCGTTGCTGTTGGCGAGGAAGTGTTTGAGGAGCGACGCGGCCTGCCAGTACTTCGGGTGGTCGCCCTGCAACCCGCGGACGAAGGCGGCCGTGAGCGCCCCGTTCAGGTAAGGGTCTTCGCCGTAGCACTCCTCCGTGCGCCCCCAGCGCGGGTCTCTGCCCAGGTCGGCGTTGGGCGAGCGTATGACGAGCCCGCTGCGGCTCTTCGCGTACGCGTCGGTCTGGAAGATGTAACGCGCCTCGTAGCCCTCGGCCGCGGCGGCCTGACGTATGACATCAACGTCCCAGGTCTCGCCGAGGCCGTAGCCTTGCGGGAAGGTCGTGGTGGGGACGGGCGCGTCCCTCCCCCACTTCGCGGGGCCGCCGACGGCGAGCCCGTGTATGCCCTCCATGTGCCCCACGCCCTTGACGCCGAGGCGCGGCACGCTCGGGTTCGTGCCCAGACATTCGACCTTCTCTTCGAGCGTCATCAGCGAGAGCAGGTTCGTGATTCGCTCTTCCGCGGGCAGCTCTGGATTTTGAAACGGGTGCTGATACTCGCCGCCCGCCTTCGACGCGGCGGCGGTGAAGACTGACGCGGGACGGAGCAGCGACGTTGCGACGAAGGCTAACAGAGCCGCCGACAGACTCGCCGCGAGTGCAAGGCGCATCTTCATCAAGTCGCTCTCGCCTCCTATAACCGGCCTGCTCCCGCTGGGAGCGCGGGCATCCCTGCCCGCCAAAGCGTGCGCGAGCACGCTTCCAACCTTCCGCTTCGACTCAACCATGAGATTAAGAGTCTCACAGTCTTCGCGCTACGCGCTCATGGCGGGCTAGTGTGCCCGCGCTCCCGGATTTGGGGGCGTTTTTTACCTCCAAACGAGCACGTCGGCGGGCTTGAGCGGCTGCGTGCCGTATAAGATTTCAGCGCCCTTCGCCGCTTTGATTTCGGCGGGGCGCGAGGAGTAGTTGACCGCGACCCAGAAGCCGTCGCGCCAGTCCACGTAGACGCCCGCAGGGTAATCCTCCGTCGAAAGCCCCGCGCGCCTGTAGACCTCGCGCAGGACGTTCTTCTCCAACTGCCCGTCCCTCGTCTGCACGCCGATGTACGTCACGCTCCCCTTGCCGAGCCTGCGATAGGTCACGGCACTTTGCCCCGCGTAGAACTGGTTCGAATACTGCGCGAGGCTTTCAGTCCCTTCGGCCGGCTTCAACACGTCTGCCCAGACGTTCCACGCGTGCGCGTCGCCGTTCATGCGCACTTCGCCCTTGCCGTCGTCCAATAACAGATCGAAGAAGGAGACCTCAGCGCCGATGAGCGCGTAGATGGGCTCGGCCCAGCGCGCCTCCCAGAGTTGGCCGTTGCGGCGCTTCTGGCCCGTGCGCGCGGTGAGCACGAGGTGCCCGCCCGCTTCGACGTAGCGCGTCCACTTGCGCACCAGCTCTTCGTCGAGGAGTTGATAGGCCGGGGCCATCAGGACGGGGTACTTCGTAAAGTCTTCCGACTCGGGGATGATTTCGAGCGGCGCGCCGAACGACTTCGCGATGCCGACGTAGCGGAACATGTGGCCCCACGTGTCCCAAAGGCCCGTCTGCTTCTGGTAGTCGATGTTCCAGAGGTTGTCGTGGTTCCACAGTATCGCAGTCCTTCGCGCGCCGTACGCGGCGGGCGGCTTCGCATTCGGGTCGTACTTCGCGCGAAGCTCTCGCATCTCGCGCGCGACCTGCGAGTATTGAAGTCCTCCGGGGCTCGGCGTGACGCCGTCCGTTCGCACGATGCCGTAGTGATAAAGCTCGCTGCCGTAGAGCGGCTGTCGGTAACGGTAGTTGCACGCGAACGAGAGCCCGCCCGCGAACGCGTGCCAAAGCCACATGCGAATCACGCCAGGAGCGGGCTGCGGGTTAATCCACGCCCAGTTCACCTGACCGGGCTGCAACTCCATCACGCCCGTCGCGCCCTTGATGTTTTTGTAGAAGGCGTTCGCGAACGCGATGCCGTCCTGCCAGCCGAGCCGGAAGCCGTCTTCGCCCAAGCCGCGCCCGCCGCCCACGGGGTACATCGTGTAGGAGATGAAGTCGAGCGCGTCGGAGCGCCGCGGGTCGGAGTACGAGGTGTTGGAGATGTAGTTGGTCGTAATCCACTGCGAAGGCTGAGTGTGGCGGCGCAGGACGGCGGCCTGCCAGTTGAGGAACTTCGCGGTCAGGTCTGCGGTGAAGCGCCGGAAGTCGAGTATGGCGTGCGGGCTCACGCCGTAGAGCGTCGAAGGGTTGGGCGCGAGTATCTGGTCGAAGCTGTTGTAGGTCAGACTCCAGAAGGCCGCGCCCCACTCTTTGTTCAAAGCGCCAATCGTCTTGTAGCGGCTTTTGAGCCACTCGCGAAACGCCGCTTGCGCGGAGGGGCTGTAGTCGGGCCACGCGCCCGGCTCGTTATCCAACTGCCAGCCCCAGACCGCCGGGTTGCGCCCGTAGCGGCGCGCGAGTTCCGTGACGACGCGCTCCGTCAGGCGAAGGTACGTCGCGTCGGCGAGCGCGTTGTTGCCCCGCGAGCCGTGCTCGCGCCTGCGCCCGTCCGCGCCGACGAGGTATGCTTGCGGGTACTTCTCGTACATCCAGGCGGGCGGCGTCGGCGTCGGCGTGCAGAGTATGACTTTCAGATGATGACGCGCGGCGAGTTCGACCGCCTTGTCGAGCCACGCGAAGTCGAACTTCCCCTCCTCCGGCTCCATGTTGGCCCACGCGAACTCGGCCATGTGCACGAACTCGAAGCCGAGCCGCTCCATGTTTGCGAAGTCCCTGTCCCACTGCGACTCGGGCCAGTGCTCGGGGTAGTAGTAGACGCCGACGCGCATCAAGTCCTTCGCCGGAAAGAAGCGCGCCGCCGACTCCTGCGCGCGCGTCTGCGACAACGCCGACGCGTTCGACGCGAAGACGAGGAGAAGAACGAATGAGAGTCGAAGGAGCTTTCTCATAAATAACTCTCGGCCGCTTTCCTGGGAGCGCGGGCATCCCTGCCCGCCAAAGCGTGCGACTGCACGCTTGACGCCTAACGCTTTAACTCGACCTTGAGCTTTAGAGTTTCTCGGTCTTCGCGGCTTCGCCGCTCATGGCGGGCAGGGATGCCCGCGCTCCCAGGGAACAGCTTAACGCGACGGCGAGCGCGTGACCTGCCACTTGACGCGGCCGCGGAGCGGGTCGGCTTGCAGCGCGGAGCCCGTGACGTTGAGCGACTGCACGCCGCCGTCGGGAAGCGCGAAGAGTCCCGAGGCCGCCGCGTTGTCCGTGCTGAAGACGCGCAACTCCACGTTCTTCCAGTCAATCTCCGAAGTGCTCTGCGCGCCCTTCACGTGCGGGATGACCGAGTGGTCTTTGACGAGCAGCACGACGGGAATCTGCCCGGCCGTTATCTGCTGCCAGCGCCCGCCCGCGTAAGACTTACCCGTTTGATAATCAATCCACTCGCCGGGCGGGAGGTAGACGCGTCTGCCCTCGCCCGGCTCCATCAACGGCGCGACCAGAAGGTTCGAGCCGAACATGTACTCGTCGTCAATCGTCCACGCGGTCGGGTCTTCCGGGTACTCGAAGAAGAGCGTGCGAAGCACCGGGAAGCCGCGCGCGGAAGAATCCTTCGACTGCGCCAGAATGTAAGGCATGAGCGAGTACTTGAGCCCGAGCGCGCGCCGGAAGTCTTCCGTCAGAGCCTCGTCATACTCCCACGGCTCGCGCGGCGGAGCGCCGTGCGCGCGCGTGTGCGACGTGAGCACGCCCCAGGCGAGCCAGCGCCGATAAAGGTCGCGCGGCGCGCGATCAACGAAGCCGCCCACGTCGTGGCTCCAATACGTGAAGCCCGAGAGGCCGAACGAGAGGCCGCCGCGAAGCTCCGCGGCCATCGCGGAGTCGGTGTTCTCGGCGTCGCCGCCCCAGTGCAAAGGATACCGCTGGCTCCCCGCCCACGCGCTCCGCGCCCAGATGATGTTCTCGCCCGTCGTCTCGCGCGTGATGTCGGCGACGGCCTTGTTGTAGCGCA
>Ga0126311_10000800_pt1 | contig 14585 bp, 14 predicted proteins | sample Plot61_FD_92539 | JGI IMG/M metagenome (GOLD analysis project Ga0126311, IMG submission 92539) | Serpentine soil microbial communities from UC McLaughlin Reserve, CA, USA - Plot61 | ecosystem: Environmental > Terrestrial > Soil > Grasslands | place: USA: UC McLaughlin Reserve, Lake County...
ATATCAATTTTAAGCTACAGGTTCCGGTTAATTCGTCCGTGGATTTGGAGACGCGTCGCGGAAACATCAGTGTCGCAAACATTCGCGGTGGTTTAGTGCGCGCACACGTTTCTTCGGAAGGCGACATCGAGCTGACCAATATCACAGCTTCGCATGTGGTCGCGCAGAACGTGATGGGCAACATTTTCTTTGACGGTGAGTTCTCGCGCTACGGCACCTACGAATTCAAGTCAAACAAGGGCGACATCACGATTCGCATTCCGGGTGATTCCGCGTTTCGTTTAGAAGCGGCATCGCCGGCGCGCAGGATCGCGTTGAATGATTTCTGGAACAAGAACTTCAAGTCGCAGGACGGAAGAAAGATCGTGGGCGACGTCGGCGATGGCCGCTCGTCAGTGTCGATCATTAACTTCAGCGGTCAGATTACTTTCATGCGAAGATAAGCTTCGCGATCGGCAAGCCTCAGATAAGGACGTTGTATAAGGCAACGTCCTTTTTTTGTTTTCGAATGCAGCAAACGAGGCTACTATGCTGGCGATGTCTAAAGCGAAAGTACTTCTTTTCACCCTAACCCTGTTAAGTTGTGCTGGTCCTGTCTTTTCTCAAAAAACCGTTGCACTTGAAATACAACTCCTGACGCGCACTTCGAGACGCCAGGAGACGCGCCGTTTCTCTTACGGCGGTACGGTGACGTTGATCGCAGCTCCGCGAGGCTCCGTAACAGTTGAAGGCTGGTCACGCAACGAAGTTGAGCTGACTGCCGACATCGAGCTCAAAGGTCCTACGGAAGCAGACCTGGACCAACTCGCTAAGGTGAACAGCTTTGTGTTTGACGAAGACGTGAATCACCTGAGCGTGCTCACGACCGGCACACACGATCGCGCGTACATGAAGCGCCTGGCGAAGAACTTCCCCAAGACGCTGCTTAACATGCCGTGGAAGATCGACTATCGACTACGTGTTCCGGTGAATACAGATCTGGAAGTGAATGCGGGCCACGGTACGGTGAAGCTTTCGGGCGTCGAAGGCGCTTTGCGTCTCAGTGCTACTGAGAGCGATACATCGTTATCACTGACTGGCGGCACTGTTTCAACCACCGTCGCCGCGGGCTCTATTACTTTCAATATCCCGGCGCGGAGTTGGCGCGGCAGCGGCGCGGAACTTCGTATCGCTGCCGGCACGATCAATGTCGATCTGCCCGCGGGATTCAGTGGCGACATCGATGCGGAAGTTTTACGCACAGGCAAGATCGTCAACACTTACGAAGGCCTTGCCTCGCGCGAGAAACCCGGCATCACTGAACGCACGGTGCGGGCGCGTGCCGGCGCGGGTGGCGCGTATTTCAAGTTCACGGTTGGTGATGGAACGGTGAACATCCGTCGCGCCGCGCAATAAAACATCCTCTAAATCCTGTTGCATCATGAAATCCTGTAAAATGCCGCTTCCGTTCACAAGATGAGCATCAAATCAGACAAATGGATCCGCAAAATGGCGAAGGAGTACGGGATGATCGAGCCGTACGAGCCGGGCCAAATCAAAGCCGTGGATGGTAAGCGAATCGTCTCGTACGGAACGTCGAGTTACGGCTACGACATCCGTTGTGCTGACGAGTTCAAACTCTTCACGAACATCAACAGCACCATCGTCGATCCAAAACAGTTTGACGAGAAGAACTTCGTCGATATGAAAGCCGAGTCCGTCATCATTCCGCCTAACAGCTTTGCCCTGGCGCGCACGGTCGAATACTTTCGCATCCCGCGCAACGTCCTCACGATCTGTCTCGGCAAAAGCACCTACGCGCGCTGCGGGATCCTCGTTAACGTCACACCATTCGAACCGGAATGGGAAGGCTACGTCACGCTCGAGTTCTCGAACACGACGCCTTTGCCGGCAAAGATTTACGCCAACGAAGGCGTCGCGCAGGTGGTCTTTTTCGAATCCGACGAAGTCTGCGAAACTTCCTACAAGGATCGCGGCGGTAAATACCAGGGCCAACGCGGCGTCACGCTGCCGAAGATGTAGACGGTGCAAGTTCTTAACATATATTCGCAGTTCAGCGATGTAATTTTAGTTGTGAGTTGCGAGATGTTTCATCTTTGTTTTGACCACTGCGTATTGTGAAGTCCATCCTTCGTGCCTCGAAGTATTTCACTATCATGTTTACGAGGGCAGCATGATTCTGCCTACGTGACATCTTGATACCAAGATGGTTAGCTAGTTCACGTATCTTTCTTAAACTTGAAAATTCTTCAGAGGTAGTCAATAACTCCTCTATTTCCGCAGAGGGCATGTGCGCAAGATCGTTTATTCTTTCATGAGAAATCGAAGGTACGTCGGTCATTGAGTCAGGACTAAACCTACTCCTACTTCTGTTTGCTCGAGCTAATTTAAGTAGTTGCTCTAGCGAATCAATTAAATCTTCATTCGGGAGTTCTCGGAGGATTTTCGCAGACATCTCCATAACAGCTGCCATTTCATGTGTTTTCACAAAAGACCTCCCTAAGGGACGCGACTAACGAACTCATCGACCACCCTTTCAAAATACCTAGCTTGTTTTTCAGCGTTCTGTTGTGCTCGAGGCAGGTCGCTATACGCAAACACTGGAAGATTCATCTCAGCAGCAGTCGAAACTCCATCTCCGTCTGTTACATAGTTACTGAAGACAGCGCCTACTCCCTGCTCAAGCTGAACATTGTTAATGATGCCGAGGTGCCCGGTCTTAGGGCCACCACCATATTCATCAACCATATTGAAAACAATACCCGCAAACTTAGTATCCACATAGGGTTGTTTAGTTCCTGCGTACGAAGACATCGACTGGAAATCATTGTTAAAATTATCCATCGCTTGCTTGATTAGCGAAATGCCGACCGTGGAGAGAAAATCCGGAATGGCGGGAACTAAATAAAAATCGCTGGCGAAAAAGGCGTTTTGTGTGACGAGATTGATATTTGGTGGGCAATCCAGTAATACATAATCATAGTCTGCGCTTACCTGATCTAATAATACACGGATAATTGAAAGCTTCTCGATCTCTAGGAGAGTTTCTTCACGATGATCTCTACCCGAGCGTCTTTCACGAGCGAGTTTTAGATCTAAAAGTGTCAATTCCTGATGGGATGGCACAATCCCGACTTGAGTAAAGACTCTGCCTGCCCGCGCTCGCACAGATCTTTCTAAGATCGCACTTGATGTAATCGGAGCATGGGCGAAATAGCTGTCAAACACATTTTTTAAAGTGGGCGTACCTTTAGAATAGACATGCTCAATATAAGCTTCGACTCCCAGCGCCAGAAACGAAAGATTACATTGTGGATCAAGATCGACCAGGAGTACACGCTTGCTATGCCGATTTGCCAGACCTGCTGCCAGATGCAGGGTAAGCGTCGTCTTCCCTACACCTCCTTTCCAATTTATTAGACTGATTGCTGTGGCCATGATCTCTCCTTGGCGATAGCTCGGAATCCAAACACTTGAGTTTGGGAAATCCAAGTATTAGGCATCATATAACACATAATATATTTTATCCGAAGAGCCTTACAGTGACTACGGAGTTCTAATTCATGCTAATTTGTTAACCCTAGTCCGTTGCTTGCAATGTTAAAAAACAATTATCTTGTGTCTGTGAAAGATGCTCGTGCTTGCCCCCTCGTAGCATTGTTTTTAGCGATAAGGAGCGATAAGGAGTATTGACATAACGGTTGCGTCGATAAAGGACTAGCAATGCTGACACATAAAGAAACGCTTCGCTTCAAACAACTTGACCCGCGGGCGGTGCTGCCAAAACGCGGGAGTGCGTTGGCGGCTGGCTTGGATGTTTGTGGGATTGAGGATCTCGCGATCGAGCCCAGGCAGCGAGTGATGGCGAGAACGGGGCTTGCGGTGGCGATACCCGCGGGATTCTACGGGCGTGTGGCGCCGCGGTCGGGGCTGGCCGCGAAGAATGGGCTCGATGTGCTGGCCGGTGTGATCGACTCGGATTATCGAGGTGAGATCGTTTGTGTGCTCTATAACACCGGCGACGAAGCGATCCACCTGCCTGCCGGAAGCAAGATCTGCCAGTTGGTCATCGAACAAATCATCACGCCTGAAGCAGCGTGGGCGACAGATCTTAATGAAACCGCGCGTGGCGCCGGTGGATTTGGATCGACAGGCTGAGTTAAGTCTGTTAAATAAATAAGGTAGGGGCGGCACTCGGTGGCCGCCCGTTTTTGTCTCAGAGTTTTCTACGAAGGAATAGACATAAATTGAAAAATCAGTACAAACCTCTCGCTTTATTTCTGGCCATTCTACTCGTGACCTCAACGGCGCTCGGTTGGACGCAGAGCGCCGCGCCCGCAACGACGCGCGCGTTGACGGCAGACGAGCAGAAGCTCATTGACAACATTACCATCGTGACGATTAAGGAAACTGTAAACGCACTCGCGGCCGATGAGATGCAGGGCCGCGGAACCGGCCAGCCAGGCGGCGATAAAGCAGCTGCGTACCTCGCCGATCGTTTCGCGAAGCTTGGACTCAAACCGCTCGGTGACAAGAACACTTACCTGCAATCAATCAAGTTCAAAGAAACCCAGTTCCTACCTCAAACTGCATTCACAGTTGGCGGTCAGAGTCTCAAGTTCGGCACCGATTACTTCGTCATGCCACCAACTAGTGGTGACAAAAACATCGGCGCGCAGATGTACTTCGTGGGCTACGGTGTCACGCTCCCTTTTCTCCAGCGCAACGATCTGGCTGATCTCGACCTGCGCGGAAAGATCGCTGTGATACGTGATGGTCCGCCACCGGGGATCGCTAAAGAGCAGTGGAACAAGGCGCACGCACAGTTCAATGTGTTGCGCGGACTGATCGCGCGTGGTGCTGCGGCAATCGTCACAGTCGGACAAGACGCGGAGACTCTCACGTTCTCCGAGCTCGCTGACTATCTGACGCGACGCCAAATCGAACCAGATGGCGAGCAGGAGATGCCTGACTTCCTGCCGCCGTTCATAAGCATCAGCGAAGCGGCAGCAGATAAGTTGTTTGGTACGTCCGGATTCACGCGCGATGAGGCCTTTACGAAAGCGAAAGGTAACGACTTCAAGCCAATCGACCTTAAGCAAAACGGCACGATCACGGTGAAGCTGAAGAAAGCGAAAGGTGTCGGAAGTAATGTCGTCGGACTGCTTGAAGGCTCCGATCCGAAGTTGAAGTCAGAAGCGATTGTCTATTCGGCTCACTACGATGCTTACGGTCTCTCGGCGGATAACCGCATCTATCACGGCGCTGCTGACAACGCGCTCGGCGTCGCGGAGATGCTCGCTATTGCCGAAGCGATGTCTAAAACGGAAAACAAGCCGCGACGTTCGATGATCTTTCTCGCGGTCACAGGCGAAGAGTATGGCGGCTACGGATCGGATTACTGGGTGAAGAACCCGACGTGGAAGATCAAACAAGTCGCTGCGGATCTTAATCTCGACGGCATGGGCACCGAAGTGTACGGACCAGTCAAGGTGCTGGTTGGCTACGGCGCCGAGTATTCGTCACTCGGGAGTTTATTGACTGAGGTCGCAACGGCGAGTGGGCTCAAAGTGATTGCGGATCCGATGCCTGAGGAGAAGTCGTTTTATCGTTCCGATCACTACTTCTTCGTGAAGAAAGGTATTCCCGGGATCATGATCCTGGGAGCGCCTGAGGGCACTGTAGAAAGCTGGACTGACCGCTTGAAGAAGTGGGAGAAGACAGACTATCACCAACCGACTGACATCGTGCGGCCGGATTGGGATTGGAGTGGCCCACGCACTGTTGCGAGTGTGATGCTATTGATGGGTTTGCGCGCGGCGAATGATGAAGCGATGCCGGCGTGGATGCCGTCTTCCGTGTTCAATCGCGAACGAGGGACTGACAAGCCAGCGCCGCCCGAGCCTTAAACGCCATCCACAGATTACACAGATGTTCCTCATCCGTCTGTGTAATCTGTGGACGGGCTTCCATCCCAAAAGGTTTAATCTCGCCAAAAACTCCTTCTTTTCCTCCATCAGGCTCCTATTACCACGGCTTTTGCATGCCACCGTACTAAGGCCCTCAAACACTGCGTTTTTGCTGGGTATTGTTTGAAGGTAATTCAGTCCGTACGTATGATTTTCAGCCTTTCCCCTAAAGGACTGCTCGCATGGCACAAAGTTTGAAATGCAGGCCCCAGGTCTGAAGGAGGAGAAGAGATGAGAGCCATCAGAAAAACAATTTTCATGACGTTCCTATTCGCGCTGGTGACCGCCGGCGTGGCCGCGACTGGCATGGCACAGTTTGGCACTAACGACGCGGCCATTCGCGACGTCGTGCGACGTATTCAAACGCGCACCGACTCTCTACAGCGCGCGGTACAGAATGCTGCGGATCGAAACAGCTATCGCGTAGACGATATTGATCGCTTAATCATTGATTTCGAGAACGCGGCAAACCAGCTCGAGCGACGGCTTGGGTCGCGTCGAGGGGGTACCACAGATGCGCAAACGCTTCTTGATCGCGCTGCGCAAATAGACAATTTCTTCGTGAACAATCGACTCGGAGGTGGCTCGCGACGTGAGTGGCAGGCCATCCGCGCGGATGTCGATCAGCTCGCAAGCTATTACAACCTGAGCCCGCGTTGGAGTTCAGGTGGTATTAGCACTGGCACTGGCAGCACCAGTGACAACAATTACAACCTGAATGATTTCCAAATGCGCCAGCTAGTCGAGCGTCTTAACACTCGATCAGCTACGTTCAGCCGCAACCTGCGCCAGGATCTGAATCGTTCGGGCTACAACGATCGTAACTCGCTCGACGAAGTTCGGAGCCAGTTAAGCAGCTTCGAAACGGCGCTGACCCAATTACGTAATCGCGTGAACAGCCGCCAGTCGAGCTCGTCTGATGCGCGTAACGTCTTGGATCGTGCAGCGTTCCTGAATAACTTCATCGCTGCTCGACAATTATCGTCCCAGACAGAAAACAACTGGAGCACGCTGCGGACAGACCTCGAGCAGTTAGCAAGCGCATACAACATCGCGTGGAACTGGTCGACGACTCAGGGTGGCGGCGGCGATTTCGGTGGCGGCTCGCGTCGAGATTTGACGGGCACGTTCCGCCTCAACTCCAGTCGTGGCGACGACGTACGCACGGCTGTTGATAATGCGACGAGAAACCTTTCGTTGGCTGAGCGACAGCGCGTTTACGATTCGCTGATGAGACGACTCGATCCGCCGCAGATGATTGCGATCGATCGTCGTGGAAACTCGGTGACGATCGCTTCGAGTCGCGCTCCGCAGATCAACTTCGTCGCGGATGGTCGCGAACAGGTTGAGACTACGCAGCAGGGCCGTAGTGTTCGTGTTCGTGCGAATCTTTCGGGTGATGCTTTGACGATTACAAGGACCGGTGAGCGTGCAAACGATTTTACCGTGACTTTCGATCCGTCAAACAATGGTCGTGAGTTGCTGGTCACGCGGACGCTTTACACCGAACGCGTGACGCAACCGGTGATGGTCAGGACTTACTACGACCGCACATCTGATGTCGCGCAGTTGAACGTCTACGAGACGAACCGGGAAGACTCGGCTGTTGGAACTGGAACCACTGCGACTGGTGAATTCGTCATTCCCACCGGAACACAGCTCGTCGCGGTGCTGAACAACGACCTGTCAACGCAGAACGTTCGCGAAGGCGAGCGCTTCACGATGACGGTTCGATCAGGCCAGTATGACGGTGCGACGATCGAAGGGCAGGTGGTGAGCATCAGCCGTGGTGGCCGTATTAGCGGCCGCTCGGAGATGACGCTGGACTTCGATACGATTCGTTTGCGGGACGGCCGGAGCTATCGCTTTGCCGGAATCCTCGAATCGGTTCGTACGCCGAATGGCGATGTGGTTCGTGTTGACAACGAAGGCGCGGTTCGCGATAGCGACCAGACCAACAAGACAGTGCAACGCACAGCCATTGGTACTGCGGTTGGCGCCATCATTGGTGCGATTGCGGGCGGTGGTAAAGGTGCGGCGATCGGTGCAGTGCTTGGTGCCGGGGCCGGCGCGGGATCGGTATACGTTCAGGGTCGAAATGATCTTGATCTGACTGCCGGAACCGAGTTGACGGTGAGGGCCACTGGTCCCAGGTAATTAGCCATTTGACCCACGGATTACACGGATCGGTTTTCTCGATCCGTGTAATCCGTGGCCTGATTTACTGAATATCGATGGAGATGGGTTGAGGAAGACGTTCGACGATTAACGTTAGCTGTTGGCCGGATCTCACCGGGCGCTTGTCAGGAGTTTGAAAGAAGAGATACCCCTGCCGCCGCGAATCACCGGACGACAACGGCGTGTTCAAATCAACAGCATAAGCCCCAAACTCTTTCTGAAACTGCTTACGCGAATTCGGATTGTAAGCGAACACTCCATTCGCTTTGATGATTCTCGAAACCGCACTCTTCGCTGACAGCAATTTCCACTCTTTGTTTTCACTATCACGCAGGCGAAACCGCGCGCGCTTTATCTCAACGGGCACGCCGCTCTGAAACGCCAGCTCGACGCGTAACGCCAAAACCCCGCTGAGTGGCAGGTTCGCTTCGAAGAGCTCCTGGCTCTCTTCGTCTGTGAGCAACGGCGCGACACGAATCGTGACGCCGCCCGCGTCTGCGCTGCGCGTGTTTGCAGGCAGCGGTGGCAGTTCAGTTACAGGCTTCACCTTGAACAGCGAACCCGTACAGGACACTGATACTAGGGCAGTCGTCGCAAGCAGGAGCAGGAAAACCACTGGTCGGGTCATGGCCTCAATTTATCACTATGTTACTATCTGCCCAAAATCATGATTAGACCGTTTCGTGGGGTTCACCCGCAGATTCACCCGACCGCCTATGTCGACCCCAGCGCCCAAGTCATCGGTAACGTGCAGCTTGGAGAAGAGGCTTCGATCTGGTGCAACTGCACTGTGCGCGGCGACATTCATCACATTCGCATCGGCGACCGTGCAAACGTGCAGGACAACTCCGTGATTCACGTTCAGAATGGCACGCACCCGACGATCCTCGAAAACGAGGTAACGGTGGGCCATAGTGTTACCCTGCACGGGTGCTACGTTGAGCGTGGGTGTTTGATCGGGATTGGTGCCATCTTGCTGGATGACGTGCGGATCGGTGAGCTGTCGCTGGTTGCAGCGGGATCGCTTGTTAGTCCGAGGACGATCATCCCGCCGCGATCGCTGGTTATGGGATCTCCGGCGAAAGTGAAGCGTCCGTTGACGGATGAAGAGGTTGGGGGACTCGCAGTGTTTTGGAAGAACTATGTGGAGTACACGCGGGAGTACAGGAAAGAGATGAAGTAGCTTTACTCGAAAGGTTTTCTTCTCTGTGCAACCTCTGTGTCCTCTGTGTCTCGGTGGTTAAGTAATTCTTGGCGAATACTCACCACCGAGACACGGAGGACTCAGAGGTTGCACAGAGAAGAAGCGAAACAGGAGACTAGATGACCTTTTTCTCAAAACTAATTTCCGTAATCGCTCTGGCGATTTGCGCGAGCGCGCCTGTGTTCGCACAAGCTGACGACAACCCCTTTCTCCTGAAACGAGGCGACAACGAGTTCGGTTTCTGGGCCGGTTTTTCCCCGAAAGCCACTACGATCTTCGAAGGTCTGCGCGAGGATGAAGCCGAGCATCGCAAGTTCTTTATTGCCGCGTTGCGCTACGGCCGCACGCTCGCCGCCAACAACTCGCTCGCACTGCAATACACGATTGACGCTGTTCCAGTCGCGGTAGCCACTGGCGTGATCGTATCGCGCACCACGAGTCCTACTGGAGTCGATACGTTTCGACGCGAGACAGCCTATGGCGCCGGACTCACGCCCATCGGTTTTCAACTCGATTTCGCAAACGGCGCTAAGGTCCATCCGTACGTTCACGTCAACGGCGGCTTCCTTTATTTCAACAAAGAAGTTCCGATCGAGGATTCAGGACACTTTGCTTTTGTCGGTGAAGCGGGCGGCGGCGTGCGCATCTTTACTTCCGAGCGCCGTGCGGTAAATATCGGTGTCAGGTTTCACCACATTTCGAACGGAGATACATCGGGTTCAAACCGCGGCTTGAATCAGTTTGTGATTTACGCCGGTTTTTCGGTTTTCAAATAATGGCTTCAGCGAAGACACAACCAGCGCGTGGCATGCGCGACTTCCTGCCGGCAGACGTTCGCAAACGCGAATACGTCATCAATGTCGTCAAGGAAGTCTATGAGAGTTACGGTTTCGAGCCGCTGGAAACCCCGGCGGTTGAAAATATCGAGACGTTGATGGGCAAGTATGGCGAGGAAGGGAACCAACTCATCTTCAAAATACTCAAGCGAGGTGTGCACGAATCAACTGGCGAAGCTGATCTTGCACTGCGCTACGACTTGACTGTTCCACTCGCGCGCGTGGTTGCAGAGTATCGCGACAAGCTGCCGAAGTTTTTCAAGCGTTACCAGATTCAGCCGGTGTGGCGGGCAGATCGGCCTGCGCGCGGACGGTTCCGAGAGTTTTACCAGTGCGACGTTGATGTGCTTGGCTCGCGTTCGATGATCGTCGAAGCGGAAATCTGTGCGGCGGCGAGTGATGTTTTAACGAAGCTCGGATTTAAAGACTACTGTCTCCGACTCAATCATCGGAAAGTCTTAACGGGAATTCTCGGCATCGCTGGTGTCGCTTTGGATAAGCACGAAGCAGCACTCATCGCCTTGGACAAGTTGGACAAGATCGGCAGCGAAGGAGTGAAGAAGGAGTTTGCGGCTCGTGGCGTTGCGGAGGCTGCGGGTGATCGTTTGCTTTCGTTCTTCTCCGCTTTGACTGAGCTGGAACACGCTGCCGTGATCGTGACCGAAGAAAACGCGCAGCAGGCATTCAACAAAGCCGTGCTGGGTCGCATTGTCGAGTTTGTGAAAGACAATGAGCTCGGCGCGCAGGGTGTTGATGAATTGCAGTCGATATTCGATTTCGCTGACGCGATGGGCATCGCGCATCGCGTGAAGATCGATCCGACTCTTGCTCGTGGACTTTCGTACTACACCGGCGCGATCATGGAAATCAACGTTAAGGATCTCGCTGGGAGTCTTGGTGGTGGTGGGCGCTACGACAATCTTGTCGGGATGTTTCTTGGGGAGGACATTCCGGCGTGTGGTTTCTCGTTGGGGCTCGAGCGAATACTCGTCGTCATGAACGAGAGAGATATGTTTCCCGCGGGGCTGGGTTCTTCGCCGGCGGACGTGTTGGTGGCTATATGGAATAAAGATAGTGTGGCGGAGTCTATAAAATTGGCGAGGGAGATGCGGGCTGGAGGTCTGTCAGTTGATTTGTATCCTGAGGCTGATAAGCTCGGGAAGCAGTTTAAATATGCATCGTCCGTGGGTGTGCCGTTTGTTGCTGTGCCTGGTGAAGAAGAGCAGGCGAAGGGGTTGGTAGCGATCAAGGATATGAGGAGTGGAGAGCAGCGTGAGATCGAGCGAGGGAAGGTGGCGGAGGTTGTGAAAGAGTTGTTGTGCAGAGAGGCGAAGACGGCAAGTTAGACAGGATTTCAGGTTTACAAGGATTAACACGATGTCTAGTGAAGCTATAGTTCAGAATTATCATCAGGATGCGGTGTCGGCGCTGCGGGCGTACAAGAAGCTCGCGGAGAAGGCGATTGCGCAGTTGAAAGACGAAGAGTTTTTTGTAACTCTCGACGAAGAAGCAAACAGCGTCGCGGTCGTTATGAAGCACATGGCGGGCAACATGATCTCGCGTTGGACCGATTTTCTCACTTCCGACGGTGAGAAACCCGATCGCAATCGCGATATGGAGTTTGTCATCGGAGCGCAGACCACCAAAGACGACGTGCTTGCCTACTGGGAGCGAGGCTGGAAGTGCGTCTTTAATGCTCTCGAGCCGCTTAGGCCCGAAGACTTCGAGAAGACAGCCATGATTCGCGGTGAGAAGCACACGATCGTTCAGGCCATCAATCGCCAACTGATGCACTACGCTTATCACATCGGACAGATCGTTTTTCTCGCGAAGCACTTCCGGTCAGCGGAGTGGAACTCGTTGAGCATCCCGCGCAATCGTTCAGCGGACTTTAATGCGCATCTAACCGCGAAAAAATGAACGCGCAGATCCATCACGTCAACGTTACCGTTCCGAGGTCGCTCGAAGATGCGTCGAAGCAGTTCTATGGCGTCGTGATAGGGCTGGAAGAAGTGCCGAAGCCGGAAGGCTCGCGCGCACGCGGCGGTGCGTGGTATCAGCTCGGGCCGATGCAGCTTCATTTATCGATCGAAGAAGCCCTGGGCGAGAACTGCACCAGTAAGCGACACGTCTGTTACACCGTAAGCGATCTCGCTGAAGCTGAGGAACGATTTCGGAAGGCAGGCGTTGAGATTTTGCCCGACGACATACCCACACCCGGCTGGTCGCGCTTCTACGTTCGCGATCCCGGTGGGAATCGTTTAGAGATCGCACAAGCATCCGTGTAATCTGTGGTTAAAAATGTTGGATAATTTAGGAAATCTGGAACGCACTCATTCCTGCGGAGAACTGCGTGCTCACGACATCGGCAAGCAAGTGGTGCTGATGGGCTGGGTCGCAAAACGTCGTGACTTTGGCGAGCTCACTTTCGTCGATCTGCGCGACCGCGACGGTATTACTCAAGTCGTTTTCAATGCGGAAGCCGCGGCGGAAGCGCACACGAAAGCGAAGGAATTACGTGGTGAGTATGTGATTGCAGTGCGAGGCGACGTCGTGGCGCGCGCCGAGAACACACGTAACCCGAGGCTCGCCACTGGCGACATCGAAGTTCACGCGCGCGAGTTGTTGATACTCAATGATGCACGCACGCCGCCGTTTCAACTCGACGCCGCACCCGACGCGCTTGCCAGTGAGGACGTGCGTTTGAAGTATCGCTATCTCGACCTGCGCCGCTCGCAGTTGCAAACTAACCTGCTTCTTCGTCATCGCGTGACAAACGAGATCCGGCGCTACATGTCAGCGCAGGGATTCACCGAGATCGAGACACCGATCCTGATCAAATCTACACCCGAGGGCGCGCGCGATTACATCGTGCCGTCGCGTATCTTTCCGGGAAAGTTTTTTGCACTCCCGCAATCGCCACAGCTCTTCAAACAGTTGTGCATGATCGGCGGCCTCGATAAGTACTTCCAGATCGCACACTGTTTTCGCGACGAAGACTTGCGCGCAGATCGACAGCCGGAGTTTACACAACTCGACGTCGAGATGAGCTTTGCCACGCTTGATCAAGTCTACAGGTTAATTGAAGGTCTGTTTGCTTCAGTCTTCAAACTCATCAACGTCGATCTGCCGGTGCCCTTTCCGCGCTTCACGTTTGCCGAAGTGATGCGGCGGTTTGGATCAGACAAACCTGACCTGCGCATTCCGGGGCTGGAGTTACATGATCTGGCGCAGGCTGTCGAAGGCACAGAGTTTCCGCCGTTCGCGTCAGCGTTGTCGTCCGGTGGACAGGTCAAAGGAATCGTTGTTCCCGGTGGCGCGAACCTCTCGCGCAAGATGCTCGACGAATTGCAGGAGTTTGCGAAACGTTACGGCGCCGGTGCGCTCGCATGGATCAAGCTCGGCGATGAAACTACGTCATCGCTTTTGAAAGCTCTTGGCGCCGATATTGTCGCGCGCATGGCAGATGTTGCTGGTGCGAAGAAGGGCGACGCCGTTCTAATCGTTTCAGGCAAGCCGAAGATCGTCGCAGCGAGTTTGGGTGCGTTGCGAAACGAGGTCGCCAAACGTGAGAACCTGATTCCCGCGAACGTCTACGCGCCGCTCTGGGTGACTGACTTTCCGATGTTCGAATTTCACGAAGAAGACGGTCGCTACTATTCAATGCACCATCCGTTCACGTCGCCTGTCGATGAAGATCTTGAGCTGCTGCAACGAGCGGTGGAAGGTGGCGAGACGGATTTACTGGGACATATTCGAACTAAGGCGTACGATCCGGTGATCAATGGCGTGGAAATGGCGAGTGGCTCGATTCGTATTCATCGTCGCGACGTGCAGCGACTCGTCTTTAAGGCGTTGGGAATGAGCACTGAAGAGGCGCGCGAGCGGTTCGGGTTCTTTCTCGACGCACTCGAGTATGGCACGCCACCGCATGGCGGCATCGCGCCAGGTATCGATAGGCTGCTGATGGTCCTCGCCGGCACTGATAACATCCGCGACGTTATCGCGTTTCCCAAGACAGCATCGGCCGCGGATCTGATGATCGATGCTCCGGGTAAAGTCGATTCGAAACTGTTGGAAGAGTTGCACGTGCGAGTCGTTGAAGAAAAACCTTAGACAGGATTACAGAATTTACAAAATGCATCCTGTTCATCTGTGAATCCTGTCATCATGTCTAACAGTGACCATGCCCCTGCTTCAGCTCCGTCGTGAACATGTGGACGCAATGATCGCCCATGCTCGCGAAGCGGCGCCGCAGGAGTGTTGCGGACTGGTTAGCGGAGTTTCGGAAACACGAGCCGTCACGCTTTATCCTCTCCGCAACGTCACACCCAATCCCGAATCAGCTTACGAAGCAGCACCTGAAGATCTCTTTGCCGCGCAGCGACAGATGCGCGA
>Ga0126311_10000803_pt1 | contig 14567 bp, 12 predicted proteins | sample Plot61_FD_92539 | JGI IMG/M metagenome (GOLD analysis project Ga0126311, IMG submission 92539) | Serpentine soil microbial communities from UC McLaughlin Reserve, CA, USA - Plot61 | ecosystem: Environmental > Terrestrial > Soil > Grasslands | place: USA: UC McLaughlin Reserve, Lake County...
CGAAGATGAGGCGAAGGTGCGCGGGGCTCCGCGCGCGCTCGTACTCGGCGAGCGGCGTCTCGTCGGAGGGGAAGTGTATCTTGCGAATCGCCTCGGCGCGCGAGGCGAGTTGCTGTCGCTTGATGAGGTCTGCGGGGAGCGTCTCCTCGAAGGCTTCGTCTTCGAGTCGGGAGAGGACTGCGTGGACTATCTCGCGCAGGCGCTTCGTCCGAAACTCGCCGAGCTTTCTGTAGACGGGCACGCGGCGCGCGACGTGTATCGCGGCGAGCGAGGGGTCTGTCACCTCGTCCACGGAGTTCTCGTCCGCGGCCTCTTCGTCAACGCCCGACGCGCCCGCGCCTTCCGCACGCGGGGCCTCTTCCCCGAGCGCGCCCGCGTCCCCGTCGGCATTCGACTCTCCCTGCGCCTGTTCGGCGAGTCGTATCAGCGCGTTCTCCGGCGGCGAGAAGCTGCCGGGCAGCATCTCAAGCTCGTCCGGCTTGTTAAGCATCAGTGCGAAGGTGTTGCTGCGCGAGTCCCACTCCCACTTGCCGAACGCGATGAAGCGCGCGCCGCGCTGGAAGCGCTGGCGGTGGTAGGCGACGATGCGCGGGGCCTGTCTCCCCGAGACGAACCACTTGACGACGACGGGCTTCCCCGTGCGTTCGGGGTCGCTCGCGGTGACCTCGAAGATGTAGAGCGGCGGCGCCTTCGGCCCTCGGTGCTTGCCGACCTGAAAGCCCCCGGCCACGCGCACGTACAAGTCGAGCGAAGCCTCGACGCCGTCCTCAAGGTCTGCGATGCGCGCGAGGTTCGAGCGATCCTCGTAGCGCATCGGCAGGTAGTTCAAAAGGTCTTCGACCGAGACCTCGCCCGCGTCAGACTTGCCCGACACGTTCGCGAGCGCCAGCGCGAGCCTGCGCGCCGTCTGCGCGCCGAGCCGCGGGATGCCCGACTGCGCGAGATGCATGACGGGGGTGTCTAGCGAGAGAGACATGGGGAGGTGAAAGTGCTGAGTGCTGAGTACTGAGGACTGAGTTAAAAGCGCGAGCCCTTCACTCAGTACTCAGTACTCAGCACTCAGCACTTAAAGTTACGCCGTCGCCGACGCGGCGGGCGCGCAGAAGCGGTCGAAGGCTTTGGAGAGTTCGTCCCCGATCTGGTCCGCGAACTTGTTCTCTATCTGGTGGCGTTCGAGCATGTAGACGAGCTGGCCGTCTTTGAAGAGCGCGATTTGAGGCGAAGAGGGCGGGTAGGGCGCGAAGTGCGAGCGCGCGGCGTTGGTGGCCTCGATGTCGGCGCCCGCGAAGACCGTGATCGAGCGGTCGGGCCGCGCCGCGTTCTGTAACGCCATCGCGACGCCGGGCCGCGCGCGCCCCGCCGCGCACCCGCAGACCGAGTTGACCACGACGAGCAGCGTGCCCTCCGTGTTCTTTATCGCGTCCTCGACCTGCTCGGGCGTGCGCGTCTCCTCGACGCCCACGTTCGTCAAGTCCTCGCGCATCGGCTTGATTAGAATCTCTGAGTACGGCATTGAAAGAAGTCCTCCATGACCAAGTCTGTTCTGATGTCGGCGTTGATAATTTAACACACGCGCGCGTCGCCGCATCAAGAGGCGGCGCGCGAGATGTCGATGCGGCGCGGCTCTTCGCCGTCGCCCTCTATACGGATTCGCCAGACGGGCGGCGGCAGAGGGTATCGGCCCATGCGCTCGGCCCACTCGATGACGACGACGGCGCTCTCGTCGGTCAACAATTCGTCGAGGTCTACGGCGTGCGCGGACGACGCGCCCTCGGCGAGACGGTAGAGGTCTATGTGGTGCAGCGGTAGTCTGCCTTCGGCGTAGCTGTTGACGAGCGTGAAGGAAGGGCTTGAGACCTCCGCGGGGTCGAGCCCGAGCCCCGTCGCGAGACCTTTGACGAAGACGGTCTTGCCCGCGCCGAGCGGGCCGCTCAGCAGCAGCGTCTCGCCGCCCGCGAGACGCTCGCCGACGCGAAGCCCCGCCTCGAACGTCTCCTCGGGGCTTCGCGAAGTAAGCGCGCCCGCCTCAAGAGTGTCGTCCGCAAGCAGGCTCAACGTCTCTCACCTCCCGCGCTCAAGGTCTCTCTCCTTCGGGGTCGAGCGCGCGCACGGCCGCGCCCACGTAAGTCCTAACGTCGGACGCGACGAGCGCGCGCACGCCCCGCTCGCCCGCGGCGATGTCGCCCGCGAGCCCCGCGACGTAGACGGCCGCGACCGTTGCAGCGAACGCGTCGGCCTCTTCTCTGAGCGCGCCGAACGCCTGCGCGAGGAAGCCCGTGATTATCCCCGTGAGCGTGTCGCCGGAGCCCGCCGTGCCGAGGCCCGCGTTGCCGGTCGGGTTGACGAAGACTCTGCCGTCGGGCGCTGCGACGAGTGCGCGCGTGCCTTTCAGGACGACGACGAGGCCGTGCTTTGACGCGAACTCGGAGACGACTCGCGCGCGCTCTTCGAGCGCCGAGCGGGCTTGAGAGCCGAGCAGCCGCAGCATCTCGCCCTCGTGCGGCGTGAGGACGACGGGCGCTTCGCGCGTGCCCCTCAACTCCGGGGGCCACGGCGCGAGCGCGTTCAGTCCGTCCGCGTCAACGACGACGGGCGTCGTGCGACGCTCCACTAGCTCGCGCACGAAGCGCCGCGTGCCTTCGTCGTCGCGCGTCAGCCCGCAGCCGACGGCGACGACCGTCGCGCGCTCACTCAACTTTTCAAACTGTTCGTAAGCCTCGAAGCTGACCGCGCCCGACTCGTTCTCCGGGAGCGCGGCCGTCATCACTTCGGGCATGAGGCGCGACGAGACCGACGACAAAGCAGACTCGGGAGTCGCGACCGTCACGAGCCCCGCGCCCGAGCACATGGCCGCGTCGGCGCACAGGACGGCCGCGCCCGTCATCCGGCGCGAGCCCGCGACGACGAGCGCGTGGCCGTGCGTGTTCTTGTATGACTCGGGGGTGTAGCGCGTCGCTTCGAGCCACGCGCGCGCGTCCGTCGGTTCGGTCAGGAAGAGTTTCGAAGGCGCTGCGTCGATGAGCGCGTGCGGCGAGCCTATGTCGGCGACGTGCAGCTCGCCGCCGAAGAGCGACGCGGGCGGCAGGACGTTCGCCTGCTTCGGGGCGGTGAAGGTGACGGTCATGTCGGCGCGCACGGCCGGGCCGGTGGGCGCGTGCGAGTCGGCGTCGAGGCCCGAGGGGAGGTCGAGCGAGATGACGAGGGGCGTCGAGCGGCGTGCGTGCTCGCGCGCGCCGCGCAGGAGTTCCACGTGCGCGACCGCCTTCGCGTAGACGCCTTCGAGCGGGCGCGCGAGGCCCGTGCCGAAGAGCGCGTCCACGATAACGTCGTAGCCGTGGCGCGCGCCCGCGATGGTCTCCCACGTCGCGTCCCCTTCGCACTCGACGAAGGAGAGCGGGGGCGGCTCGGTGCTTGAGCCCGCGCCGAAGCGCGAGAGCGCGCGTGTGGTTCGGAAGTTCGTCAGCGCGTCGCCCTTCGAGTCCTCCGCGCGGCCGAAGAGGATAACGTCCACGCGCGCGCCCATCGTCCAGAGCACGCGCGCGAGGGCCGCGCCGTCGCCGCCGTTGTTGCCGCGCCCGCAAAGGATTTGAAAGGTCTTGCCGCGCACGCCGCCCGCGAGCCGCGCCTCCATCCGGCGCGCGGAGGCGTTTGCCGCGGCCTCCATGAGCAGGAGCGACGGGACTGCGTAACGCTCCGTCGTCAGACGGTCAACCTCGCGCATCTCGGCCGCGGTCAAAATCTTCCTCACGCGCGGGATGATATCACGGACTGTAGGCGGGTTGGAGAGTGGGGAGTGGGGGCGGCGCGCGTCGAAAACGGGCAATAAAAAAAGCGGCCGCCTGAGCCTTGCCGCTACGCCTGCCGCCACGCCGAGCTACCCGTTTTGTTGTAACCCTGTGAAATGTTCAATGGGGTTGTTCCTCCAGAAAAATCTTCACGCGGACGAAAAATTTTTTTCGGAGGGGCGTGGGGCTTTTCCGGAAAGAAAAACCGGGGCGAGTTCAGACTCGCCCCGGCATTTCCCGGAAACTCTTACGGGGAGAAACCGTGTCTTTACTTCGCCGTCTTACGGCGTCGGCGCACGACGGCCGCGACGCCCGAGATGCCCGTGCCGAGCAGGATCATCGTCGCGGGCTCGGGGACTGTGGACTGCGAGCCCGTGAACCCCGCCGTCAGGTTGGCCGTCTGGCCGGACTGCACGAACAGGTTGGCTAACGTCAACGTGAAAGAGCCGGTGGTCGTGCCGTCACTGAACGTGAATACCGTGCCGCCGGCCGGCTGGTTGAAGGTGATGAAGACACCGCCCTCGTTCGGCGCGGGCGCGACGCTGCCCGTGACAGTCGCCGTGTAGGAGGTCAACTGCCCGCCGTTGATGCCGGCGGGCGCGGTGAACGTAATGTCGAGTGTGAAACTGCCGGCCACCAGTTGCGAGGGGTTGCTCAACCCCAGCGTGAACGTACCCAGGCGGTTCGCGCCGCTCAGCGAACCGACACCGAGCTCGGTCGAGCCGGTGAAGGCGTTGCCCACGAAGGTCAACTGGGGCACGCCCGTGACGGTGCCGCTCGTAGTGCCTGTAAGAGTGACCTCGTCGGCACGAGCCACGCCCTGTGCGAGCGTGAAGAAGGCGACGGCGAAGACGCTCAGCGCGAGCGGCTTTACCATCGCTAGAATGCGGTTAGTCATCATGTATCCTCCGTCGTTCCTTGTCCGAGACCTTGTTCTTTTGCACTCCGTCTTCTTCTAACGAGTCGCCGAGGGCGGGGCACGCTCTCGACTGTAGGCGCGGCGGCTTGCGTCGAGCCGCACTTTCGACGACGCCGCTCTCCAATAAAGACCTAAGTGTCGGCCCGTCTGTTTTCCGGCGGAGTGTGGGGGCAATCCGCACTCCGCCGAACGAAATTTCGCCTTTGGAATTCTTCGGCTAGAGCCCGTAAACGCCGAATAGGCCGTTACTTTCAGAAAAGTGGAAGAGACTTTAACCGCTTCCAGAAAAAAAAGCAAAGAGATTTTTTGTGCCCTGATGCCCCGGCGCGCGGCCGTGGACGCGCGTTTTAGCGGGAGTTCGGGCGCGGTGCGCGGGCGGAAATAAACGGAGGCCGGGGACGACGAACGTCGTCCCCGGCCTCGCTTCGCTCTGAGGGCGGCGCGCGCGTTGCGCGCCCGACCGTAAGCCCGCTTTAGCCTCTGCGGCTAGGCTTTGCTCTGGTTACGCCGCCTGCGTGCGCGTGCGGCGAGGCCCGCGAGGCCCGTCCCGAACAGGAGCATCGTCATAGGCTCGGGCACTTGGCCGGGGTTGCCGGCCACGTCGCTGCCTTCGCCGTTGACTGCCTGGAAGCGCGCGAAGATGGAGTTCGCGATCTGGTCGGCCGTCAGGCCCGAGAAGTCGCCCGAGATGGAGAAGGTCGCGCTCGTCCCACCGGCGATGCCGTCGTTGACGCTGCCGCCCCCGAAGGTGCAGCCGCCGTTCGACTTGTTACAGAGAACGAGGTCGAAGCTGGAGACGAAGTTCTGCGCGCCGGAGGTGGCGTCCTCGTCGAAGACGAGGATGTAGTTATTGTTGGTCGAGGAGACGAGTTGGTAGTTGTTCGGGCGGTTGCCGCCGAGGGCGAAGCCGATGTTGGTTATCGTGCCCGTCGAGCCCGGCGCTACCGAAGTGTTCGTGATGGTGAAGGTGAAGGTGTTACCCACCAGCGAGTAGTTCGAGACGGTCGCCGTGACGCCCGTGCCGTTGACGCCGGTCAGCGTGATGGTGTCGGCGCGCGCAACCGAACTCAGTGCGAGCATGGCGATGGCGGCTGCGGTCGTGAGCAAAGCTTTTCTGAACATGTTACCTCAATTCCCCCGTCGAAGATTTTGTGTCGGGTCCAGTACGCCTTGTGAGCGCGGACGGTCGGAGCAAAAGAACGATTGCCAGACTTTACGCCTGACGGCGGCCTGTCCCTGCTTAAGGTCTTGAGCCGTTTAACCTGTCAGGAGAAGACTTGTAATGCGAGGTTGTTTCCAGAAAATCTGAAGCGCGGCGATTAATATCAGCAATCCCCGGAAAGGTCAACGCTTGAGGTTAACTTTCTCTGTGCGTACGCTTTAAGACCTCCGCCTTCGTAACACTTTCGTAAAGCGGCCGACGACGGCGCGCGACTCCGGCAGCCCCCACGCCGACGTGAGCGCGAAGTACAGAAGCCCGTACGGCGTGAGCACCAGAGCCGCGAGCAGAATCGGGTGGAAGGGGCCGAGCAGGAGCCTTATGCCCCAAGCCACGGCGGCGCTCGCGGCGGCCGACAGCCAGAGCTTCGAGACGAAGGGCAAGGGAATCCCCGTCCGGCCGATGCGCCGGTTGAGGCCGCGCCTGAGCAGCGCGAACTCGACCCACCCGGCCAGCCCGGCCGAGGCGGTCAGGCCGACGGCGCCCCACTGTCGCGGGACGCCGAGCGCGTCGGGCAGCGGGAGCGAGAAGAGGTAGCCGAGCGCGGTCGTCAGGAAGACGCGCACGACGGCGAAGCGGAGCGGCGTGCGCGTGTCGTGGAGCGCGTAGTAGGTCGAGGCGTAAAGTCTCCCGAGCGTGGAGGCGAGGAGCCCGACGGCCGAGCCCGCGAGTATGGCCCAGACGTAGACCGTGTCCGAGCGCCCGAACTTTCCGGTCTGGTAGAGCGCGCCCGCCATCACGTCGCCGAGCGCGAGGAAGCCCATCGAAGACGGGACGATGAAGACTGCTATCTGACGGAGGCCCGCTTCGAGCCGCGCGCGGAGCTTTTCGGCGACGGCCGCCTGCTCGCCCGTCGCGCTCGACATTTCGGGAAGCTCCGCGGCCGAGACCGAGATGCCGAAGAGGCTGACGGGCAGCGTGTATAGGCTCTGCGCGTAGCCGAGCGCGGCGACCGCTCCCGTGCCGAGCCAGCTCGCGAGCCATGCGTCCACGAACGCGCTTATCTGCACGACGCCGCGGCTGACGAAGACGGGCACGAAGTTCCTGAGCACCGTACGCACGTGCTTGTTGCCGACTCCGAGCGTCGGGCGTACGCGCCTGAGCAGACGCAGCACGGTCGGGAGTTGAACGGCGAACTGTAGCGCGCTCCCCAGAACCGAGCCCCAGGCGGCGAAGGCCGCGACGCGCCCCCACACTCCCAAGTCTGAAAGTGGTACGGGTCGTGCGGGCCAGCCCGCCCAGGCGAGCGCGGCGATGAGCGTGATGTTCCAGACGACGGGCGCGGTGTAGGAGAGGAAGAATCGGCGGTGGCTGTTAAGGACGCCGAGGCACCAAGCCGAGAGCACGAGCAGCCCCGCGCCGGGGAAGAAGATGCGAACGAGCTGTTCGGTAAGCGCGCGCTTCTCGCCCGCGAAGCCGGGCGAGATTAAGTTGATGAGGAGCGGCGTCGTGAGTAGGCCCGCGAGCACGAGCACCGAGACGATGAGCGCGAGCAGGGTGAAGACCGACCACGCGACGCGGTCTGCTTCTTCCTCGTCATCTTGCGCGAGCAGTCTGGCGTAGACGGGTATGAAGGAGGCCGAGAGCGCGCCCTCGCCGAAGACGTTCTGTAGGAAGTTCGGGATTCGGAACGCAGCCTGGAAGGCGTCCATCGCGTCGGAGTTGCCGAGGAAGTATGCGAAGACGCGCTGGCGTACGACGCCGACGATGCGGCTTAAGAGAATCCCCGCGCCGACGAGGAACGCCCCGCGGCCCGTGCTGTGAGTTCGCCGCCTGTCAGCCGCCTCCGCTTTTGAAGGCGGCCCGTCGGCGAGCGGCTTGTCGGCGACCCCTTCGCCGGTCGCGGCGCCGAAGGTCGAGAGGGCTTCGCCCGCCGCCTGGTCAGACTCCCCGCGCTCGTCCCTCGGGTCTACGGCGCCGCGCTTCGTGCGGCCGTCTTCGTCTATGCTCATCGGTCGGGTCTGAAGTTCCGGCTTCGTGCTTAAAGCTCGTAGTCTTTAATCTTCGTCAGGAGCGTCTTGTAGCTGACGCCGAGGGCTTCGGCGGCGCGCGTCTTGTTGCCTTCCGCGGCGGCGAGCGCGTCCGCAATCTTGCGCCGCTCGACCGCGCGCACGGCGCGGTCGGCCGCCTCGGCGAGCGTGCCTGAGAGGTCGAAGTCTGCGACGCTCTCGTCCGTCTTCGAGCCGCGTGCCGACGCGGCGAGGCCGAGGTCTGCGGGCGTGAGCGCGGGGCCGTCGGCGAGTATGCACGCGCGCTCTATCGCGTTCTCAAGCTCGCGCACGTTGCCGGGCCACGCGTGCGCGCGGAGCGCGGCCAGAGCCTCTTCCGTCAGCGTCGCCTCGCGCCTGCGTAGCTCGCGCCCCAACTGCGCGGCGAAGTGTCGCGCGAGCAGCGACACGTCTTCGCCGCGCTCGCGAAGGGGCGGGATGGTGACGGGGAAGACCGCGAGGCGGAAGTACAAATCTCTTCGGAACTCGCCGCGCTCGGACGCGGTCTGCAAGTCCCTGTTAGTCGCCGCCACGACGCGCACGTCCACGGGGACGGGCGCGCGCCCGCCTATCCGGTCGACAACTTTCTCTTCGATGGCGCGCAGGAGTTTCCCCTGCGCGGCCAGAGGAAGCTCGCCTATCTCGTCGAGGAAGACGGTGCCGCCCGAGGCGAGCTCGAACTTGCCGGGGCGGCGCTCGGTCGCGCCCGTGAACGCGCCGCGCTCGTGGCCGAACAGCTCGGACTCTATCAAGGTCTCGGGAATCGCCGCGCAGTTGATGGCGACGAAAGGCTTCTCGCGGCGCGGCGAAAGATGATGTACGGCGCGCGCGAAAAGCTCCTTGCCCGTGCCCGACTCGCCCAGTAGTAAGACGGTCGTCGTGGTCTGCGCGACGCGCTGCGTCTCAGAGACCGCGCGCTTTATCGCGTCGGACTCGCCGACGATGCGCGGGAAGCCGTAGCGGCGCGACCACTCCTCGCGCAGCAGGACGTTCTCGGTGCGGAGCCGCTGGTGTTCGAGCGCGCGGCCGACGAGCAGGAGCAGGTGGTTCGAGTCAACGGGCTTCTGTAGGAAGTCGTGCGCGCCGTCCTTCATCGCCTGCACGGCCTCGTCGATGGAGCCGTAGGCGGTCATCAGTACGACGGGCACCTCCGCGTCGGCCGCCTTCGACGCGCGCAGCACGTCGAGCCCGGAGCCGTGCGGCATGCGGAGGTCTGTGAGGACGAGTCGGAAGGGCTCGCGCGCGAGGGCCTGCGCGGCGGCGCGCGCGTCCTCGGCCTCGGCCACGCCGTAGCCCGCGCTCTCAAGCGTCAGCCGGAGCACGCGCCGCAGGCTCTCCTTGTCCTCGACGAGAAGGATTTCGGGCATGAATTGAACGACGAACTATGAACGCCGAACGATGAGTTGAAAGCTTCATGCCTTCTGTTCATCGTTCGGCGTTCATAGTTCATCGTTCACATTGCGCGTGTCAAGGAGTGGCGCGGCTCACTTTGGTATCTGTTCGAGGAGGTGTTGCGCGAGCGGCGGGTCGGAGTCCTTGAGGATGTTGTACCGCGCGAGCGCCTTGTCGCGCTCGCCGAGGTCTATGTGGACGAGCCCGAGCGTGTAGTGCGCCTCCGCGTAGCCGGGGTCGATGGCGAGGGCCTTGTTGCAAGCCTTCGCGGCCTCGGGGTAGCTGCCCCAGTGGAAGTACGCGAGCGCGAGGCTGTTGTGGGCGTTGAGGTGCGTGGGGTCGAGGCGTATGGCCTGGATGCAGGTCTTGATGGCTTCGAGCCCCTTGCCCATTCGGCCGTAGGCGGCGCCGAGTTCGCAGTACGCCTCGACGAAGTCGGGCGCGATGCGCGTCGCGCGCTCATACCACTCGGCGGCCTTCTTCGTCTCCGAGAGGTGGTCGTGCGCCACGCCAATGTTGTAGCAGATCTCCGCCGAGCCCGAGTCCGCGCGCAGGCCTCGTCGGAACTCTTCTATCGCCTCGGCGATGAGCCCGCGCCCCATCAACTCAAGGCCGGCCGCGTTGTGCTCTTCGGCCGAGCCGCGCGATGGGGCCGCGTACGAGGCCGGTTCCTCGGCGTCTGCTCGCCTGAATCTGTCCAGCAGTCCCATAAAATTCTCCGCACAGAGTTCGTAGAGTCTGGAGAGCGTGGGTCGGTGAAGGCCGACGCCCGGCCGGTCGGGGCGTCGGCGCGCAGGTTAGTATTCGCTTATGCCGAGCACACTCGGCCCGGCCGTCTTGAGTGCCTTTCGCACCCACTCCGAGTCGTAGCGTATGGTGGAGTTTCCGCCGCCCTGCACGTTAAAGGTGGGAGCGGTGAAGTCGCCGGCGGTCGAGTTGAAGCACGCGACCGCCATCGCACCGAGGCTCATGTCGCCGCCGCCGCCGTTGCGCTCGACGTGGCCGCCGCCGAGGACGAGTATGAGTCCCTTGTAGTCCGCGTTGCCGGTCATCGTGAGCGTGCCCGTGACGATGAGCAGGCCCGCGCCGCCGGAGGGCGGCATGCTGTAGTTGCCGTCAACGAAGGTCATCAAACCCTCGTCAGAGCCCGCGCCTATGTCTGAAGGCGACTCGCCCGAGGCGAAGTAGCGGTCGCACGCGTCGGACGCGGCGGTGCAGCCGGGAGTCTTCTGGTTCTTGGCGGCCTTGCGCATCTTTTCGAGCACGGCCCGCGCGCCGTAGTCGCCGGTCGTGGTCTGGAGGAACTTGTCGAGCGTGGAGACATCGACCCGCCGCGCCGGGCCGGGGTAGCCCTGAACCTGGTCGGTCGGGCCGGTGTTGTCGGCGTTGATGCTGTTGACGAACGTTTCGTCCGGCACGCTCGTCACGGTGAAGGCCGGGAGCGAGGGGCCGTTGGCGTTGTCGTTGCCGTTGTAGCCGTAGACGGCGCTGTCGCCGATGTTGGCGTTCAGCACGCTCCCGTCGTCGGCGCTTCGCAGCGTGATGGTGGACGGGGCGTTGAAGTCGAAGGCGAAGCGGCTGACGAGCATCTGCATCGCCTTGACGGCGTTGCGCGGCCCGTAGCCCCTGACCCTGATGAGCAGGCGCTCCGGCTCGGGGGCGGTGAGGGTCGCGTTGACGGTCGTGGCCGAAGCGGCTTGGATCGTCTGCGTCGAGACGTTGTACCCCACGCCGTCGATCGAGAAGCTGGCGGGGGAGGGGGTCAGGGTCAGCGTGCCCGAGACGTTGCTGCCCGTCTTCGTAAGAATCCCGCTAAGCGTGCAGGCGATGACCTTCGACGGGGGCGGCGTCTTCGGCCACGGCGCGGTCTGCGTGACGGTCAGCGTGAAGGGGATGCTCACCGTGAAGTCGCCGTTGCCGCCGGACATGGAGATCGCCGAGAAGGTGCCGATGGTCGTCGGGCCGGACGTGGAGGCGTTGACGGCCGCGGACGTGCGCCCCGTGAAGGATATGCTGCTGATGTTGGTCGGCAGCGTGCCGAACGCCCCGGAGGTCGAGAAGGCGACGGACTCGGAGTTGTCGGGGTCGGATATCTCCTCGACGGCGAAGGCCATGCCGGAGGCCGCCGCGTAGCTCGGGCTGACGGGGACTACCGAAGTCCCGTCCGACGACGTGGCACTGTAGCTAAGCCACCGCGTCAGGCGCGGCGTGCCCGTGCCCGAGGTGTTCGACTGCGAGGCCGAGACGGCCTTGCGGAAGCTTATCTTGTTCTCGGAGGAGGAGGATGTCCCGTTGAAGAGCGGGGACGGGGCGGCGTTGCCGCGCAGCACGCCCAGCACGGCCTGCGCGCCCGCCTCCGCCGCGTAGTAGGCCTGCGACTCGGAGGTCGCGTCGGCCGCGTTGACCGCGGAGGTGGAGGACACGGCGATGAGCGCGCCGCCCGCCATCAGGAGCAGCATCGACATGAGCACGACCGTAATGAGCGCGGCCCCGCGCTCGTTGTCGCGCACGCGTGGAGTGTTGGTTTGCTTACCCATAGCTTTTGGCCGTCAGTAGTTCGAGAGATCCGCGTTGCGCAGCGACACGTCCGAGACGAGCTGCACGCGCGACGCGGGCTGGTAGCCGGTTCCCCCCGGCGTGCCGACCGCCGGGAGCTGTACGCAGAGCGCGATGACTATGAACTTCGCGTCCGCCTTCGAGCCGACCTCCGTCGCGCCGCCCGAGGGCGTGATGTCGCAGTTGTCCTGCGTGTAGTCGATGCGGTCTGCGTAGTAGCGTATGGCGAGCGAGTCTACGCGGTTGGCGAGGATGGTGGTCCGCGCGCCCGTGTTCACGTCGAGGCGCACGATGTAGCTGTCGCCGCCGCTCGAGTAAAGAACGTACTTCACGTCCTCGTCGCTGTCGGTGACCGAGGCGCTTGAGGTCTGGCCGTCGAAGGCGTTGAGGTTGGCGCGGACGCGTATCGAGCTGGCGTTCGAGTCGGCCGCGACGATGCCGTTGCCGGACAGGCCGAAGCCCGAGTTCGCCACCTCGCGCGACATGACGTAGAGGGCGCGTTGCGCGTCGGAGAGCGCTTCAGACCTCTGGTTCTCGCGCATCTTCGTAGTGAAAGAGCCGGAGATGAGCGTGCTCGCGAGCGCGGTCACGACCATCGTCACCGCCATCGCCACCATCAGCTCGACGAGCGAGAATCCGGCCTCGGCCCCGTTCTGTCTTTTGCGTTCTTGCATCTGGCTCCTCGCGCGGGCCGCTGCCCCCTTTAGAAGTAGTCCCCTGTGGACGAGTCGCTGCGCAGCGTGACGAGCGACACGGCGTTGATCTTCAGGGCCGATCCCGCGCTCAGCGGCGTCACGGTCACCGTCATCCTCTTGACGGTCGTACTCCCGCCGCACGCGGCCGAGCCGTCGTTGCAGACGGCGACGGCGAGCGTGAACTGGCGGCCGCCGGCCGCCGTGACCGTCTGCGTCGAGTCGGCTATGTCGCTGAACGTCGTCTTGCGCAGGACCTCCATCTGCCTCTGCGCGATGGCCTGCGCCACGGCGCGGTCGTTCGCGCCCGTGTTGTACTTGATCGCGTAGACGAAGAGCGACGAGGCGGCGAGCCCCGCCACGAGCAAAACGAGAAGTGCTATCGAGGTCTCGACGAGCGTGAAGCCGCGCGCCCTGCCTTGCGTGCCTTTCATCGGAACTTCCTCCACGGCCTACTTCGTCACCTTGACGTTGACGGTGACGTTCGCCGTGCTGCAGGTCGAGTAGGTGAACTTGATGGGGAACGTCGAGGTCGACCTCGTGACAGACCTGAGCGTGTAAGTGATCGCGCCGCCGGTCGAAGCCGAGATGATCTGCGCTGCGGAGGGCGAGATGCTGATGTTCGACCCCGGGTCGGGCGAGGCGTAGATAGTCCCCGGCGCGGTGACCGTCATCGTGACGGTGCGCGTGTTGCCGCCGTTCCTCCTGAGGTCTGAAATGTAGACGGTGCTCGGCGTGATGGAGCCGCCCGCGCACCCCTGCGTGCAGTCCGTGCAGGCGCCCCCGCTCGGGACGGTGCTCGTCGTTCCGCACGGCGAGAGGTTCAGCTTGTTGTCGTTGCCGCTCAGCGTCGCCGAGGGGTTGACGTCCGAGGTCGAGTTGACGTTCGTGTAGGTGATTGTGGGCAGGCCCGTGACCGCCGAGTTGACGCTTATGTCTCCCGAGCCCGCCACCTGGACGACGAGTCGCTCGTTGCGGTCGTTCTTAAAGCGGAAGAGCATGTTGCACTCGTAGGTGCGCCCGCGCCAGTCGAAGTCCGCGTAGGGCAGCGAGTCGCTCGTCGAGGCCAACGCGTTTCCGCTGTCGTCGGTGACGACGACGCCCGGGTCTAGCGTGAAGATGCGCGTCGTGGGCGTGCCGCTGCGGTTGAAGTCCATCGTGACCTCGTAGGTGGTCGAGTCCGTGAACTCAATGTGCGTCGTCGTCCGCCGCCGTATCGCGTCGAGTCGCGCGCGCTCCGCGGACTGCGCTAAGGTGCGCGCGGAGTTGCCCAGCCGCGTGGAGGCGCGCGCGGCGCGGATACCGACGATGGAAAACGCGGTGACGATGGAGCAGATTGCGAGCGCGACGATTACCTGTATGAGGCTAAAGCCGCGCTCGTCGCCGAAGCGTCTTACCTGTTTTGCCGTTGGGGACACAGTCTTTTTTTACCTCCGTCGGGCGACTAAACTCTCGCGCGGGGCCGCGCATCCTTGTCGCGCGCACCTCCCGCCGCGCACTCGTTCGGGCAACGTGCGTGCCGCCCCTTTGCGCGCGAGATTCCCGCGAATAAGAGGTTAGAGGGAGTCGGCGGGCGACCGCGCCTGTCACCCGCGGTGACACGTAGGGAAGCGCGCTCCACAACGCGCGCCGGTTTTCCTAAGCCCGAAAGTGTGAAGGCGGTTACACAGTCGCTGTTACCGACGGCCACAACTAAGGCGCGTCGTGCGCGAGAGAAGCGCGCGCCGCACGCGCGCGTCGCGCGCCGCACATGCGCGCGCTCGCGGCGAAACCGGGTTCGAGGGCCGTGGCGTCAGGAGTTGGTCTGTCAGTTGCTCTGGGGAGTGCCAAGTCCACGCCCGCGCGGCTTCGGCCGGGGGCGTGAGTCCGAGCGGAGTTGCCTTAAGAAGGTTAGCGGTGCGGCGTCGCTCTCAGGCGTCTTCCGGGTCAACTCGCAAAGGCACGACGAGAATCGTCACGCGCGCCCGGTCCGCACATCGGGCATGTGAGACGAGGAGCGCCCCGGCGGTCGCCGAG
>Ga0126311_10000804_pt1 | contig 14567 bp, 14 predicted proteins | sample Plot61_FD_92539 | JGI IMG/M metagenome (GOLD analysis project Ga0126311, IMG submission 92539) | Serpentine soil microbial communities from UC McLaughlin Reserve, CA, USA - Plot61 | ecosystem: Environmental > Terrestrial > Soil > Grasslands | place: USA: UC McLaughlin Reserve, Lake County...
CACTCTACTTCGAAGACTGTCGTGTTCCCGAAGATAATCTGCTCGGCGAGCGTGGAAAGGGCTTCCACCAGTTCCTCGCCACGCTCGACGCAGGTCGGGTCGCGGTCGCCGCCCTCTCCGTGGGGCTCGCGCAAGCCTGCTTCGACGAGGCATTAGCGCGGGCGAAAGAGAGGGAGCAGTTCGGGCATTCCATTTCCGAGTTCCAGGCCATACAGTTCAAGCTTGCGGACATGGCGATGGAGATAGAGCTCGCGCGCAACATGGTGCTCAAAGCCGCATGGCTGAAGGATCTGGGCCGACCCTTCGGCCGGGAAGCCAGCATGGCCAAAGTGTTCGCCTCCGAAACAGCCAAGCGGGCCGCGGATGCGGCAGTCCAGATCTGGGGCGGAGAAGGCTTTATGGAGACGAGCGCCGTGGCCCGCTACTGGCGGCAGGTCAAGATCAACGAGATCGGCGAAGGAACCAGCGAGATAAACCGCCAGATCATCGCCCGCTCCTTGCTGGCCGAGAGCGCCGAAGTGGCGCAAGAGAGGATGGTCGCACAATAATATTCGGCCGGAGAGGTGGTCTTGATGCTGCAAAAGGTTCTCGTTGCGAACCGCGGGGAGATCGCCATCCGGGCGTTCAGGGCTGCCTACGAGCTGGGCATCCGTACGGTCGCCGTCTACACGCCCGACGACCGGAGCTCATTGCACCGGCAAAAGGCCGATGAAGCATACGAGATCGGGGAGGCGGGACATCCTGTGCGCGCCTACCTGGGCGTAGACACGCTCGTCGAGACCGCGCTCCGGGTCGAGGCCGACGCTATCTACCCCGGATACGGCTTCCTCTCCGAGAGCGCCGACCTCGCCAGGGCCCGCGAGGAGGCCGGGCTCATCTTCGTCGGGCCGCCATCCGAAGCTCTGGAACTTACCGGGAACAAACTGCGCGCCCGCCGGGCCGCCGAGCAAGCGGGCATACCTGTGCTACAAGCTTCGGAGTCTGTGGCCGATCCCGACGATGCGTCGGACCTCGCCGAAAAGATAGGCTACCCGGTGTTCGTCAAGGCGGCCGGCGGTGGAGGAGGGCGGGGATTGCGACTGGTAGAGCGTCGCGAGGACCTGAAGGGGGCGATCGAGACCGCGGTGCGCGAGGCGGAGGCGGCGTTCGGCGACCCCACGGTCTTTCTCGAGCAGGCCCTCATAGGGGCCAGGCACATCGAGGTCCAGGTGCTGGCCGATGCGGCGGGGGAGGTCGTCCACCTCTTCGAGCGGGACTGCTCGGTACAGCGCCGCCACCAGAAGGTGCTGGAGATAGCTCCGGCGCCCAACCTCGAGCTGCGGCGGCGCGAGCGCCTGTGGGAGGACGCCGTCCGCTTCGGGCGCGCCGTGGACTACCTGGGCGCCGGCACGGTCGAATTCCTCGTCGGCGGGGACGGGCGTCACGTGTTCATCGAGATGAACCCGCGCATCCAGGTGGAGCATACAGTCACCGAGGAAACGACCGACGTGGACCTGCTCCACGCCCAGCTCCGTATCGCCGGGGGCGAGACGCTGCGGGACCTCGACCTTACCCAGGACCGCATCAGGCAGCGCGGCGTAGCGTTGCAGTGCCGCGTGACCACGGAAGACCCTGCCCAGGGCTTCAGGCCGGACACGGGCCGTATCTCGGTGTACCGCTCTCCCGGCGGCGCGGGCATCCGGCTGGACGGCGGCAACACGTACGCGGGCACGGAGATCACACCTTATTTCGACTCGCTCTTGGTGAAGGTCACCGCCCACGGCGCGGATCTGCCTTCCGCAGCCGTCCGTGCTCGCCGCGCCTTGGCCGAGTTTAGGGTGCGCGGCGTGGCGACGAACGTGGCCTTCTTGCGGGCGGTACTCTCCGAACCGGACTTCCTGGCCGGGCTGGCGACCACCACGTTTATCGACGAGAGGCCGTACCTCACCGCCGTCTCGACCGGCGCCGACCGGGCGAGCCGCCTTCTGTCCCTGCTCGCCGACGTTACCGTCAATCGCCCACACGGGCCGCCGCCCCCGGTACCTGACCCGCGCACCAAGCTCCCGCCTCTGCCGCAGGGAGACCCACCGCCGGGCTCCAGGCAGCGGCTGCTGGACCTCGGCCCGGAAGGCTTCGCCCGCTGGCTGCGCGAAACCGATACCCTCCAGGTGACCGACACGACAATGCGCGACGCCCACCAATCGCTTTTCGCCACCAGGATGCGGACCTTCGACATGCTCGCCGCCGCCCCGCACGTTGCCCACACCATGCCAGGGATCTTCTCTGCCGAGGTGTGGGGCGGGGCCACGTTCGACGTCGCACTCAGATTCCTGCACGAGGACCCTTGGGAGAGGCTGGCGCGCCTCAGGGAGCGTCTCCCTAACGTCTGTTTGCAGATGCTCCTGCGCGGCCAGAACGCCGTCGGCTACACCCGCTACCCGCCGGACGTGGTGCGCTCTTTCGTGGACGAGGCGCGCACGACCGGCGTGGACATCTTCCGTATCTTCGACGCCAACAACGACGTAGACCAAATGCGACGGGCCATCGAGGCCACCCTGGAAGCCGGAGCGGTGGCGGAGGGGGCCTTGTGTTACACGGGCGATCTCTCCGACCCCAACGAAGACCTCTACACCCTTGACTACTACCTCCGCCTGGCGGAGGAGCTCGTAGAGGCAGGGACCCACATTCTCTGTATCAAGGACATGGCAGGCCTGGTACGCGCCCCGGCGGCGCGAAAGCTCATCTCGGCCCTCAAGAGCGAGTTCGACCTGCCGGTACATCTGCACACCCACGACACCTCGGGCGGGCAGCTTGCCACGTACCTGGCGGCGGTGGAGGCGGGGGTGGACGCCATAGACGGCGCCGCGGCCCCGCTCTCGGGCATGACGAGCCAGCCGTCGCTGGCCGCGATCGTGGCAGCCACCGAGCACACCGAGCGCGCGACCGGCCTCTCGCTCGAAGCCCTGGGTGACCTCGAACCCTATTGGGAGGCCGTGCGGACCCTGTACGCTCCTTTCGAGGCGGGGCTCCGATCTCCGACAGGTACGATATACCGCCACGAGATCCCCGGTGGACAGCTCTCCAATTTGCGTCAGCAGGCGGACGCCATGGGGCTCGCCGAGCGTTTCGAGGAGGTCGAGGCTCTATATGCCCGCTGCGATACGTTGCTCGGGCGCCTCGTGAAGGTGACGCCCACCAGCAAGGTCGTCGGGGACCTGGCCCTGTACCTGATCTCCGCGAACATCCCCCTGTCCGACTTCGAGTCAGATCCCGCCTCATATGACCTGCCCGATAGCGTCCTAGGTTTCTTGCGCGGAGAGTTGGGCACGCCACCAGGGGGATGGCCCGAGCCATTCCGTTCCAGGGCACTCGCCGGCCGCGACGATTCCTCCGGCGATGGTGATCTTCCCAGAGACGATCTGGCAGCGCTGGTTGGCGAGGGTCGCAGGCCGGCACTGAACCGTCTGATGTTACCTGGACCCGCGGCGGAGCAGGCCGCGGTCAGGGAACGCTACGGAGACGTTTCGGTGGTCCCGACCCGGGCGTTTCTTTACGGTCTGCAGCCCGGCGAGGAGTTGGCCGTGGACTTGGAGCCAGGCGTCAGGCTCTACTTACGGCTCGAAGCCATAACGGAGGCCGACGGGCGCGGGATCCGGACCCTGCTGGTCACGCTAAACGGCCAGCCCAGGCCCATAGACGCCCAAGACCGTTCGCTGCAACCCTATGTCCCGGTACGCGAAAAGGCGGACCCCGCCGAGGACCGACACGTCGCCGCGCCGATGACTGGAGTAGTGACGCTCGCTGTCGGTGAAGGCGAGCAAGTCGGTGGCGGACAGCAGATCGGAAGCATCGAGGCGATGAAGATGGAGTCGGCCATCCGGGCACCGGCTGACGGTATCGTCGAACGGCTTGCCATAGCCTCGGGCACGAACGTCGAGGCGGGAGACCTGCTCATCGTGCTCGGAATCGGATGAGGCAGCGAGCGCATCTCTCGACGATCTGCTCGAAGCCGCATTCCATGATCTCTTTTCGGCGAGTAGCCCTATAAGGTTACGCTCCTTATCGTACGGTGGCGCAAGCAGGGAGCCATAGTTAACATGCTCTCAAAGGCGGGCCACCCGAACGGGGAGGGATGAGCAAACTAGGAACCCTCGTGGATAGTAAGAGCGAGGCCTTCGAGAAGAACGCAGAAGCCTTCTCGGGGCTCCTGGACGAGCTGCGCAAGCACTCCGCCGAGGCCAGGTGTGGTGGGGGGGAGAAGGCGCAGAGGCGGCACAGAGAGCGCGGCAAGCTGCCGGTGCGAGAGAGGATCGAACGCCTCCTCGACCCTGGTACGGCCTTCCTGGAACTCTCACCGCTGGCGGCCTTCGGTATGTACGACGGACGTGTCCCCGCTGCCGGAATCGTCACGGGAATAGGACGCGTCTCGGGACGCGAAGTGGTGGTGGTCGCCAACGACGCGACCGTAAAGGGCGGCACCTACTACCCGATTACCGTCAAGAAGCACTTGCGCGCGCAGGAGATAGCCGAGCAGAATCACTTGCCCTGCATCTATCTCGTCGACTCCGGGGGCGCGTTCCTACCTTTGCAGGATGAAGTCTTCCCCGACCGCGAGCACTTCGGGCGCATCTTCTACAACCAGGCACAGATGAGCGCGAAGGGCATACCCCAGGTTGCAGCAGTGATGGGAAGCTGCACGGCCGGAGGGGCCTACGTTCCCGCTATGAGCGACGAGGTCGTCATAGTAAAGGGGGAAGGCACGATCTTCCTCGGCGGTCCTCCCCTCGTCAAGGCGGCGACCGGCGAAGAAGTAACCGCGGAAGAACTCGGAGGCGCCGACGTCCACACCCGCCTCTCGGGCGTCGCCGACCACTTCGCCGAAAACGACGAACACGCCCTCGCCATTGTCCGCTCCATAATAGAAAACCTGAACGCGGCGAAGGATCCTCCATGGACCGTCGAGGAGTCCGATGAGCCGCTCTACGACCCGGGAGAACTCTACGGCATCGTCCCTAGCGACTACAGGCAGGGCTACGACGTCAGGGAGGTCATCGCAAGGACCGTGGACGGCAGCCGCCTGCACGAGTTCAAGCCGCTCTATGGCGAGACGTTAGTCTGCGGCTTCGCCAGGATTATGGGCCACCCCGTAGGCATCCTGGCCAACAACGGCATCCTCTTCTCCGAGAGCGCGCTCAAGGGCGCACACTTTATCGAGCTGTGTTCCTCCCGCAGCATCCCGCTCGTCTTCCTGCAGAACATCACGGGCTTCATGGTCGGCAAAGAATACGAGGCCGGCGGAATCGCCAAGGACGGGGCCAAGATGGTTATGGCCGTCGCCAACGCCAGCGTGCCCAAGTTCACCGTAATAGTCGGCGGCTCCTTCGGGGCTGGCAACTACGGGATGTGCGGCCGGGCCTACTCCCCGCGCTTCCTCTGGATGTGGCCCAACGCCCGCATCAGCGTGATGGGCGGCCAGCAGGCCGCGAACGTCCTCCTTACCGTGCAGGAGGAAAATCTGCGGCGCGAGGACAAGGAGATGACCGAAGAAGAACGTGAAGACTTCAGGACCCCAATCCTCGAAAAGTACGAGGAAGAGGGCAACCCCTACCATTCCACCGCGAGACTCTGGGACGATGGCGTCATAGACCCCGTCGATACACGAATGGTTCTGGCCCTCGGCCTCTCCGCCGCCGCGAACGCCCCACCCGAAGAGACCAGGTTCGGCATCTTCAGAATGTAGATTTAAATGATAGATACCGGATTCGAGAACAGAATGGTGCTCATTACGGGAGGCAATCACGGCATCGGTGCCGCGACCGCCAGGGTCTTTATCACGTACCTGCGCCTCTCGCCTCTAAACTACGGGATCGACCCTGAAGAAGCGCGGCGTGCGAGCGAACCTGGTCTGCCGCTATACCACGCGACGCAGACCAGATCGGGCGATGCGGTGGTTGGGGAGATTCGCAAGGGTGGAGGTATGGCCGAGTCGTGGGAGACGGAGACGCCGCCAGACACTATCTTCAGTACCTCGGCAGAAAGCGTAGACAGACATTTCGCCGTCAACACCCGTGCCGCAGTGTTACTGATTGCAGAGCTCGTGCGTCGCCACAAGGAAAAGAGCGGTCGGTGGGGGCGAGTCATCAATGTGAGCACCGATGCGGCGCAAAACTTTGGGGGTCAAATCTCCTACGGTGCCAGCAGGGCCGCCACAGAAGCCTTCACCCGCAGCGTGGCCACGGAGGTTGGGCCTCTTGGAATCACCGTCAACTCTGTGGCACCGGGGCCCGTTCAATCGGGATACATTACCAGGGAGTCGGAGAAAGAACTCCTGCCCGAGATTCCGCTCCGCCGTATCGGAGAGCCTGAAGACATCGCTGATGCCATAGTCTTTCTTGCCTCGGAACAGGCGCGTTGGATCACGGGCCAGGTCATAAAGGTTTCGGGAGGACATGCCATATGAGCTTCAGCTTGCTAACTCGCACGGACGAGGATCAGGTCGCAACGGTCGTCCTGTCGCGCCCTGACTCCCACAACGCCTTGAACGTGGCCCTGATCGAGGAGTTGACGCGCTGCTTCGAGGAGATCTCCGACGACGACGGGGTAAGGGTCGTGGTGCTTGCCGGGGAGGGACGCTCCTTCTGTGCCGGTGCGGACATAGGGTACATGCGGGAGACGGCCACCTTCTCCTACGAAGAGAATCTGGAGGACGCAAGACGACTTGCCATGATGTACTGGACCATAGACGAGTGCCCGAAGCCGCTCGTCGCCAGGGTCAAGGGCGCCGCCATGGGTGGCGGGGCTGGCCTGGTCGCGGTGGCCGACGTGGCCGTGGCCGATGCGGAGGCGCGGTTCGCCTTCTCCGAGGTGCGGCTCGGAATCGCGCCGGCTTCGATCTCACCTTTCGTCGTGCGTAAGATCGGTCCCTCGCACGCAAGATCATTGTTCGTGACAGGGGAACGTTTCGACGCTGAACGGGCCCATGAGATCGGCCTGGTCCACAGGGTTGTTTCGAGAGACGGACTCGACGCGGCAGTCGAACAGAAGGTCGGAGAATTACTCCAGGGAGGCCCGGTCGCGCAGGCGACCATCAAAGCACTGCTACTACGGCTCGAGACTACCGAGCCGATGGAGGCGCCTGGCCTGACGGCACGGGTGATCTCCGAGCTACGCACCGGCGAGGAGGGCCAGGAGGGACTGGCGGCCTTCCTCGAGAAACGCGAACCAGGCTGGAGAACGGAGCGTTGAGCTTCGATAGCGTTCTCGTCGCCAACCGCGGCGAGATAGCGGTACGCATCATCCGCACCTGCCACGAACTAGGGACGAAGAGCATCGCCGTCTACTCGGAGGCGGACGGGCGCGCGATGCACCGGCGCCTCGCCGACCAAGCGTACCTTCTCGGCCCGGCCCCGGCATCGGAGAGCTACCTGAACGTGGACCGGCTCGTGGAGGTGCTCGAACGCTCCGGCGCCGAAGCCGTGCATCCGGGATACGGTTTCCTCTCGGAGAGCGCGGAGTTCGCCAGGGCGGTCCAGTCGGTAGGAGCAACTTGGGTCGGACCCCCGCCCGAGGCGATGGATGCCGTCGGCCACAAGGTCAGGGCGAAGGAGATTGCAGAGAGGGCCAGTGTGCCGACGGTGCCAGGCTACGACGGAGAAGGCAACGAAGAACGGCTAAAAAATGAGGCTGACCGTATAGGTTATCCGGTCCTGGTAAAGGCTAGTGCGGGGGGTGGGGGACGCGGGATGCGGGCCGTGGAGCGTCCCGATGACTTCATCGAGGCGGTAAGGGGCGCGCGCCGGGAGGCTGAAGCGGCCTTCGGTGACGGAGCGGTGTTCCTCGAGAAGCTGGTGGAAGACCCGCGCCACGTGGAGGTGCAGGTGCTCGGGGACCAGCGCGCCAACATCATCCACCTCTTCGAGCGGGAATGTTCCATCCAACGCCGTCACCAGAAGGTAATCGAAGAAGCCCCCTCCCCGGCGCTCGACCCGAATCTCCGCGCGTCGATCTGCGACGCCGCCGTCCGCTTCGCCGCCGAGGCCGGCTACACCAACGCGGGCACGGTGGAATTCCTGCTCGACGGGGATGAGTACTACTTCCTGGAGATGAACGCGCGCCTGCAGGTCGAACACCCCGTGACGGAGCTCGTCACGGGCCTAGACCTCGTCCAACTCCAACTCGCCGTCGCCAAAGGGGAACCTCTCCCGCTAACTCAGGAGGATGTAACCCTGCGGGGCAGCGCCATCGAGGCCCGCATCTACGCGGAGGACGAGCAGGCAATGCCCTCGGGCGGACTTCTCGAGGCCTTCTCGCCGCCAGAGGGTGCGGGAATACGCAACGACGCCGGATTCGAAGCCGGAGACGAGATCCCACTCGACTACGACGCGATGCTAGCGAAGCTGATCGTCTCCGCCCCCGACCGCACGGCCGCCGTCCGCCGCCTCCGCAGGGCCCTCTCCGACTACGAGATCCTGGGCCCCTCCTCCAACCTCCCGCTCCTCGAGCGCATAGCGGCCAACACGGCGTTCGAGAGAGGCCAGACCACGACCGGCTTCCTTCAGAAACACGACCTCACGGAGCCCCAGCCCGTCCGTCCCGTCCCCCGCGAGGCCCTACTCCTCGCCGCAGCAGCAGAACTCCACCGCATCCCCGCGTCACCAGACCCCTTTGCAGCAGGCCCCTGGCGTCTGCTCGGCGCAGCCACCCTCGACTACGAAGGTCACGATGTCGAGGCCGCGCGCGTCGGCTCGGGAAAGTTCCGCCTCAGCGCCGAAGGCGAAAAGTCCATCGTCGAAGTTCTTTACTACGGAGACGGCAGCATCCGCGCCCTAATCGACGAGGAGCCTATCGAGGCCGGGATTCTACTGCATGCGGAGGCGGTTCTCGTCTCCCTACGCGGTGAGCAACATTCTCTCTCTAAGCCCATCCCCCCGGCCGTGGACGAGACGGGGCCCGGTGCCGATGCCGCCGCCAGCCTCACGGCCCCGATGCCAGGTACAGTCGTAAAGGTTCTCGTCGAAGAGGGCCAGGAGGTAGAGGAGGGACAACTCCTCCTCGTTCTCGAGGCCATGAAGATGGAGCAGCCCGTATCCGCCCCCCACGCCGGTGTCATCAGGTCACTCCCCTTCCAAGAAGGATCCCTCGTCCCAGGGGGGGCCGTACTCGTAGAGGTGCAGGAGACCTGAAGCGAATTGCAGGAGCTCACTTCGACCCCCTGCAATTCGCGCTTTCAGCCCTCAGATATTTGATCTTGGCTGAAGGCTGACTGCTTGCAATGGGGCTAACCTCTCTGCAACCTGCGACAAGTAGGCGCGCAGGTTCCTCCCCACGGGTAGTATAGAGATTACTGCTGGCGTAGGAAGGTGAAGATGAGCGTACCCACGATCCTCCTCACCGGCCCGGTTGGGAAAGACCACCGTAGCCTTCGAGATGTCCCGCTAGCTCGAGGCGGCCCAGATAGGCCACGCCCTCGTAGACACCGATGAGCTCGACCGCGTCATCCCGCCGCCTGAGGACGACCCGCACAAGACCTTGCTCACCAAGCGCAACCTGGCGGCCGCGTGGGCGAACCTGCGCGCCGCCGGCGCCCCGCGTCTGATCCTGGTCATGGTGGGGGCTTCGCTGGAATACGAAATGCCGCACCTCAGGGAGGCCGTACCCGAGGCGGAGATCACAACGGTCAGACTGCACGCCTCCGAGATGACGCTGCTGGAAAGGTTGCGGCACCGGGAGGTCGGCTCGGGGTTCGAACACCACCGCCGCAGGGCGGTCGAGCAGGCCAGCTTCATGGCTAGGGAGGAGGACCGCGACGGGGTGCTAGTCCTCGAAACCACGAACAAGTCGGTGCCCGAGGTCGCCCGAGAGGTGCTCCGCGGGGTGGGCTGGTAGCGCCAGGAGACCCACCATCTTGCGGTAAGGTCCGGGACGCATGGCATGATCCGCGTCGAAGCGATGTGCTACGGTAGTAGGTACGCATGGTCGCGCTGCGGAGCAAGAAAGAGCTCGAGGGCCTGAGGCGGGCGGGAGATCTCGTCGCCCGTGCTCTGATCCTCGTACGCCCCCACGTCCGCGCCGGGGTCAGGCTCGGTGAGCTCGACCGGATCGTGGAGGAATTCATCCGCTCCGAGGGCGGAGAGCCTACATACAAGAGCTACCAGCCCTCACCCTCAGTTCCTCCTTTCCCCGCTACCATCTGTACCGCGGTAAACGAGGAGATCGTCCACGGCATCCCGGGGCCGAGGAGGCTGCGAGATGGGGACATTGTGGGCATTGATGTCGGCGCCACATTGGGTGGTTGGGTCGGCGATACCTGCTACACCTACCCTGTCGGCGACGTCTCGCCACAGGCCCGCGAATTCCTGGACGTCGCCAGGGAGTGTCTGGAGGCCGGGATCGCCGAGGTTGGCCCCGGCAAGCGCTTCGGTGACGTAGGAGCTGTCATTCAGGAGCTCGCGGAGTACCACGGTTACGGGGTAGTGCGGGAGCTCGGCGGCCACGGAGTCGGACACGAACTGCATGAGGAGCCCCACATTAACCACTTCGGGCGCAGAGGCCGTGGCATGCGCTTTCGGGAGGGCATGACGCTCACCATCGAGCCGATGATCAACGAGGGAACTCCCGAGATACGCTTTCTGGAAGACGGCTGGACCGTGGTGACCGCAGACAAGAGCCTCTCCGCCCAGTACGAGCACACCGTAGCCGTGACGTCTACCGGATGCGAAATCCTGACGCCCTGGCACCAGCTCATGCGCAAGACCCCAGAGCTCGCCTGAGCACGCACCAGACCTCGGCACAAACCCCTGGTCTAGCCTCCGCTGCCCCCTTACCACTCGATGTCGGCCATGCCAGCGTGTTCCCAAGCTAGCTCGCTTCGGTGGAGCCCTACGGGCAAAGCGCGTAGAACCCGGAAGAAGCTAACCTCGCACATTCGACCGTTCGCGAAGTTGAAGGCAACACAGATAGGGAAGTTCCAGAAGGTACCTGTGAACTTCGGATGTACGGCGGCGTTGGTGGGTTGCCGCACGCAGCTGGTCAACCACGTCCGAGGGGCGGTCAAGTCCTTCGGTGCCCGCCTGCCCAAGTGCCCTGCGAGGACCTTTCACAAGAGAGCCCCAGATCACATCCCCGAGGCGCTCCTGCCGGCCCTCGAGCCCATCTTGGAGCAGATCGCCTAGCCTTACGCGCGAATACTACCCTACTAGCAAAAACCAGTAAGCACAAAACTCGTATCAGGGTCAACACGATAGACTAGTACATATATCAGTATTACAGGCACGGCCGCAGGTGTCGTCATTGTCTGTATATTTGCCTCCTACGCCTCCGGCCACCGCCTCTAGCTCCTGGTCGGAGAGCTCGCCGCCTTGGTCGCCTAGCGCAGATGCGCTGGGAAGTACCAGGTAGATGGTATCCGCGCTCTCCTCGACCACTCTTACCTCAAAGCCCTGCGGCAGAGCACTCCCCAGCTCTTGCTCCAGGGTTCCCTTGGGATCATCGAGCAACCTTTGGCGGAACTCCTCATCCTGTAAGCTCCTCTGTACGATAGTGCGCTCCCACTCGGCGCGCCCGCCACCGGCTGGTGCTTCGGTAATGGTCCTCCAGCCCCTTCCGTTTTCGACCCATCGCCTACTCTATGTAGTCGGGTTGTCGCGGCCCTACGACGCCGCGGGGGCCCAGTATCCCGCGGCCCCCGCCCCTGTGCAACGGGTGCAATCTTACCCCGAGCTATTCAGGGGAGTGCGCGGGAGGGCTTAACCAAAGTTCGCAGGCACGGAGTTCTCCGAAATTGCGGCACGCCTTGTGCTCAGTCATACTATGCTTCATTGACATCTAGTCGGGAGGGATGTTGTGGTGAGGAGGATAACTATCTCTTGGCCGTACTCGATTGCGGCCATTCTCATGCTGATGGCCATGCTTGCGATGGCCGCAGCTGCAACTCTGGGAGTCTTCGCCTCCACTGCCAACGCGCAGGCCAACGGAGGCAACCCGCCCGACGTGGAGTGTGCGGAGGCAGGCGGAGAGTTCGCCGGAAAGTTTGAAGAACCAGCGGCAGGCACGCGGCCCGTAAACGTTGGTGGAGATGCCGTAATGATTTCGTTCAAAATCTCAGAGGACACTGTCACCTTTTACTCAGAGGCTCCGATGGAGTTCATTCTTGTGCTCAAGGGGGGTCAACTTGCGGAAGAATTCGGCCCTACCCGTAAGGGTACCTTCACGCTCTCGAATGGACAGGACATAGACCACGTTACGTTCTGCGCACCTCCGCAAGACGCTCAGGGCACTACCGTTTTCGAGGGCACGATCGCTGTTGCCGCCGGCGGGGGCACAACCGTTTTAGCCGGCGGGGGTAACGGCAGCCCCGCTCCGAATCCTCCGCTGGAGGACACTGGTGGTCCTGCCCTCCTTCTGCCGGTGGCCTCGCTGCTGCTGGGATCGGGCATCCTGACCTACACGATCCTGAGGCGCGGGTAGCAGTCGGTCGCTGCCTGGCCCCCGGCCCTCGATGTCGAGTGAATCAACTCACGAGTCGGGGATCTTCGGAGTTCCGGCCCTTCGTCCTGCCCCTATTCACCGGAGTGCGTGGAAGGTAGAATCTGCGAACTTCACCTATACGTTCTGAGAAGTTCGTGCCGAAGCGGGCAAAGTTGTATGATGCACCTCTCGGGTGCTAATGGCGCTTGCACAGCGTTCTTTTCGCTTCGCGAAGGGAGCGAGAAAGGCGGATCGATGCACGAAAACGCGCGTGCCGAGGTCGGGGTGCCACGCAACTTCGAGGAAGCGTGGACACGCTACATGCTCGCCGAGCAGCGCGGGCTCGTCGCCAGGGCGGAAAGTATCCTCGCGCGTGCCCTGGCCGAGCCGCAGCCCGGCGAGTCTAAAGAGGAGCTCGAGCGGATCGCCGAGGAGGACCGACGCCTGGCTAAAGAGGGTTTGGTTCCGCTGATGGACCAGGAAGGGGAAACCTACCACCTGCACATAGACGAGTTGGGGCCCGAGGATGTTGCGGACAGGGTCAGGGCGGAGAGGGCCCGTAGCGACTGGCTGGGGAGGCGCAAGGAAGACCGCTACAAGCAGGTTCACGCGGGGCGGCGCGAGAGGCGCAGCGGAACGGAGCCTAAGCCGTAGCGACGATCGTATTCACCGGAGTGCGTGGAAGGGAAATTCTGAGAAGTTGAACTTCCGCTTTACGGAGGTCTAAGAAGTTGGGGTGAGCGTGAGCCTTAGAACTCCACCCGCTCGACCCACCCTGCTCTCCACTCGGGTGCCTCGAAAGGCTCCCCATAGTAGCGCCTGTCGCGCCATATCCTCCCGTCTTTGAGCTCCAGGATCATCACCATGTCGGATACCTGCCCGCCACCGTAGTCGTTGGTCCCTTCCACCACCCAAAGCCCATCCCGCACCAGCACCCTGCGCACCTGGATGGACGGCGAACCGGGGTAAGCCTGGTGGAACCTCCTCATGTTCTCTCAGCCCCTGATGCGCTCCCCTGACTGAGGCATCTCCATGGCGTAGTCGTCTGGGTGGTTGGCTTGGTAGACCACTTCGGGATCGGGTATAGGACCGTAGAAGAATACGTCGGTGAGGAAGCCATATGCCTCCTTTTCGTCCAGCTCTTGGAGGTTAGGTACCCGCTTGTGCTCGGCCATCTGCGCCTCTCCTTTCCCGGATTGGAACGATTATGCCACTCCAAGAAGCCTTATTCAGCGGAGTGCGTGGAAGGGTTATTCGGCGACTTCGTGCTAACGCAGTTCTAAGAAGAACTGGCATAGCCTCGGTCCAACATCCATGAGCGTACCGGGCTCAGGTCTGCTTCCCTGGGGCATTATCCGACCTTCCCTGCCTTCCCAATAATGCCCCTCGGATGCGCCCTATCCCCGAGGCGGCGCCCGACCGATCGCACGGCTCGAGCCGCGACGCTAGAGCCAGCGGCGGAACAGCAGGTAGATGACCCAAACGATAGCCAGCACGCCGACCACCGAGAGCACCGCGATTATCCAGAAGAGCATAGCCCGTACGCCCTCCAAACTATCCCTTGCCATCGGGTGCTACGAAGTCGTTACCCACGGCGGGTGACCCCGTAAAACGGGGTTGTGTAGTAACCTTCGTGGAGCGGAGGGATCCCATGCTGCGCATCTACGCCCGCCTGTTGGCGGCGGCGCTCGTCGCCATGGCGGTGGTCGCCACGGTACGCATACCGAACGAGGGGCTCGGCGTAAGCGTGCTCTACGTGGGCTCGGCGGCCGTCTTCGCCTACGCCGGCTTTCGGCGCGGGGAGGCGGCGCTCGTGAGAAGCGTGGTGGCAGCCGTGGGCACGCTCTTTTTGGCGTCGGGGCTTTTGTTGGCACTGGCGATGGGCGTGGTGGGTTTCCCCCTCGAGGGGAGGTATTGGGTGGTGGGGCTTGCGCACGCCGCCTTAGGGGGGGTTACGATGGCGTGCGCTGTGTTGTTGCCCTGCGACGACGACGGGGGGCCCGCCTCCCATTAGGCTCCCACCTGAGGACTTCTTAGGCGAACTTCGTCTTTACGCAGTTCTAAGAAGTTCAGCTTAGGGACGGGGAGCGTCGAAGCGTAAGGAGGGTGATGTCGTCCTCCTG
>Ga0126311_10000805_pt1 | contig 14566 bp, 14 predicted proteins | sample Plot61_FD_92539 | JGI IMG/M metagenome (GOLD analysis project Ga0126311, IMG submission 92539) | Serpentine soil microbial communities from UC McLaughlin Reserve, CA, USA - Plot61 | ecosystem: Environmental > Terrestrial > Soil > Grasslands | place: USA: UC McLaughlin Reserve, Lake County...
AGACCTCGGCTATAGTACGCGGGATGTTACAGGGCGTCGTCGACGACGGGTCGGGCCACTTCGCCCAGATCTCCGGTTACACGGTGGGCGGCAAGACGGGGACCTCGCAGAAAGTCGACCCGAAGACCGGGACCTACGGCGCCAAGTACGTGGCCTCTTTCGTCGGGTTCGTCCCGGCTACCGACCCTGAGTACGTGATGCTGGTAGCCGTCGATGAACCAGCAAGGTCGTACTGGGGAGAGGTTGACGCCTGCCCCGCCTTCCGCCAGGTGATGGAGTTCACGCTCGGCTACTTCAACGTCCCGCCGGACCGTAGGGGCTTCAAAGCTGAGGAGCCGCTCTGGTGAGGCCGGCCACGCTTACAGAGGTCGCACGGGCCATAGGCGCGGATCTCTCGACTGCTCACGCGGACGCGCTCGTCGCTCGGGCCGCGATCGACTCCCGCAAGGTGCGCGAGGGCGACCTGTTCTTCGCCATGCGTGGCCGAACCGACGGTGCGGACTTCGCCCCTGAGGCGCACCTGCGCGGCGCGGTGGCAACCGTCGCCACCCGCCCGCTCGACGTTCCGACCCTGGTCGTGGAAGATTCCGAGAAGGCGCTGCAAAGGCTCGCGCGATGGACGCTAGTTCGCCCGGACGCCCCCTCGCCTACCGTCGTCGGCATCACAGGCACGGTCGGCAAGACCACGACCAAGGACGCCCTCGCGACCATCCTCAGGCACTCGGGAAAGCGCATCTCGGCGACCGAGGGCAATCTGAACAACGAGCTCGGGCTTCCCCTTACCGTCCTCTCCGCCGACCCCCGCACCGAGGTCCTCGTCCTGGAGATGGGTGCAACCCACGCCGGGGACATAGAGACGCTGTGCAGCATAGCCCCGCCCGAGATTGGCATCCTGACCGCCATCTCGCCGGTGCACCTCGACTCTTTCGGGTCGCTCGAAGGCCTCGCCGCAGCGAAAGGCGAGCTCGCCCTTGCCCTCCCCGAGACCGGGACCCTGGTCGCCCCTGTGAACGCGCCTGAGAGGGCAACCGGCTCCGGACGAAATCTAGGCCGGCGTATCACCTTCGCCCGCGAAGACGGCGCTGACCTAGTGGCGTCGGGGATCGAAGGACGGGAAGAGGGCCTGCGCTTCGTCGCCACGATAGACCGGGAGTCAGCCGAAATAAGATCCCCCGTCTTCGGTACGCACCTGGTAGAACCGCTACTCGCCGCCCTCGGAGGGGCCCTAGCCCTAGGCCTCGACCTGGAAGTGGCCGCTGGGGGCCTCTCGCGACTCAGGCGCACAGGGCTGCGCGGCGACGTCTACAGGCTCAAGGACGACATCGTTGTCTACGACGACTCCTACAACGCTTCCCCCGCCGCCGTCGCCGCCGTACTCGAATACGGCGCGGAACAGGCCACACAACAGGGCAGACGCCTCGTTGTGGTGCTTGGCGGCATGTTCGAGTTGGGACCGTGCGCCCGCGAGTACCACCGCGAAGCGGGCAAATTGGCCGACGAGGTCGGGGTAGATCTGCTGGTCTGCGTCGGGGATGAGGCCCGCTGGTACGCTGAGGCCTTCGGCGGCAAGACGCTGTTCTACGAGGATGCCGCGACGGCCGCAGAGTCCCTGCGGGACGAACTGCGGGGAGGAGATTACCTGATCGTCAAGGGTTCACGCGGGGTTGAGCTCGACACCCTGACCCGCAAGTTGAGGGAGAGTTTAGCTCTTGTTTAGCGTTGTACTCGGGGCGGGCGTGGCGTTCCTCGTGACCGTCATGCTCGGCTCGAAGTTCATCGAGTTCTTGCAGTCGCGCAAGTTCGGGCAGTTCGTGCGCGAGGAGGGACCGCAGACCCACTTGATCAAGGCGGGCACGCCGACGATGGGTGGGATCGTGATACTGACTGGGCTTTTCGCGGCACTCGTGGTCGTGGCGCGGCCGAACGTAGCCACGCTGACGACGCTGCTCCTAGTGGCCGTGGTCGCAGGCATAGGCCTCTACGACGATTGGCAGAAGATCTCCAAGAAGCGGCCAGAAGGCTTGAGCGCCCGGTACAAGTTCCTCTTGTTGACGCTTGCGGTCGTTCTGGCCGACGTGCTTGCTGTTCGATACGTGGGCGTCACCCAAACCGTGTTGGTACCGTATTTCGACCGGAGTCTGGTGTTGGGGCCGGGGATCATTGGGATCGCGCTTTTTAGCTTGTTCCTCTTGCTGGTCATCGTGGGCACGACCAACGCCGTGAACCTGACCGACGGGCTCGACGGGCTCGCGGCGGGGGCGGGGGCCATAGCGCTGCTTTCCTACACGGCCATCGCTTTCCTAGAGCGCCAGTACGACGTAGCGGTGATCTGCGGCGCAATGGTGGGGGCCCTGGTGGGGTTCCTCTGGTACAACTCCCACCCGGCAGAGATCTTTATGGGGGACACGGGCTCGCTCGCGATCGGAGGCGTCCTCGCCGCGGCGGCGGTCTTGACCAAGACGGAGTTGCTCTTGCCCATCGTCGGCGGTCTCTTTGTGATCGAGGTGGTCTCCGTCATGGTGCAGGTCTTCGTCTACAAGCTCACCGGACGAAGGGTCTTCAAGATGGCCCCGATCCACCACCACTTCGAGTTTTTGGGCTGGGACGAGAACAAAGTCGTGGTGCGGTTCTGGATCGCCCAGGCCGCGTTCTCCTCAGCCGGCTTTTTCCTCTACTACATCTTGCTCTACAACGCGGCAGGGTGAGCCCGTGAGGACACTAGTATTCGGGCTCGGGGAATCGGGCGTAGCGGCGACGCGAGCGCTCGCCGAACTCGGCGAAGACGTCGTCGTGGCTGATGATAGGGACAACGAAGGACTACGCAACGCCCTGGCCATCCTGGACGTGCCCGGCGTTCTCGGAGCCAGCCCCGAAGTCCTCGAAGGCGTAAACAGGGTGATTGCGAGTCCCGGCATAAGCCCCAAAAGCCCCGTGCTGCGGGCCGCAGAAGAACGGAGCTTACAGATAGTCTCCGAGGTAGGTCTTGGCCTGGAGCTGCTGGCGGGTGAGGCGCGCGTGGCCGCGGTCACCGGCACCAACGGGAAGACCACCGTCGTTGACATGCTGCACCGTATGCTCGACGCTTCCGACGTTCCCCACACCGTCGCCGGCAACTCCTGGAGGCCGCTTACGGGGTGCATCGGAGAGGCGCGCAGCTCCGGATTACTCGTCCTCGAAATCTCCTCCTTTCAGCTGCACTATCTCGATAGTCCCGGCTTCGAGGTCGCGGCGCTGCTCAACGTGAGGGCCGACCACCTGAACTGGCACGATTCTTTCGAAGAGTACGTCACGGATAAGCTCCGAGTTTTCGAGGGGCAGCAAACAAGCGCCCTCGCCCTCGTGAGCGCCGAAGACCCTGTGGGACGCGGTGCCGAGAACGACCTCGATTCCCAAGTGCTCGTCGTGGGCCGCGGCGACACCGCCGTCCGGGACGGTCGATTGTTCCTGCGCAGCGCGCATGTGGCCGATGTCGCCGAATTGCGCTTCGCGGGGACGCACAACCACGAGAACGCGCTCTTCGCGGCGGCGGCAGCCGAGAGGCTCGGCGCGGCACTAGAAGATCTCAGGGAGGCGTTGCTCGCATACGAGTCCAGGCCGCACCGTGTCCAAGTCGTCACGCAGGTCGCGGGCGTCACCTATGTGGACGACTCCAAGGCAACCAACCCCGCGGCGGTAGTCGCCGCCCTAGAGAGCTTCGAACCGCCGGTGGTCCTCATCCTCGGCGGTTCGGACAAATTCACGGACTTCTCGGAGTTGCTGCCCGTCCTGCACAGGTGCAGGACCGTCGTGTGCCAAGGCGAGGCCGGGCCTCGCATCGCGGCGTACCTCGAAGACGAGGGCTGGGGAGGCATCGTCCACAGGGCCCCCGACCTCGCGGGAGCTGTCGAGGGGGCCGTGACGCTGGCAAGGCCCGGCGACGTCATCCTGCTCTCGCCGGGATGCGCGAGCTTCGACCAGTTTTCTGGTTACGCTGAGAGGGGAGAGGCTTTTGTCAGGTTCGTCCAGGAACACGGCTCACGCAGACGGACCGTCAGCCGATGAGTAGTCTGCGGGCAAACCTGTTCCTGGTTGCGCTCGGACTTTCGATGCTCGGGCTGGTGATGGTTTATTCTGCCACCTTCCGGGACTACGGCACGGGCTTTCTGAAAGAACGCTGCTTCCATATGGTGCTCGGGGTGATCGTCTTCTTCGTGATAAGCCGTATCAGGTACACGGCGTGGCGCAAGTACGCCCCGGCCTTGTATTTGATCGTTCTCCTCAGCCTTGTTCTGGTCCTGATACCGGGGATAGGCAGCCAGATCAACGGCGCCAGGAGGTGGCTCGACCTCGGCCCCATGACCGTGCAGCCCGCGGAGTTCGCCAAGCTCGCCTCGGTGCTCGTTCTCAGTTGCGCCGTCGCCCGGCTTCCGGCGGGTTCCGGGGTTCCGTTCAAGCCGCTCGCGATGGTCGGGGCGCTCTTCGGGCTAATCCTCATCGAGCCGGACTTCGGTACTTCCGTGATCGTGCTCTCCGGCGTCGCCGGTGTGCTTTGGGCCTCGGAGATCAAGACTCGGGACCTGGTGCTGTCGGGACTTCTGGGATTGGTGGCCGTGGCGGGGATGATGCTGCTGGAGCCCTACCGGCGCGAGCGGTTCATAACGTTCCTGGATCCCTGGGCCGCCTCCGATGGCTCTGGCTACCAGGTTGTTCAGGCGATGGTCGCGATAAAGGCAGGTGGGTTCTTCGGTTCCGGCGCCGGCTCGGGCGGGCAGGGGCCTTACGTGCCCGAGATCGGCACGGATATGATCTTCGCCCTGATCGGGGAGGAACTGGGCCTGATCGGGATGGTCGCCGTGATCGCCGCGTTCGGGTTTATCGCGCTGGCCGGCCTTAGAATCGCCTTGAACGCCCCTTCAGTAATGGCCCGGTGCGTGGCCGCCGGCATGACGACGATGCTGACCGTCCAGGCGATCTTCAACATGGGGGCCGCGATGGTCGTGCTCCCGCTCGCCGGGATGACGCTCCCCTTCGTGAGCTACGGAGGCTCCAGCCTGCTGGTATGCTTCGCCGCCGTGGGCATCCTCTACAGGATATCGGAGGACAGTGAACGAGCGAGAGAGATCAAACCCCGGGCGGCCAAGAATCCTGATAGCAGGAGGCGGCACGGGAGGACACGCTATCCCCGCGCTGTGCGTGGCGGCTGAGTTGGGGGCTAGAGACGCCGTGGTCGAGTTCGTTGGCTCCACCTCGGGCATCGAACAAACCCTCGTCCCGCGCGAAGGCTACACCCTCCACGCCCTCCCCCTGCGAGGCTTCGCCGGAAACCCCATAGCCCAGGCCCGTGCAGGTCTGCTCTCCCTCGGGGCAGCCATGCGTTGTATACGCATAATACAAAAACTAAAGCCTTGGGCCGTTCTCGGGGTCGGGGGTTATGCGAGCGCGCCCGCCGTGGTGGCCGCCCGCGCTCTCGGCGTCCCTACGTTTCTGCACGAGCAGAACTCCGTTCCAGGACGCCTGAACCGCATCGCGAGCCGCTTTACGACGGGGACGCTCGTGACGTTTCCGGAGGCGGAGGAGAGTTTGCGGCGATCCGTGCGGGTCGGGATGCCTACGAGGGCAGGGATCTTCGATGCTTCTCGGGAGGAGGCGCTGCGCGTGCTCCATCTAGAGCCTCCCGTCGTGCTCGTTTTCGGCGGAAGTGGGGGGGCGCTCAGGATTAACCTCGCCGCGACCGAAGCGTTCGCAGGCACGACGCCATACTCGGTCGTCCAGATCTCTGGCCGCAGGGACTTCTCGCGGCTCTCGACGGATAATCCGCGCCACCGCATCCTCGAGTACACAGGCGACATTGGAAGCCACCTGGCCGCCGCCGACGTGGTCGTAAGCAGGGCCGGCGCAGGCTCGCTGTTCGACATAGCGGCCGCTGCGAAAGCGGCTATACTCATCCCCTTCCCGTACGCCACGGCAAACCACCAACTCCGTAACGCCAGGTACTTTACCGAGAGGGGGGCAGCGGAGCTGATGCCCGACGCGGAGGTCGATGCGGCGTCGCTGCGCGGGCGCGTCGAGGATCTGCTGGAAGACGAAGGGCGGCGGGAGCGGATGGCAGATCGCATGAGAGGCCTCGCCACGCCCCGCGCTGCCGGCGAGGTGGCTGAGAGATTATTGCGTGCTAGAGGTAAGGAGTAAGGCCCGTGAAGCTACACATGATCGGCATCGGGGGGGCCGGGATGAGCGGCATAGCTGAGGTCCTCACGAGCAGGGGCCACGACGTCACCGGCTCCGACCTCAAGGAGTCGCCCTACACCCGCAGGCTGCGCGACGCCGGCATCAGGGTCCACATCGGGCACGCCTCGGAACAGGTTGGCGACGCCGAGCAGGTCGTTATCTCCACGGCCATCCCGAGGACAAACCCCGAGCTTCTAGAAGCCCGGCGCCGCTCTATACCCATAATACCCAGAGCGGCGGCCCTGGCTTGGATACTTGAGGGGAACCGCAGCGTGGCCGTTGCGGGGACCCACGGCAAGACGACAACGACAAGCATGACGGCGCACGTGCTGAAGGCCCTCGGTGAGAACCCGACGGCTCTTGTGGGCGGGGAGTTGAACGACATCGGGAGCAACGTGGCCTTCGGGAGGTCCGATCTCGTCGTGGCCGAGGCGGATGAGAGCGACCGCTCGCTCCTCCACCTCAGGCCGCAGGCCGCTGTTGTCACGAACATCGAGTTCGACCACCCGGATTTCTACTCCTCCCTAGACGACGTTGTGGATACCTTCGAGCAGTTCATCCGTGCTCTGCCCGAGGACGGAGCAATGATCACCTGCTCCGACGACCCTCTATGCCTGGGCGTGGCCGCCGAAGCTTCTTGCCCTCTGACCACCTACGGCATCGACTCCGGGGATCTTAGGGCGGAAATCCTGGGTCCCAACACATACGTGTTGCTCGAGAACGGGGTGAGGTGTGGCGAGGTCGAACTCGGCGTCTACGGTCGCCACAACGCCCTCAATTCCCTGGCCGCGGCGGGCGTGGCCCGCTGGCTCGGCTACGACGCCTACGAGGCGGCCCAGTCCCTCAAGACCTTCGGTGGGGTGCGACGCCGCTTCCAGCTCAAGGGTGAGGTCGCCGAGGTACGAGTCGTCGACGACTACGCCCACCACCCGACGGAACTCGCGGCGACGCTCGCCGCCGCCCGTTCGACCATGACCAACGGCGGGCGGGTGATCGCGGTCTTCCAGCCGCACCGTTACTCGCGCACCCGCGCGCTCTACAGGGAGTTCGGCGACTCGTTCGCCGCGGCCGACGCCGTCCTCGTAACCGAGGTCTACGGCGCGGGCGAGATGCCCCAACCCGGCGTCAATGGCAAGCTCATAGTGGACGCGATCTGCGAGACGCGGGGGCGTCCAGAGGTCTACTACATACCCCAGCAGGACGCCATACCGCGGGTGCTTGGGAACATATCCGAGAGAGGAGACCTCGTGCTCACGCTCGGCGCCGGAGACATCTTCCAGGTTGGCGAAGCGCTGCTCAACGTACTGGAGGGGTCGGGATCCCAGCCCTGAACGGCCCACTGCGCGCGATCCTGATCTCGGCGGCCGTGGCCGTCGCTACTACCCTCACCGTCCTCGTGATTACCTACCTCAACTTCCCGGTCAAGGGCGTGAAGGTCGAAGGTGCCAGCATGTATCCCGAATCCGAGGTCGTAGAGGCCATCCCGGACAACGCGAGCCTGCTCACCCTCAACAAGAAAATGTTGGAGGACAGAGTAGAGTCTAACCCTTGGGTTCAAGGTGCAGAGGTGAACGAGAACTGGAACTCCGGTATAGTTACCGTTCAGGTTAAAGAACGGTGGCCGATACTATACGCTGAAGTTGATGGGCGGGAGATCATTCTGTCCTCCGACGGCGAGGAACTTCCGGGGCTCGGGGGAGCGGACATCGCGAAGTTAAAGTTGGATCGCGACCAGGTAGGGGAGATCTTGGATTTCGCGAGAACGTTGCACGAGAACGAGATGAGGCTCGATTCCATCGACGGCATCGATGCCGGGGGCATCAGGGCCACGGTTACCGGCCGGCCCGTCATCTTCACCCGAAACGTAAGCGATAGCCAGGCCGAGGCACTCAAGAACATCATACCCCAGAATCCCGACGCGCGGGTCTTCGACTTGCGCTCGCCGGACAGGGTCGTGGTCGGCGCCCCGGTCCAGGGCAACACGAAAAGCGATCTCAGGGGCTAACGGGTCGTGGCGACGTCGCTGGTTTACGGGATAGACGTGGGCACCACCAAGATCGTGGCGCTCGCCGGGCGGGTTGATCCGCGGCGGGGCTGGGTGGAGGTCCTCTCCATGGGCGAGGCGCCGAGCTACGGGCTCAAGAGGGGCGTCGTCGTGGACCGCCAGGCCGCCGCAGAGTCGATAGCCGAGGCGGTGGAGGCGTGCGGCGTTCGAGGCGGCCGGGTGACCGTTGGCATTGCGGGAAGCCACATCTCTTCCTTCAACAAAGAGGTCACCCTCCTCAACCGCACCAGGCACCTCACGGTCACGGACAGGTTCGTCCGCAGGCTGGAGCAGGAGGCCAGGCAACTCGACCTGGACGAAGACGAGCAGGTGATCCACGTCGTCCCCCGGGGCTACGTCCTGGACGGCTCGGAGGGCGTCAAGAACCCGGTGGGCCTCGCCGCCCGCAAGGTGACCATGCGCGCCCACGTCGTGAGTGGGGCCGTCTCAAGCATCCAGAACCTCATGCGCGCCGTCGAGGATTGCGGCGTAAAGGTCTCGAAGATCGTGCTCGAGCCTATCGCCTCAGCAGAGGCCTGCCTGCTCGAAGCGGACCGCGAAGCCGGCGTCGTGCTCCTCGATACCGGCGGCGGGACGACAGACATCGCGACGTTCTATCGTGGGGCCCTCACCCATACCGCCGTCGTACCCATCGGCGGGGAGAGCTTTACCTCGGATCTCGCCTACGGCCTCAAGATCCCGCAACACAAAGCGGAGGAGCTAAAGGTCCGCTACGGGACAACGCTCTCCAGCCACATCGACTCCGTCGCCGCCGTAAAGCTCGACGACAGGCACTACAACGCGAGCTTCATCAGCCAGATCCTGGAGTACCGCGCCCGAGAACTCTTCGACTACGTGCAAGAATCGCTCCAGGCCACCAGAATGAGAGATCTGATCCCCGGCGGCGTAATCCTGACCGGTGGCGGCTCCCTCCTCGACGGCATGCCCGACCTCGCCGAAGAAGTCCTCGGGCTGCGCGCCCGTACAGCTGTTCTACGAAGGGTGAGAGGGGAGGTTAAACCTGTACAGAAGCCTCAGTATTCAACGTCCGTCGGTCTGCTATACTTCTCGGCTAGAAACGATGAGCCTAGACCGAAGGGTAAAGGTGCGGGGGCTGGCAGTTTTGGTAGCATATTGGAGGCGGTCAGGGGCTGGTTCCGGGGAAAGTAGACCGGCGGCTCCCTCAAATAGTATGTGATGGAGGGTAAGAAACGCATGTTGGACGCGGCGACTAACTACTTGGCGGTCATTAAGGTTGTCGGCATTGGCGGGGGGGGAACCAACGCCGTGAACCGCATGATCAACTCCGGTTTGCAGGGGGTTGAGTTCATTGCGGTGAACACGGACGCCCAGGCCCTCCAGATGTGCGATGCCGACCAGAAGATCCACATAGGAGAGAAGATCACGCGCGGCTTGGGTGCCGGCGCGGACCCGAAGATCGGGATGGAGGCCGCTGAGGAGAACAAGGCGGAGATCGAAGAGGCCCTGCGCGGCGCCGACATGGTGTTCGTGACCGCGGGCAAGGGCGGCGGGACAGGCACCGGTGCCGCTCCGGTCGTCGCCAAGATCGCCAGGGACTCGGGGGCGCTGACCGTCGGGGTCGTGACGCGGCCGTTCGCCTTCGAGGGGCGCAGGCGCTCGACGTATGCCGAGGAGGGCATAAAGCGCCTCAAGGAGAACGTGGACTCCCTCATTATTATCCCGAACGACCGTCTGCTCCAGGTCGCCGAGAAGCGGACCAGCATGATGGACGCCTTCAAGATGGCGGACGACATCTTGAGGAAGGGCGTTCAGGGAATCACGGATCTCATCACGGTGCCCGGGCTTATCAACCTGGACTTTGCGGACGTGCGCACGATCATGCACGACTCCGGTTCCGCGCTCATGGGCATCGGCGAGTCGAGCAGCGAGACCAGAGGTCCCGAGGCCGCCAAGACCGCCATCTCCAGCCCGCTTCTTGAGGCTAGCATCGAGGGCGCGACCGGGATCATCTTGAACATCACGGGGGGGCCTGACCTCGGGCTCTTCGAGGTCAACGAGGCCGCGGAGATCGTGCACAACGCCGCGCACCAGGACGCCAACCTGATTTTCGGCGCCGTCATCGACGACAACAACGGCGACAGGGTGAGCGTGACCGTGATAGCCACCGGCTTCGACCAGCGTCTGGCCAACGCGCGCCGGTCGGACCGTAGCGCCGCCGCTGAGCCATCCCAACAGCAGCAGCAGGAGGAGCCGGCCTTCTCGCAGGAGACGGGAGATGTACTGGACATACCGGCCTTCCTCCGCCGCCGGTAGGCCCGCACCGAGGCGTGCGCGAGGCCGATACCCGCACCGAACACAGCGTCCCCACCGTGGTCCATACCGCGGAAGGGGGCGCCGTTTACGTCGCGCCAGAGGCGGAGGGGGCCAGCATCTTCTTCTTCACTCGCCTCGGCGGCGTCTCCGAGCCCCCCTACGACTCCCTAAACGTTTCCAAAAAGGTTGGCGACGCCCCCGAAGCTGTCGCCGAGAACCTCTCCACAATTCGGAGAGCGATGGACGGAAGGCCCGCAGCCTGGGTCAGGCAGGTCGCGGGGGACACGGTGGTTCGTGTCTCGGAGCCGGGCTTCGGCGGGGAGGCTGACGCCCTCATCACCGCCGAGCCCGACCTCTGCCTCTCGGTGGCCATCGCTGACTGCGTTCCGGTAGCGCTCGTCAGCGAGCGGGAGATCGGGATGGTCCACTCCGGCTGGAGAGGGACCCTCGCGGGCCTGTCGAGGAAGGCTGCGCGAGAACTCGTGGGTCCCGGCGTGCGCGCCTTTATCGGGCCTTCCATCCGGCGCTGCTGCTACGAGGTGTCCGAAGATCTCGCCGAGAAGTTCGCCGCCGAGTTTGGGGAGGAGGTGGTATCGGGCCGTTACCTCTCTTTGCAGGATGCCATTAGGATCGACCTCGAAGCGGCCGGGGTCGGGGTACACGATCTCGGGTTGTGTAGCGGGTGCAGGCCCGACCTTTTCTACTCCCACCGCATGCAGAAACCTTTGACGGGACGGAACCTCGCCTCGGTCGTCAGGGAGGCCCGGTGAGTTCGCGCGTCTCGGGAACGGACATCAGGGAGAGGCTCGCCGTCGTGCGGGAGAACATCGAGAGAGCCCTGGAGCGTAGCGGACGCTCGGGCGAGCGGGTCCGCGTGCTCGTCGCAACCAAGTACTATGCGCCGGAGCAGCTCGCCGAACTCACCGGAGCAGGCGTTGAGCTCGTCGGTGAGAACCGGGCCGAGGACCTCGTCGAAAAACAGGAGCTGCTGGGAGATCGCTTCGAGTGGCACTTCATCGGCCATCTGCAGCGCCGCAAGGCGAAAATCGTCGTGCCCAGGGTGACACTCGTGCATTCTGTGGACTCGGTCCGTTTGATCGAGGAGACCACCACGAGGGCCGCCGACGGGGGGGCCGACGTACTCATCCAGGTCAACGTCGCGGGCGAAGAGTCCAAGTACGGCGTTTCTGAAGATCAGGTCGAGGAGCTTCTCGAGGCCGCTGCGGGAACCGGAGGAAGCGTCCGCGTGAGGGGGTTCATGACGCTCGCGCCGCTGGTTGAAGACCCTGAGGACGTGCGCTATGTTTTCGCGAAACTTCGTACGATCCGTGATAGGCTACGAGAAAGTTGGAGTCCGCACTTCGATCTCTCGGAACTCTCCATGGGCATGAGTGGTGATTATGAGGTCGCGGTCGAAGAGGGAGCGACCGTGGTAAGGATCGGGCGGATGCTAATAGAGGAGGATGGGCCCGTAAGGAGGCAGGATGGGAGTTAGGGACCGTCTGGACCGGATCGCGGCCTGGTTCGGGTTCGGTGTCGACGAGGACGATTACTACGAGGACGAAGAGGAAGAGGACCGCCGGTATGGAAACGAGGAGTACGCGAACGGCGCCAGAAGCACCGAGCCGGGGCCGACCGTGAGGCGCCTCGGCCGCGCGGAGCGCTCCTCGGCTTTCGGTACCTCCCTGGGGGATCTGTTCGGCAACGAGTCGTCAGCCAGGGGAGAGCGCTACAGCGCCAACCAGAACCCGCAGCCCTCGCACCTCAGGCCCGTCCCCGACCAGCGCACCACCCGCGTCAGCGTGCTCGAGCCTTCGAGCTTCAACGACGCCCAGAACCTAGCCGACCGCTTCAAGCGGCAGCAGCCGGTGATCCTGAACCTCCAGAACGTGGACGGGGATCTGAGTCGCAGGATGGTTGACTTCTGCTCGGGCCTGACCTACGCGCTCGACGGCAACATCCAGTCCGTCGCCAACAGGGTCTTTTTGCTCACGCCGCGCGACGTGGAGGTGAGCGCTGAGGAGCGCAAGCGCATCGCCGAGCGGGCGTTCTTCAATCAGCTCTAGGAGCCTTGTCGAGGGAAATTTGAAGAAGGTCGGGATCATCGGGGCGGGCAAGATCGGGGGCTCCCTCCTCTTGAGGCTCGCCGAGTCAGGCGGCTTCGACCTCGGCGTGAGCGACATCCATCCGGAACAACTGGGGCACTTCCGGGAGCTCGGCATACACACCACCTCCTCCAACCGCGAGCTCGCCGACGAGAGCGACCTCCTCATCGTCGCCGTGAAACCCTGGGACGTCACCCAGGTGATGGAGGAGATCTCAGGCTCGTTCGATGGCACAGACAAGGCCGTCACGAGCGTCGCCGCCGGCGTCTCCATCGCCCGCATCTCCGAGAATCTTCCGCCAGAGACGGCGATCCTACGCGTCATGCCGAACGTGTGCGCCTCCGTGGGCCTCGGCTCCGCCGTGGTCACCGCCAACGAGGCGGGCCAGGCGGCGCTTTCGACGGTCGTGGACATCTTCCGCCACGTCGGCGAGGTGCAGGAGCTGCCGGAGCGCCTCTTCGACGCGGCGACGGCGCTGCACGGTTCGGGCCCTGCGTACGTCGCGCTCTTCGCCGACGCCCTGATACAGGCCGGCGTCAGGGAGGGCATACCGCGCGACGTTGCCCGCAGGCTCGTCGTCGGTACGATAGGCGGGACGGCGGTGCTGCTCAAAGAACGTAGCGCCCACCAGGTGCGTGACGAGGTGATGACGCCGGGTGGCACGACGGCCGCCGCGTTCGTCGCGATGGAGAAGGCCGGTTTCGTGGCCGCGGTCTACGACGGGGTCGAGGCGGCGACGGAGCGGGCGAGGGGGCTTGGCGGATGACGGCGGCCCTCCTGCAGCAGTTCGGGTTCAGCATCGCCGGCCTGCTCGCTGGGGTGGTGAACTACGCTTACATCATACTGTTCGCGTTCATCATCGCGTCGATACTGTTCTCGTGGTTTCCCGGCTACCCTTCGAGCGGTTTCATGCAAGCGGTCTACAACGCCGTGAGGGCGGTCGCCGATCCAATACTGATGCCCATCAGGAGCCGCATACCGATGTTGCAGCTCGGCGGTTTCGGCATAGACCTCTCGCCGATCATCGCCATCTTCGGGCTCATAATCGCCAAGAGGTTGTTGCTCATCGTAATCGAACAGTTCATACAACCAGTGACGGGGTGATCCAGGATGCCTATACGGCCGATCGACATAAGGCGTAAGGAGTTCAAGAGCGGCTTCCGCGGCTACGACGCCAACCAGGTGGACGACTTCCTCGACGCGGTTGCCGACGAGTTCGAGCGCAACTACACGGAGAACCAGAGGATGCGCGAGGAGGTCTCGAGCCTGCGCGACCGGCTGCAGCAGTTCGAGGACCTTGAGGGCTCCATCCGCGCCGCCCTCGTCCACGCCGAGCACGCCTCCAACGACCTCAGGCGCGCCGCGACGAGCGAGGCCGAGGACCTGCGCCAGAGCGCCCAGAGGGAGGCGGACTTCACCATAAGGGAGGCGCAGACGCGCTCCCACCAGATGCTCGCCGACTCCTCGTCGCGCATCGAGCGCGTCCAGGATTCCTACGAGGCGCTGCAGGAGACGAAAAAGAGCTTCACAAACGACTTCCGCCACCTCCTCAAGACCTACATGGAAATGATGGACAACATGGAGGTCTCCTTGGCCAGGGAGATAGAGTCCTCTCTGCGCGAGCGACTCGACACCGAGTCCATCGCCGTGGTCCGCGAGGCCGCCGAGCAAGAGGGCAGGCCACCGGAGGACTCCGGCATCGGTGCGGTGACTGAAGACGTGCCTGACGGCGAACGCACAGACCCCGGTCTGACCGTCTCCGAGGATGTGATCTTCGAGTCCGAAGAGGAGCTCATCGTCTCGACGGAGTCCGAAGGAGTAGACCCGGACGCCACCCGGGTCATGGAGACGGAACCCGCCGTCGCGGAAGAGCCCGTAAGCGAGGAAGAGTTCGCGGCCGCCGACGTCGCGCTCG
>Ga0126311_10000806_pt1 | contig 14564 bp, 9 predicted proteins | sample Plot61_FD_92539 | JGI IMG/M metagenome (GOLD analysis project Ga0126311, IMG submission 92539) | Serpentine soil microbial communities from UC McLaughlin Reserve, CA, USA - Plot61 | ecosystem: Environmental > Terrestrial > Soil > Grasslands | place: USA: UC McLaughlin Reserve, Lake County...
AAAGTAAAAGACCCAATGATTACAGCAACAAATACAGTATCTGCTGTTAATGCTAAAGGTTGCCCTACAACTGCTACAAATATTGAATATACTATGATTATAAATCCAATCAAAGCAAATAAGCCAAAAATTATCGATTTAATATCAAATGATGATCCATTTTCTTTACTTCTTATTCCTCCTACAAATTCAGATATTTTTCCAAATATTTTATCCTTAATAGATTCATTTTTTCTTTGTATTTTATAATCATCAGAATTGTTAGATGTATTTTCAGCCATTTCAAATAAACTACTATTTAATGATATAAAACAATTTTTAAAATATTTCTAAAAATAAATTGTTTAGTAAAACCCAGAGTCAATAACATAAAAAATAGAAGTATTAGCCTAAAGTAGTGATTTACAGACCGTATCTGACCTTATTGTTAATTTACTTTATTAGTAAATGCCATAGTCCTCTAAGGAGTCCATATCATAACAATAGAAGGCTATGACTAGCAAGTATCAGGAGATCTACTGGATTCTTTGATTGCTGATAAATAATATTCCATCCTAAACTATTTAATGATTCGAGATAAATTATTAGTAAAAGAAGCATCTCCTTATTGTATTAAAATGAGAAGTAATACATAGCGTGTCTATAAAATAACCAACTAAATTATAGCATTATTGTTACAGAATGGGATATATAATAAAATTATTAAAACATGAAAAACAAATACTCTTCATTCAATCGGTTAATTAAAAAAGTTAAATTAATTTATAAATCTTATTACGTTATATATATTAAATAAATTGTCTAAGAATATAATAGGGGTTTCTGTCTGGAGTTCCTTTGACTGAAAAACCAGAATAGAGGACAGGTATATAATGATAATATATACTTGAGCCTCAATGAACCTCCTCTTTTGTTATTGTTATTGTTATTGTTCTTATTATTGTTCTTATTTAACTGCTTTAAGCATTGTATAGAATTCAATCGGCTACAGATAGATTAAGAAATGATGTAATGAAAGAGATTAAAAAAACAACAAGAAAGATTGATACACATATAGAAAATAGGTTTTTTCATATTAGTGATACGATGATATAAATAAATTAAGATTTCTAATTGTTTTATAATATAACATGAATGAATCTTTTCTTGAGGCTCTAAAAAAAAGAGTATTACTTTTTGATGGTGCAATGGGTACTGAAATCCAAAAATTAAATCCACAACCTCAAGATTTTCCTAATAATAAAGACGGTTTTAATGATGGTCTAATATTAAGCAGACCTGAATGGATCAAACAAATCCATAGAAGCTACTTAAAAGCGGGGGCAGATTGTATTGAAACCAACACTTTTGGAGGAAACAAATTCAAATTAGAGGAATATGGTTTTGGAGATAAAACAATAGAATTTAACAAACGTGCAACAGAATTAGCTAGAGAAGTATGTAATGAGTTTCAGGATAAACCTCATTTTGTAATTGGTTCAATGGGACCTTCTGGTTTTCTTCCCAGTTCAAATGATCCTGATTTAGGCCAAAAACCTTTAGATGAAATAATCAATGCTTTTGAATTACAAGCAGAAGGTTTGATTCTTGGAGGATCTGATGCACTTCTAATTGAAACAAGCCAAGATATTCTAGAAGTAAAATTAGTGATAGAAGCTTGTCATATTGCAATGAATAAAACTCAAAAAGAAATACCTATTATAGCAAATATAACATTAGACCAATATGGTAAAATGCTACTTGGAACTAATGTCCAATCTGCATATACAACAGTCTCTGATATGGGAATTAATATTTTTGGTCTAAATTGTTCGACGGGGCCAGATGAAATGACTCCTAGCATTATTTGGCTAAATGAACAACAAGATTTACCTATTCTTGTAGTTCCTAATGCTGGCATGCCTCATAACGAAGGTGGTAAAGCAATTTACAAAATGGCACCGGAGCAGTTATCCAAGAAACTTGGAGAATTCATATTAAAGTACAGGAATATAAAGATCATTGGAGGTTGTTGTGGGACCACTCCAGAACATATTGCAGAATTACGCAAGATAATTGATAAACATTAAAATAAATAATCATAAAAAAAAAGATGATAAATAAAAAAATTATCAAGGAAAGAATGAAACTATGATCAAAATTCCAAGAATTAGTTCAGCATTAAAATCTGTTGATATTGAACAAAATCCTCCTCCCTTAATAATCGGAGAACGAGTCAACAGTCAAGGCTCAAGAAAAGCAAAGGAGATGGTTCTTAAAGATGATTTTGAAGGTCTTCTCAATCTCGCTAGAACTCAAGTGGAAGAAGGAGCCCATTGTTTGGATATATGTGTAGCAACTACAGAGAGATCTGATGAATTGGATTTCATGTGTAAACTAGTAAAACGGCTTTGTTTGGAAATAGAAGCTCCACTAGTAATAGATTCAACAGATCCTAAAGTTATTGAATCAGCAATTAGACAAATACCAGGAAAACCAATTATCAATTCAATCAACTTAGAAGGTGATGGAAGTAGATTTCATTCATTAGCTCCTCTCATGGAAAAATTTGGAGTTCCTGCTATTGCAATGTGTATTGGACCTAACGGAATGGCTAAGACTCCAAAAGAAAAACTGGAAACTGCGCAACTCTTATTTGAAACAGGTAAAAAATATGGACTACAACCTTGGCAATTTATCTTTGATGTTCTAACCTTTACTTTGGCTACAGGACAAGAAGAATTTTTAGATTCTGCAAAAAATACTTTAGAGGGAATTAAATTAGTAAAGGAAAATCTTCTAGGCTGCTTCACTACCTTGGGGTTAAGTAATGTTAGTTTTGGTCTTCCTACACGTGCAAGAAAAATAATCAATTCTGTATTTCTATACCATGCAATAAAAGCTGGATTGGATTCTGTAATTATTAATCCAAAGGATATAATTGCCTATACTGATATTAGTCAAGAGGAAAGAAAACTTGCAGAAAATTTAATTTTTAACCTTCGAAATACTGCTTTATCGGAATTAATTTCTTATTATGAAAATGAAACAAATACCAATCAAATAACAAAAAGATCTAGTGGAGCCTCAAAACTTGATGTTGATCCAAATTGGAAATTTGATAAAAAATGTTACTATAGAATAGTAAATAGACTTCGTGAAGGAATAGAATATGATGTTTTGGGTGCAATTTTAGATAATGTTAAAGATAAAAACAAAACAAAAGAAATTGAATTATCTTCTTCTTCTTCTTCTTCTTCTTCTTCTTCAAATATAAAATCAAATTCATCATTAAATGATGTTCTTGCTCTTTCATCTAAGGAAGAATTACATGAAGCTGCAGTAAAGACTTTGAATGAAACTCTACTTCCAGCAATGAAGGAAGTAGGTGATAAATTTGGTGCCGGTGAAATAATTCTTCCTTTTGTTCTCAAATCCGCAGAATGCATGAAGACTGCTGTAGCTGAATTAGAAAAATATCTTATTAAACAAAAAGATGTTTCGAAAGGAAAAATTGTATTATGTACTGTATATGGTGATGTTCATGATATAGGAAAAAACCTTGTTAAAACAATTCTGGCAAATAATGGATATTCCGTTTATGACCTCGGTAAACAAGTACCTTTGCAAACAATTGTTAATAAAATTGGTGAAGTAAATGCTAATGCAGTAGGATTATCTGCACTGCTTGTTTCTACATCAAAACAGATGCAAATATTTGTTGAATATGCTAAAGAACATAATATACAAATTCCTATACTTTGTGGAGGAGCAGCTATAAATACTAATTATATAAATAGAATAGCAAAAGATGGAGGGATCTATGAATCAGGTGTTTTTTATTGCAAGACTGCTTTTGATGGGCTTAATGTAATGAATAAATTAATGTCTAGTGAAAGGAATCAATATATTTCTAAATGGAAGGAAAAAGTAGAACTATGGAAAGAATTCAAACCGACTTCAATGAATGTTTCACAAGTGCCCAGGCATAGCGGTATTAAACCCATGCTTTCACCTCCAATTCCACCTCATACAAAGCTTCCAATTCGATTGGGGCCTGAAGACATAAATTTGGAAGAAGTATGGAATTTTATAAATAAAAAATCTCTTTTTACTCTATCTTGGAGTTTTCGCGGAAAAGCTGCATCAGGATTATCAGAAGAGTCAGAAAAATTATTTATGGAATGGAAAAAAAGAGTTATTGATGAAAATCTTTTTTCACCAAAGGTAGTTTATGGTTACTTTCCCTGTCACAATAGAAATAATAAACTAGTCGTAGATTCTCCCAAAGACAACGAAGTTATTTTTGATTTTCCGCGTTCGACAAAAGGAAGGAACTTGTGTTTGACTGATTATTTTGGAGAAAATGATATAGTTGCCTTTCAATCTGTTACAGTAGGCAATAAAGCATCTTATATAATTGAAAAATGGAATGAAGAAAACAAGTACACTGATGCATATTATCTTCATGGACTCGCTGTTGAAACTGCCGAAGCATTAGCTGACTGGACAAACTCTTTAATTCGCAAGGAATTAAAGATTGATTCAAAAAGGGGATTGAGATATAGCTGGGGATACCCAAGCTGTCCTGATATTAATCAACATAAGTTAGTATGGGAAATTTTAGATCCGACTAAATCAGATATGACATTAACAGAAGCTGGACAAATTATTCCTGATCATTCTACTGCTGCCATTTTTATTCATCATTCAGAAGCGGAATATTTTACACTCTAAAAAATTTTTTTATATATATTTGATCCTTTGTTAGATTGTTAGATTGATTGATTTCTTTATCGATTGAAAGTCTTCTTATAATCGATAGATGTATAAAATAATTCCTTAGAATAATAATAATAATTTCATGTCTATTTGTGATTTTGTACTAGCATGTTCTATAGATGATTCGCCGGGATATTTTACATATGATAATAATGATACTATGATAATTATTCAATCAAAATCAAGTGCTCTTTCCAATCAGTCTGATTTTTATTATATTGAATCTTATATTGAATTAATAATATCCCATGAATCCCTTCATTTTGTTATAAAAAGTATAGAGAGTTCTATGGTATCGGAAAAGTTAGATGATCTTGAGGTAATAGTTCATAGGAATGCAAAAAACTATCAAGTTACAGTAAACAATATGTTGTTTGCTTCTGATAATTCAGGTTTAGTATTAGAATAGTTTTACCATTTTTCTATTTTACAACTATTCTTCATTTCATGAGCAAACCTATTTAATGTATTTAACAATAACTCTTTATTCTCTATTTCTTTAATTTTTTTAATAATTGCACTTCCTATAATTGCACCATCAGCTCCAGCATTAATCATGTATCTTACATGTTGAGGATTGCTTATTCCAAATCCTACTGCCAAAGGAAGATTATCTACAATGACTTTCTTTACTCTTTTTATCGATTCTATGGTGTACTCATCAAAGCCTTTTCTTTCTCCTGTTGTCCCATAAATTGATATAACATATAAAAATCCTGTACAAATCTTGCTAATTATCTTTAATCTTTTTTCTGAAGTATTGGGAGATACTAAAAAGATTGTTGATATTCCTATTCTTTTAACAGAATCTAGATATTCTTTAGCTTCTTCTATTGGTATATCTGGAATTATGAAACCATCAATACCACTTTCTTTGGCTTGTTGTGCAAATTGGATATATCCTTTTCTAAATAAAATATTTGAATATGTCATTATTATTAGAGGAATATCTGGAAAAGTTTTTCTTATTCTTGAAGCTAATTCTAAACACATATCCGGTGTAGTACCTGATGTGAGTGAATTCTGAATTGCATCTTGAATTGTTGAGCCATCTGCAATAGGATCTGAGAATGGTATTCCAATCTCTATAATATCAGCTCCTCCATTGATTAAAGAAGTAATAATATCTTGAGATGTCCTTATATCAGGATAACCTGCAACAACATAACAAATAAGAGCTTTCTGGTTCGTACTCTTTAATTTTCTAAATTTTTTATCTATTCTATTAATTTCTCTCGATTGAGTATGAATTTTACTCTCATACATTCCTAATCCCTAATTCCATTTATGTAGTTTTGTACCACTTCAACATCCTTATCACCTCTACCTGATAATGTGATGACTATGCTTTCTGATTTTTTCATTTTTCTAGCAAGCTTTACTCCATAGCTTATTGCATGAGCTGATTCTAAGGCAGGAATTATTCCTTCTTTTTCTGAAAGGATCACGAAGGCTTTAATTGCCTCTTCATCTGTACAGGATTTATAGTTGACCCTTTTTCTCTCTTTCAAGAAAGAATGTTCAGGACCTACCCCTGGATAGTCTAATCCAGCACTTATACTATGAGTTTCAATTATTTGACCCATTTCATCTTGTAAAAGATAAGTTTGCATTCCATGTAGAATTCCAATTGAACCAGCTGATAATGTTGCAGAATGCTTACCTGTTTTTAAACCACTTCCTTCAGCTTCTATGCCATAAAGGGCTACTTCATGGTCACGTATAAATGGATAAAATGAACCGATTGCATTGCTACCACCTCCAACACATGCAACAATGGCATTTGGTAAATTGCCATCTAAAATCTTTCTTATCTGCTGTTTTATTTCTATACCAATTACACTTTGAAAATCCCTTACAATCATAGGATAAGGATGTGGACCTACAACAGATCCAATTACATAATAAGTATTTTCTACATTTGTTATCCAGTCTCTTAAAGCCTCGTTAATTGCGTCTTTAAGAGTCTTTGATCCCGATTGTACTGGATGTACCTTAGCTCCTAGTAACTTCATTCTAAAGACATTGAGTTTCTGTCTTTCTGTATCTTTTAAGCCCATATAGATCTCACATTCGAGGCCAAGAACTGCTGATGCAAGAGCTGTACCAACTCCATGCTGGCCTGCACCTGTTTCTGCAATTATTCTTTTTTTACCCATCTTTTTTGCTAACAAACACTGTCCTATTGTATTGTTAGTTTTATGAGCTCCTCCATGAAGAAGATCCTCTCTTTTTAAATAAATTTTAGCACCGTCTGCATATTCTGTAAGGTTCTTTGCAAAATAAATTGGAGTAGGTCTCCCTGCATAATTCTCCAAATAGTAATTTAGCTCTTTTTTAAAATCAAGATCATTTTTATATTTTTGATATGATTGTTCTAATTCTTCTATAGCTGGAATTAATGTTTCAGGAATATATTTTCCTCCAAAATTACCAAATTTACCATTTAATGGAAAGTTATATTGCATATTCTGTATTCTATGTGAAATAAATCGAGCAGGATATATGTAACTTATGTTTAATAAAAAATATATTAAAAAAGTTGGATGAATTAATTTTTTAAGCATAGAAAAATAAAATAATTATTATTTTATTATTAAGATTTAACTTATTTAAATAAAAAATTAGATTTAGTAATAATGCTATAGTCTATTGATTATAAACTGGTCTGTATGGGCAATAGCCGACAGGATGATTTTGTTTAAAAGCCTTGATGTTTGGTGTTGAAAAACGGGTATTAAAGGAAAGAAAAAACCTTTAACCATCCACATATCGATGTTTAATCCTTGATTTTGCGCAAATAATAATACCAAAAAGTAAGTTAAAAAACTACTTATTTTAGAAAGAATTGTTTATAGTATAAGAGGACATACTAATTGTTGTTTATTTATTTAATTCACTACACATTATCTCGTTAATTTTTGATAGATATTTCTTTTGATATATAGAATCTTGCCAAAGATTTCTATATTCTATCTTTGTATCGGAATCAGAACCAAAAGCAGTTCCAATAAAGTAGTAGTCATGCATTTGAAATTTCTAAAAGAATGAGCCCATAATTATGGAATTTAACATTTTCAATAATTTGTATATACCCTTGTTTTTTTGGCTACGTTTGAAGCGAGTATATAAGTGATAGAATGGTTTTTGTTGTTGTTTTGTTTGCTGTTGAAATCTTCCTTCTTGCTCTTTACTCGTCATTACTATTACTATATACGGTGAATATAAATTTGATAAATGTATTTAAAAAATGATTTACTTCTATCAAGTACTCAATATTTGCTCTTTATCAGTACTATAATAATTATATAAAAGAAAATAATAAAGGGAAGAATAAATTTGAATTAGAAAAAGATTCACCTTGTTGTGAAATATATAGTGAAAAAACCAGCAAGAACGGCAGAAATTAATATAAATGAATTTTACAAAGTTGGTACTATAAAAATTACATCATTCCTGTTCAAATCATGTTCTAGACCTTTATAATAAAATAGAGAATGAATAAAAATAATAGGATTATGTATATAATTCAAATAAAATTTATTCTTTATTCACTATTAGTTTATGGAAGTATTATTTTTGCTATTATTGTTCTAGATTATTATCACTTATTTTCGTATTGACAGGACAGCAGTTACACAAGAAGAAATTGAATTAAGATTATATTGAATATTGAATATTATGGGAAATTGCAAAAAACAAAGATATATCAACAATTAGAATTATTTAAAATATTAAAAAGATCCACATTTTATAAGATATCAATGAAGCAAGAAACTTATGAGGATTTAAATCATTATAATAAATTCTTAAAAAACAGATTGTAAAATTTGGTATCGAACAGAATGGAAATTCTGGAAGTATAATTACTCTTGACTTTCTTCTTCAGATAGTATAAGAAATTAATGTAATCTTTTCATATATACATTGAGTTAAAATGCAAGTTTATGAAATATGTGGTATATATTCTGACAAATGCTCTATTGTTGATTTAACAATAACTTCTGATTTAAGAAGAACCGTCTCAAAGAAATAATGCTATTTGTTTTAGTGTCAGTATAAAATAATAACCGTATTTTCAAAAGTAGAAGATGAATGTTTCTGACATAGATGAAGCAAAGCAAATATTTTAGATGAATGAAAAATCTGAATTTTGATTTAATATATATAAGTCATATAACTAATTTATGTTCTATTTATTCGAGAAATATTGTTTAGTTTAAACTTCTTTATAATTATGAAAGTCTGTGATCAATATAAAAAACAAAAACAAAATTATATGGAAAAAACAATAATAAAAGGTATTATCAAAAGACGAATATGTGTATGATTTTATAATCAAAGATATTTATTTATCTTTTCTAAAGATGATCGATATACACTATTACATAAATTCTAAACCTATATTGAAGATGAAAAATGAAAAGAACTTAAATACTTGCCTCATCGATTTTATAACATGATATCAACAAAAACGAAAAATATACTCTTATTGGCTTTAGTCTCGACGACATTTATTTTGAGTATAACTTCATATATTACACTACTACAACAACAACAAGTCTTCGCACAAGAAGAAGTAATCACGGAAGAAGAAGAAGAAGAATATGAACCAGGACTTGCAAACCAATCAGCAGCAGCAGCAGCAGCAGCAGCAGCAGAAGAAGAAGAAGAAGAAGAAGAAGATAAAAAAATTATTCTAGGTGATATTACTATTCCGATAAAATCTAATACTCAACTATCACTAGAAATGCCAGATTCAAAAATAACAGTAGAACCTACTAAGTAACTTTTTCTTATTCTTTTTTTCTGTTATCATCCTAGTTTTATCTTAAAAGCAAACCATTTTCCTTCATTGTATTTGATTTAGTACCTAATTTTATTTAGTAGGATAAAGGTTTTTGTAGGCGAGACTGCATTTTCTGGCTTAATTTTTATCGTGATGTTATTAACTTTTGAGTTAGTAGATTATCTTTCGAGAATATAATCTATTAAACCTAGAAAGAAAAATAAATCAATATAATTCCTTATTTTACAAAAAATTAATAACAAGGATTAATTCAGTTATTTTAAGAAATAAAGTTATTGAATAATATTAACTAATTCTTTTACTTTATTAGAAATCTGTTCATTCTTTTCCATTATGCTAGTTCCAATCAAAAATGCATCAGCTCCTGCATTTCTTAATTGTTTTATTTGATTAGAATTAGTTATTCCACTTTCACTAACAATTACATTTTTTCCCTTATGATATTTCTTTAATAATTTTTCTGTTACCTGTAAATTAATTTGAAGATCATTAAGATTACGATTATTAATTCCTATTAGATCGTGTTTTTTTAAATTGGATTTTAAAATTTCCTTAAATTCATTTTCATGATGAACTTCATATAAAATATTCAATCCCTTTTTGTTTGCATATTCCGTAAATTTATCTAGATCACCTTCAGCAAGATTTTTATCAAAAATATTCATAATTAATAAAATATAATCTGCTCCAATATTTTTAGCGCAGTCTAATTGTATTTCACTTACAATAATATCTTTCATTAACATTGGAATAGATGTATGCTTTCTAATTGTGACAAAGTTGTTTACCGATCCATTAAATAAATACTTCTGAGTTAAAACTGAAAGACCAGCAGCTCCACCTTTTATCATTTCTCTTGATATACTTACCAAATCTGTATTATTATTTCGATTCATAATTACTCCTTTCGATGGGGAAGAAAATTTTATTTCAGTAATAATTGGTACTTGGCTTTTTGCCTGGTAATCTAGAATCTTTTTTTTTAAACTAAGAGCATCATGAGAAAAATCAGTATTGCTTGCATTATATATCCCTTCATCTATACTCTTAAACGAATTTTCAACTAATTTTTTTATCATATTGTTATTGGAAGAAAAAAATTTACTCGTTTGATCTACACCTATATAACATCTATAATTTACTATTATATCTATTATGCCAGTTTATTACATAATCTTTTTAAAATAAGTAAAAATTTATTGCATTGAATACTCTTATAAAAACTGTGACTAAGCTAATAGATCAACAAATACAAGATCTTATCTTGGAATTTACTGAAGTTAGGAAACTAACAGCTGATCTCTTCAAAACTCTTAGTATTGAAGATGCAGTTATTCAATCTGATACTTTTGGCAGTCCTCCAAATTGGCACATAGCACATGTAACCTGGTTCTTTCAAAAGATATTATTAAAATATGGTGAGAAACTAGATCTCGAAAAGCTCAGCCTGGATTATCTAAATTCATATTATCAAAAATTTGAAAAAATTCTTCCAAAAAATCAACGAGGGCAATTTCCAAGACCTACTGTTTCACAAAGTCTTCAATATCGTAAATATTTAAATGAAAAAGTATTATCATTTTTAGAAAAAATTGAAATATCTAATTCTTTATTTAAAGAAATCCAATACGATTTAAAACTTGCTAATCAACATGAAATGCAACATCAAGAATTGATGATATATGATTTTCAAAATTATTTTGAAAGATTTCCAGAGGCTTCGGATACGTATAGACCTTTTAAAATAAATGGTAATAATAATAATGAGAACAAATTACATAATACTCAAAAAAAAGATATGGTAACAATTCCTGGTGGAATTTTTGATATTGGATTTGTTGGAGATGGATTTTCATATGATAATGAATTACCAGAACATAAAGTATATCTTTATGCTTATGAAATTGACTCAATGCCTGTATCTAATGGTGATTTTATGAAATTTATAGAAGAAGGAGGTTATGAAAAATACAAATACTGGCTTTCAGATGGATGGGATCTTGTTCAAGAATTCAAATGGTCTTCTCCTCTTTATTGGTTTAAAAAAGGAGATGTTTGGATGAAAAAAGATTTCTTTGGTATATCTCCTATTAATTTAGAAGAACCAGTAATGAATGTTAGCTACTATGAAGCTGATGCATATGCAAATTGGGCAAAGAAAAGATTACCAACAGAAGCAGAATGGGAAAAAGCAGCTAGTTGGAATAATGATCTAAAAATGAAAACAAAATATCCATGGGGGGATCAAATGCCCACTACAGAACATGCAAACTTGTTAGAATCTTTTCTTTGGAGGCCCTCTAAATGTGCTTCATATGAAAAAGGCAAGAGTTTCTATGGATGCTATCAAATGATTGGTGATGTTTGGGAATGGACAAATTCTGAATATTCTTTGTACCCAGGTTTTAAATCTAAGTTCTCTGAATATACTGATAAATGGGCAATAAATCAAAAAGTTTTACGTGGTGGATCATTTGCTACACCAAGACGACAAATTAGAAATAGTTATAGAAACTACTTTAAACCACATGAACGAATTCCATTTGCAGGATTTCGATGTGCTAAATAAGATAATTTTAAAAGGGGGTTATTAATGCTAGATTAAACCATTCATTTTTATCCAAAAAATTTTTTTCTACTTTAAAGTTACTACTATTTGCTAATTCTTCTATTGATTTTAAATTATATTTGTAAGAGTATTCTGTAAGTATTGTTTCTCCTTCTTCAAATACAAAAACTTGATTTAATTTATTAATCCTAACTTTTTGTTTAACTTTTGAAATTAAATGCATTTCAATTCTATTTTTAAATTGATTATAATATGCTAAATGTTCAAAATTTTTTAAATTAAATTCTCCATCTAATTCTTTATTTATCCTTTCTAAAATATTTAAATTAAATTTGGCAGTAATTCCTTCTACATCATTATATGCACCCTCGAGAATATTTTTTTTCTTTTGCAAATCAAATCCTATTAATAATGAATCTTCTTTATTGACCTTTTCTCTTATATTTCTTAAAAATATTATTGCATCTTTTGGTTTAAAATTTCCTAAACTTGATCCTAAAAATAATATTATTTTATTATTAGGAATAGTGTCTTGAGAATTGAGAAATTTTGTTACTATTTCTAAACCTCCAAAATAATCAGATGCTATAGGATGAATAATAACCTTTGGTAAATCACTCTGCAGATTTAGAGAGCTTTTATATAGAAATTCTTGAGAAATATCAATGGGAAAGTAATGGAGATTTCCATTTTGTTTTTCTAAAAAGTAATTTAACAAAATTTTTGTCTTCTTTGAACTTCCACTTCCTAATTCTACAATACAAACTTCTTTGTTATCATATAATTTTAATAACAAATTAATATTTTCTATTATAATTTTATATTCTGTCACGGTTAAATAATATTCAGGCTGCATACAAATTTGCTCAAAAAGTTCAGAACCCTTCTGATCATAAAATAATGTTGGATTTAGTTTCTTTCTTTTTTTACATAGTCCATTCATAACTTCTTTAGCAAAATCTTCCAACATTGTAGAGTTATTATTTTTATTGTGTGACAATATTAATTATTTAAAAATACTATAACTATATAATTAAATATGATAATCTAATATTCAAGTATAATAGTTATTTTATTGGAGGAGTCGCGAAGCCTGGTCAAACGCGCAGGACTCAAGATAAAAGTAGATATTAATGATAAATCCCGTCCCTCAGGGGTTCGTGGGTTCAAATCCCACCTCCTCCATTGAATTCTCGCTCTGAAGGAGTAATCCTGAATCTAAGGAAGAGTCCCATCTTAAATATAAGAAACAATATACATTCTTCAAGAATAAGAGATGAAAGATCTCTATAATAGAGAAAATCAACTGTATTATATGAAGTATGAAATTTGTATAATTCAATGTCGGTTGACGAATTTAAAACTTTTATAAATGAAGAAAGTTTGAAAAAGGATCAATAACTAAGAAAATAATATTATTTCCTTCTTTGAGATAATAATTGATTTAATATCGTCTGAAATCCATCAATATAGTGAGAATTTGAGAATTTATTTATATTATCACTTAGTTTAATTCGCTCTGTCTTTGGCAAATGATTAAATACATACATTATAATTTCAGCCGCCTGTTCTATTGTATTAAATTGATATTCTTGCGGGACAAACTCTATAACTCCACCTTCATTAGGAACCACTGGGATTAGTCCAGCAGCCATAGCTTCTAATACGGCCATGCCAAAATGCTCTCCCATCATTGGATGAAAGTATACTCTGGATTCTCGTATGATAGAAAGAAGATTATCTAAGCTAGCATTAATTTCAAATGTAATATAGTCGGTCAGACCAAAATCTATAACCATCTGCTTAAGTTCTGAGTAATAATCAAAAAAATAATAATAAAGATTTCCAACAATTTTCATTCCTTTGCCTACATTGTTATCTTTTAATATTTTTGCAAGTTTGATTGCATTTTCAATTTTCTTGTGAGGTGCGATTCTGGATATTACAAGAATGATATCATTTGTTTCCTCATCGGCATTTGCCATTAATACAACATTACGAAAAGTCTCAATATCTATTGGTGGGCTGAGGATGTAAATGTTGTCTAATCCGAATGCATTAACTATTGCCCTGCGACTAAATTCAGAATTGGTAATCACTGTAGAATTTCTCATCAAATTCCAATATCCATATTTTAATATTTCAAAATATTCTTTTTTTCTGCTGAGCAGAGGCTTGGTTTTGCAATTTTTTGGATTATTGATATCTTCATTGTCCTTATTATCTGTAAAAACATTTGACCTTTCTGTCATGCCAAGATCTGTTTTTAGATAATCAATATTTTCAGATTCTATATGATATTTTGTACTAGGAAAGTGGCAATAAGTAATAGTATTATATTTTGAAAAAGATGAATGATAATAAGGAGCTGCATCACCATTTGTATTTATAGTGATATCGTAATTGTAATCTTCATGATTTTCT
>Ga0126311_10000807_pt1 | contig 14550 bp, 13 predicted proteins | sample Plot61_FD_92539 | JGI IMG/M metagenome (GOLD analysis project Ga0126311, IMG submission 92539) | Serpentine soil microbial communities from UC McLaughlin Reserve, CA, USA - Plot61 | ecosystem: Environmental > Terrestrial > Soil > Grasslands | place: USA: UC McLaughlin Reserve, Lake County...
GAGCACCGGCGGATCCGATTCGCGCGCAACGCGCCTCCCACCGGCGTCCGCCCCGCGCACCGCCCGTGCCGCGACGGCGATCAGCACCGCAGCGGCAGCTCCGAGGGCAGCACCGCGGGGATCCGGCTGAGCCACGACGCCGCGACCCACGTGATCGCGCCGCTGCTGAACAGCGGCGTGCTCGCCTGCGCCGCGCTGTGGGCAGGCGCTGCGGCGATCCTGCCGTGGCTCGTGCGCGGGCGCTCGGCGGCGCTCGACCTCGTGGCCGCGACGCTGTGGGCGGCAGGGCTGGCCGCCGGTGCGGGCGCGATCGGGCGCGCGCTCGGACCGGGCGTCGTGCCGCAGCCGGACCCGCGCGGTACCGCGCTCGCGGCCGCCGCGGGGGTGCTGATCGCCGTCGCGGTACGGGCGGTCCGCGGTGCGGACGCGGGTGGGCGGCGCGTTGCGCGCGAATCGGATCCGCCGGTGCTCCCGTAGCATGAGGTGTGAGCGGCGCCGCAGATCGGCGCCATCCGGCCTGGTCGCCGCACGCACCCGGCACCCCCGCCCAGCGTATGAGCGTATTCCGCAGCCTCGAGAGCAAGATCGCGGGCCTCGTCGAGGGGACCTTCAGCCGCGCCTTCCGCTCGGAGGTGCGTCCGGTCGAGATCGCGCGCAAGCTGGCGCGGGAGATGGAGGAGCACCAGTCGCACTCGGTCTCGCGCGTGTACGTGCCGAACGAGTACGCCGTCTACCTCTCGCCGGAGGACCGCGAGCGCTTCGAGGGTTTCGAGCGCGAGCTGCGCGACGAGCTGGCCGGCTACCTGCTGGAGCATGCGCGCCGCGAGCGCTTTGCGCTGATGTCGAAGCCGTCGATCGAGTTCCGCACCGACGAGCGGCTGCGGCTGGGCGAGTTCGGCATCCAGGCGCGGCTGGTGGAGCCCTCCGAGGATCCGGCGGCCGCGCCGTCGCAGGGGGGCGCCGGGCACACGATGATCTACAGCGCCGCCGAGCGGCTGCAGGAGCCGCTGGAGCAGCGCGCGAAGGCGCGCGATGCGCGCGCGCTGCTCGTGATGCACGGCAAGCGACTTGTCGTCGGCGCGAGCGGAGCGACGCTCGGCCGCAGCCGCTCGTGCGACGTCGTGCTCGACGACGCGAACGTCTCGCGCCAGCACGCGGAGGTGCGCCCGCGCGGCGGCGGCTGGTTCGTCGCGGACCTCGGCTCGACGAACGGCGTCTCGGTCAACGGCACGCGGATCGAGCAGGCGCATGCGCTGCGACCGGGCGACCGCATCGAGCTCGGCACGACCGTCCTCACGTTCGAGCTGGAATGACGACCCCGCCCACCCGCACGCGATGACGACGTTGGAGCCGGCCTCCGTGGCGCTGAAGCTCGCCTTCCTGGCGGTCCTCTACCTGTTCCTGCTGTGGGTCGTGCGCAGCGCGTGGAAGGACTTGCGCAACACGCGCGACGCCGGTCTTGGCGCAGGCGTCGCTCCCGGCGGCGTCGTGCACGCGGCCGGGCCGAAGGCGACCGACGTCGACGCGACCGGCCTGCACCGCGCCGGCGAGCCCGTCCTCGGGCACGGTGGCGCCTCGGATGGCGAGCCGCGCCTGGTGGTCGAGCACGCCGCCGGGCACCCGGACGGGATCGCCTACTCGCTCGAGCACGGCGCGACGCTCGGCCGTGGCGACGTCGAGATCCGCCTTGAGGACCCGTTCGCCTCCACGCGCCACGTGCGCATCGAGCGCCAGGGCTCCGTCGTCGTCATCGAGGATCTCGGCTCCACCAACGGCACCCTGCTCAACGAGGAGCCGTTGACCGGTCCGCAGCCGCTGCACCACGGCGATCGCATCCGCATCGGGGACTCCGAGCTGACGTACCTTCAAGATTGACGTCTCCCATGTTGCGCGTCGCAGAGCACTTCGAGAAGTCCGACACCGGCCGTCAGCGCCGGGCGAACGAGGACAGCTTCTACGTGCGCGCGCCGCTGTTCGTCGTCGCCGACGGGATGGGCGGCGCACAGGCGGGCGAGGTCGCCTCGCGGCTCGCGGCCGAGACGTTCGCCGACGGCCTGCCTGACGCTGGCACGCCCGAGCAGCGGCTGGAAGTGCGTGTACGCGACGCGAACACGCGCATCCACGAGGTCTCGCAAGAGGACCGCGCGCTCAACGGCATGGGCACGACCCTCACCGCCGCCTACCTCGACGGCGACGAGCTGTCGCTCGCGCACGTCGGCGACAGCCGCGCCTACCTGCTGCGCGACGGCGAGCTGACGCGCCTCACCCGCGACCACACGCTCGTCGACGAGCTCGTCCGCCGCGGCGAGCTGACCGAGCAGGAGGCCGCCGAGCACCCCCAGCGCTCGATCATCACCCGCGCGCTCGGCCCCGAACCCGACATCGACATCGACCTCCACACCCACCGCATGCAGGCCGGCGACCTGCTGCTGCTGTGCAGCGACGGGCTCACGGGCATGATCAGCGAGGACGACGTCCAGGCGATCCTGGGCGGCGCGGCAAGCCTCGGCGACGCCGGCCGCACGCTCGTCCAGGCCGCGAACGAAGCGGGCGGCCGCGACAACATCACGGTGGTCCTGTTCCGGCTCGAAGAGGTGGCGGCAGGCGCGGGCGGACGATCTTCCCCTGCTCGCGACGGAACACTCGCTGCAGCGGAAGATCGCCCGCCCGCGCCTCCGGCAGCTGCCGTGGCTTCGCCTCGGGTCGTGCCGCCGCGCGGGTCGCGCGAGCGGGTGGAGGGGCCGCTGCCGCGGCGAGTGAAGGTCTTCGCGGCGACGGCGGCCGTGGTGATCGTGGTGGGCGCGCTCGGCATCGCCGGCTGGCTCGCCTCCCGTGCCGTCTTCTTCGTCAGCACGAACGACAGCGGCATGGTGACCGTCTACCGCGGCCTCCCGTGGGACCTGCCGGCCGGGATCCACCTGTACGAGAATTACTACGTCTCCGGCGTGCCGGCGAGCGCGATGACCGCCGGCGAGCGGGACCGGCTGCTCGATCACCGCTTGCGCTCGCGCGACGACGTGCGCAGCCTGATCTCCGAGCTGGAGCTCGGACAGTTGGATAGATGAGCGCCCGCAACCGCGAGCTGCTCGGCCTGATCCCCGCCTCGCTGCTCGTCACCGCGGGGTTCGCGGCGGTCTTCATCCAGCAGGGCTCGGAGCAGCTCTCCAACCTTTCGCTGACGTACGGGGCGATCTTCCTCGGGCTGTGCGTCGCCGCGCACGTGTTCCTGCGGATCGCGCTGCCGTACGCGGACCCGTATCTGTTTCCGCTCACGGCGGTGCTCGCGAGCTTCGGCCTCGTCGTGATCTACCGGATCGACGACACGCTCGCGCGCCAGCAGGCGCAGTGGTTCGTCGCGGGGCTGCTGCTGTTCGTCGCGACGATCGTGTTCGTGCGCGACTACCGCAAGCTGGAGCAGTACCGCTACCTGATCGCTGCCGGCTCGCTCGCGCTGCTGGTGCTGCCGCGCCTGCCGGGGATCGGCGCGCAGGTCAACGGCGCGTATCTCGGCGTGCGGGTCCCCGGCGTGTTCGTCTTCCAGCCGACGGAGTTCGCGAAGATCGGGATCGTCATCTTCCTCGCGTCGTACCTGCGCGACACGCGGCAGCTGCTCGTCGCGGGCGCGCGGCGGGTGGCGGGGGTCACGCTGCCGCCGCTGAAGCACTTCGGGCCGCTGCTGGTGATCTGGGGCGTCGCGATGCTGCTGCTGATCGTGATCCGCGACCTCGGCAGCTCGCTGATGTTCTTCGGCGCGTTCCTGGCGGTGCTCTACGTCGCGACGAGCCGCGTCTCGTTCGTGGTCGTCGGGCTCGCGCTGTTCGGTGTCGGCGCGTGGTTTCTGGGCACGCACGTGCCCCATGTGACGGACCGCGTGGACGTGTGGCTCGACCCGTTCAATGCGGGTCGCTATCCGAACGTCGGCTACCAGATCGCCAACTCGCTGTTCGCGCAGGCCGACGGAGGATTGCTGGGCCGCGGCTTCGGCGAGGCGTTCCTCGTGCTCCCGGGCGGCGGGCCGCTGCTGCCGGCGCCGCAGACCGACCTGATCTACGCGGTGATCGTCAACGAGCTGGGGCTCGTGGGAGCGCTTGCGGTCTTGACGACGTACCTGCTGTTCGTGCAGCGGGGCTTCAAGATCGCGCTGCTCGCGCGCGACTCGTTCTCGACGCTGCTGGCCGTGGGCCTGAGTGCGGTCTTCGCGCTGCAGGTGTTCGTGATCGTCGGCGGCGTCACGAACGTGATCCCGCTGACCGGCGTCACGCTGCCGTTCATCTCGTACGGCGGCTCGTCGCTGCTGGCGAACTTCGTGCTGCTGGCGCTGCTGCTGCTCGTCTCCGACCGCGCGCGGAGGCCCGCGTGAGCCAGCCGATCATGCGCCTGTTCGGCACGATCGTCGTGCTGTTCGCGATCCTCGTCTTCTGGACGTCGAGATGGTCGGTCCTCGACGCGAAGGACCTGCGCGACAACGCGCTCAACAAGCGGCCGCTGCTCGCGCAGCTGCACGTCAAGCGGGGCGCGATCAAGGCGGGCGACGGGACCGTGCTCGCGCGCAGCGTGCGCCGGGAGGGCGGCACCTACGGCCGCACGTACCCGGCCGGCTCGCTGTTCGGCCATCCGGTCGGCTACGCGATCGTGGCGCTGAACCAGCTCGCCGGAATCGAGCGCTACCGCAACGACGAGCTCTCGGGCCAGGGCGACGAGCTCGGCTCGCTCGCCGACCAGCTGCAGGGCAAGCGCCAGCAGGGCGATGCGGTCGTCACGACGCTCGACCCGGCTGCGCAGCAGATCGCGACCGACCAGCTCGACGCGACGGGCAGCCCGGGCGCGGTCGTCGCGCTCGATCCGCGCACGGGCGCGGTGCTCGTGATGGCGAGCACGCCCGGCTACGACCCGAACTCGCTGAACAGACCGGGCGTCTTCAGAGCGCTCAACAGCGCCGACTCGGGCGCGCCGCTGCTCGACCGCTCGACGCAGTCGTCGTACGCGCCCGGCTCGACGTTCAAGGTGCTCACCGCCGCCGCCGCGATCGACAGCGGCAAGTACACGCCGGACTCTGTCATCAACGGCGACTCGCCGAAGGTCATCTCGGGCGTGCCGATGGCCAACGACCTGAACGAGAGCTACGGCGACATCTCGCTCACGACGGCGATGACGAACTCCGTCAACACCGTCTTCGGCCAGATCGGCGAGTCGCTCGGCAAGCAGACGATGGCCGACTACATGCGCAGATTCGGCTTCTACCACCGGCCGCCGCTCGACTACCCGGCCGACGAGATGCTCGCGAGCGGGGAGCGGCTGAACGGCAAGCTGCTGCCGGTCACGAGCGACCCGGTCGACGTCGGGCGCATGGCGATCGGGCAGGACAAGCTGGCGGTGACGCCGATGCAGATGGCGATGGTCGTCTCCGCGGTCGCGAACGGTGGCAAGCTGATGGCGCCGCATCTCGCGGACCGCATCGTCGATCCGGACGGGCGCGTGGTGAAGCGCATCGAGCCGACGGTCGCGGGCACGCCGATCTCGCCGCAGACGGCCGAGGAGGTCAACCAGATGATGCGCACCGTCGTCGAGTCCGGCACCGGCACCGCCGTCCAGCTGCCGGGGATCCAGGTCGCCGGTAAGACCGGCACGGCCGAGATAGGCGAGGTCGGCGCGAATCTCACGCAGCCGTCGTTCGTCGCCTTCGCCCCGGCTGACGACCCGCGGATCGCGATCGCCGTGACGGTGGAGCGCTCCCAGGGCGGCTTCGGCGGTACCGTTGCCGCCCCGATCGCGCGCGCCGTGCTCGAATCCCTCCTCAACTAGGCGACCGATGTCCGAGATCCCCCCCGACGCGCTCATCGACGGCCGCTACAAGGTCCTCACCCGGCTCGGCTCCGGCGGCATGGCCGACGTCTATTGCGCCGAGGACCAGCAGCTCGGCCGCAAGGTCGCGCTGAAGCTGCTGCACCGCCGCTTCGCCGAGGACGCCGAGTTCGTCGAGCGCTTCCGCCGCGAGGCGTCGAGCGCCGCCGGGCTCCAGCACCCGAACGTCGTCAGCGTCTACGACCGCGGCGAGTGGGACGGCACCTACTACATCGCGATGGAGTACCTGCCCGGTCGCTCGCTGAAGGACGCGATCCGCCAGGAGGCGCCGCTCGACCCGGTCCGCGCGATCGACATCACCGTGCAGATCCTCAAGGCGGCCCGCTTCGCGCACCGCAAGGGGATCGTCCACCGCGACCTCAAGCCGCACAACGTGATGATGGACGACGAGGACCGCGTGAAGGTGACCGACTTCGGCATCGCGCGGGCGGGCGCCTCCGACATGACGGAGACCGGCTCGATCATGGGCACCGCTCAATACTTGTCGCCCGAGCAGGCGCAGGGGCACGCGGTCAGCCAGTCGTCCGACCTGTACTCGATCGGCGTGATCCTGTTCGAGCTGCTGACCGCCCACGTGCCGTTCGACGCCGAGTCGGCCGTGTCGATCGCCCTGAAGCACGTCTCCGAGGCGCCGCCGGCGCCGAGCATGTTCGACCCGTCGGTGCCGCCGGCGCTGGAGGCGGTGACGCTGTGGGCGCTGGAGAAGGATCCTGCGGCGCGTCCGGCCGACGCTGACGCGTTCATCCTCGCGCTCGAGGACGCGCGCGACGCCGTGATAGCCAACGAAGCGCCTGGCCAACGCACGGCGATGTTTGCGCCCGCCGCGATCCCGCCCGACCCGTTTGCCGAGGAGGCGCTGACGGCTGCTGCGTTCGGCGCGGCGGCCAGCTCCGCTGCAGACCCGCCGCCGCGGTACTACACGGAGGAGCACTTGCTGGCGGACCCCGACGACGGCCGCCGACCGCCGTGGTGGGCATGGCTGCTCGCCGCGCTCGCGCTGGCCGCGATCGTGCTCGGCATCGTGCTGCTGACGCGACCGGGCGACGTGACGGTGCCGCGCGTGGTCGGGCAGGACGTTGCGTCGGCGACGTCCGAGCTGCGCTCGGCCGGGCTGAAAGCAAGCGTCGATCGCGTCGCCAGCAGCAGAGCCGTCGACGAGGTGCTCGCCCAGGATCCCAGCGGCGGCGATCAGGCGCAGGACGGCTCGACCGTCACGCTGACGGTGTCGAGCGGGCCCGGCCAGGTGCCGGTCCCCTCGGTCGTCGGCCTCGGTGAGCAGAAGGCGTCGGCCACGTTGATCGACGCCGGCCTCGTCGTCGACCGCGTCGTGCGGCAGGCCAACGACACGGTGTCGGAGGGACGCACGATCCGCACGTCGCCGGCGGCCGGCACGTCGGTGGACCGCGGCTCGAACGTGACGCTCGTCGTCTCGTCCGGGCCGAAGCAGGTGGCAGTGCCCGACGTAGTGGGTCTCACGAAGTCGGACGCGCAGCAGACGCTCGGCAATCAGGGCTTCCAATTCACCTCGACCGAAGAGGGGTCAGACACCGTCGATCCGGGGACGGTGCTGAGCCAGACCCCGACCGCGGGCGAGAAGGCGGCGCCCGGCTCAACCGTGGCGATTGTCATCGCGAGAGCGATCCCGACGGTCGTCGTGCCGGACCTGCTCGGGCAGGGCGCGCAGGAGGCGAGCGACACGCTCACCGCCGGGGGGTTGGAGCCGCGTACGTCGTTCCGCGACACCGTCGACCCCGACGAGGACGGGATCGTGCTCGACCAGAACCCGCCGTCCGGTACGGAGGTCAACGAGGGCGCGCCGGTGCGGATCTTCGTCGGACGCCTGACGACGTCGACGACGACGCCACCGACGACCACGCCGACGACGCCCGGGGGGGCGGGCGAATGACGCCGCGTCGCGTCGCGGTCCTCGGCGGCGGGCGCTCGTCCGAGCACGACGTCTCGCTGGCCTCGGCCGCGTCGGTTCGCGCGGGGCTGGAGCGGGCGGGCCACGACGTCGTCGCGGTCGACGTCGCTCGCTCCGGCGAGTGGTCGTGCGACGGCGCGCCGGTGGCGCTCACGCCGGGCGGCGGCCTGCTCGGCGCCGACGTCGTCTTCCCGGTCCTGCACGGACCGTTCGGCGAGGACGGCACGGTGCAGGGGCTGCTGGAGTGCCTCGACGTGCCGTACGTCGGCTCGGGCGTGCTCGCCTCGGCGGCCTGCATGGACAAGGTCGTCGCGAAGGAGCTGCTGGCGCGGGCCGGGCTGCCGCAGGTGGAGTACCGGGCGGTGCGGCATGCGGCGTATGTGGCCGCTCCCGCCGAGGCGCTCGCCTCGCTCGCGGCGCTTGGGCTCCCGGTCTTCGTCAAGCCCGCGCGCCTCGGCTCCTCGGTCGGGATCGTGCGGGTGGCCGCGGCGGACGAGATGGCCGATGCGCTGGAGGCCGCCTTCGCCCACGACCCGCTCGTGATCGTCGAGGCGGCGGCCGGCGGGCTGGAGATCGAGTGCGCCGTGCTCGGCAACGACGACCCCCTCGCCTCGACACCCGGCGAGATCGTGCTCGTCGGCGCGGCTGCTGCCGACGGCGGCTGGTACGACTACGAGGCGAAGTACACGCCCGGCGGGATGGAGCTGGTCGTGCCGGCGCGGATCCCCGACGCGCTCGTCGCACTGGTCCGCTCGCTCGCCGCCGAGTCGTTCACCGCACTCGGCTGCGCCGGCCTTGCCCGCGCCGACTTCTTCGTCGACGTCGACACCGGAGCGGTGTTGGTCAACGAGCTCAACACGATGCCCGGCTTCACCGAGACGTCCGTCTACGGCAAGCTCTTCGCCGCCTCCGGGGTGCCGTACGAGGAGCTGCTCACGCGCTTGGTCGAGCTCGCGCTCGAGCGCCACGTGCGCGAGCGGGCGTATCAATTCTAAATTTAGATTGACCTGAACGACCTCGTTCATCTAAAATAAGGTCGCTTGCGTCGACGCCTGCGTCCAGACCAACGCAGAACTAGGGGGAATTATGCGTAAGATGCTCACGTCGCTGTTGATCGCGACGGCACTGATCGCTGCCTCGGCGACGGTGGCCAATGCGGCCACCGTCACGGCAAGCCCGGGCGGCGCGATATCGGCCACGATAAGAGGGCTCGGCTTCAGCGGGTTCCTGATCGGGCTATTCACCTGCGACACCGAACTCAGCGGAACGGTCTCGACCGGGCCGATAGTGCTGCCCGGAAGGGGCGGCAGCATCTCGAGCGCGAGAATAACCTCGTGCTCCGGCGGCCACACCGTCACGCCGACGGGCCTGCCATGGACGCTCACCGGCCAGACCGCCCTAAGATGCCCGTCCACGAGCACGGGCCTTCTAGGCGTCGTGGCAGCCGGCTTCTCGATAGATGGATTCGTGTCGAGCAGCGGCAACATCGGGACGCTAGTGAGTAGCGGCAGAGGGTCGATCTCGATCCTAAGATCGTCGCTCAGCAACAGCGGCCAGATCCTAGGCGGGAGCGGCACCTACTCGCCGGTTAACACGATCGCCTGTACCTGATCGAAGCGAATTGACGGGCGGCCGAGCCGCGGCGAGAGCCGCGCCAGAGAGGGCCTCGGCGCCGCTCCTCAGCGGTACAGCGACAGCTCGCTGATCTCGACCTTGTCGCCGTCGGGCGGCAGCCCCGTGATCCAGAGGAGGACCCAGCGCGCTCTCTGGCCGGCGGTGTCGAGGTCGATCGTCTGCTTGGAGGAGACCGACGGGACGCTGGCGACGAGCTTCCAGCCGGAGCCGGGGACCGTCGACGGGAGCGCGTCGCCGCCGGCGACGTAGACGTCGGCGGCGAAGCCGGGCGTCGGCGTGCGCACGCGCAGCTCGCGGAAGACCGCGCCGGGCGTGGCGTCGAGCGCGAGGCCGACGCCGTCCTTCTGCAGCTCGCCGGTCGTATACGACTCGGTCGTCCAGACGGTCGCGGGGTTGCCGTCGATCGCGAAGGCGGTCTGGTCGGCGTGCTCGGCGCTGTCGCCGAGCGGGTCGTAGTCCCTCGCCGCGTCGGAGTTGAGTCCGACCTGCGTCGCCGCCCCGCCGCCGCCCGCAGTCCGCTCGGTGCCCGTGCCGCGGTGCGTGCGGTCGCCGAGCAGCACGATGCCGCCGACGAGCGCGACGACGATCAGCAGCGCAGCGACGGCGATCCACGCCGGCCTCGAGCGCACGCGCAACGGCACGCGTCGACGGGTGCGGCTCGGCAGCGTCCGAAGCACCGTCGTCGCCTCGCCGGTCGCGCTCCCGGAGCGCGCCGCCTCCAGCGCGAGCACGTCCTCGAGATCGGCGATCAGTTCCTCGTCGCTGCGGTAGCGCTCGTGCAGGTCCTTCGCGGTCGCGCGGTCGATCACGGCCGCCAGCGAGGCGGACACCTCAGGTCGCAGCGTGTGCACGTCGGGCAGCTCCTCACGCACGTGCTTCATGGCGACCGCCACCTGGTTCTCGCCTCTGAAGGGGACGCTGCCGGTCAGCATCTCGTACAGCACGATCCCGAGCGAGTAGAGATCGGACTGGCCGGTGACGTCGTGGCCGAGCGCCTGCTCTGGAGAAACGTAATCGGTCGTCCCGAGCACCCGTCCGTCGGCGGTGAGGCCGTCGTCGTCGAGCGAGCGGGCGATCCCGAAGTCGGTGACCTTCGCGCTGCCCTCCTCGTCGATCAGCACGTTCTGCGGCTTCACGTCGCGATGCACGATGTGTCTCGCGTGCGCGGCCCCGAGCGCGCGCGCGATCTCGATCGCGTAGGCGACCGCCTCCGAGACGTCGAGCTCGCCGTTGCGGCGGATCCGCTCCTTCAGCGTCTCGCCTTCGACGTACTCCAGGACGATGTACGGGCGGCCCTGGTCCTCGCCATAGTCGATCACGCCGACGAGGTGCGGATGCGACAGCTGGGCGACTGCGCGCGCCTCGCGTCTGAAGCGCTCGAGCTGATCCGAGTCGGTCGCGATCTCGCGGTTCATCAGCTTGATCGCGACGGGCCGCTCGAGCGTCTCGTCGAGCGCGCGGTAGACGGACGACATCCCGCCCGTGCCGATGCGGGCCTCGAGCCGATAGCGGCCGTTCAAGGTGGTGCCGAGCAGCGTGCTCACGTGATGCGTCTCATCCTCACGTCTCTGTACCGCGCGCGCCCATATCGATGCGTCCTACTGCACCGATCCCGCGTGTCCTTTGTCTTGGGCGCTAGAGCCCAGCCTACGCCGGTTGCAGGTCGCGTTCGGTGAGTCGTGTGGGTGGGCGCGCCGCTACTGGCCCGGCGTCGCCGGCGGCACCGGCGGGAGCGCGCTGGGGTCGACCGACGCGGCGGCCTGATTCTCGGCCTTTACGGCTTCCCAGATCTCTTCGCGGTAGACCGGCAGCTCTCTCGGCGCGGCGATCCCGATGCGGGCGGTCTGGCCGCTGATCTCCATCACGGTGACGACGATGTCGTCGCCGAGCACGATTCTCTCGCCGGGCCGGCGGGTGATGATCAGCATCGCGTCCGTCCTCCTTGGAACCGGGTGGCCGCGTAGGAGGGTGTCACAGCCGCAGGCGTCGCGCGCGTACGGGCGGGTCTCAGGCGGCTTGCTCCGCCGCCGCGGCCAGCTCCGCGAACAGCGGCGCGCGCAGCTCGGCGGCTGGCGCCTGGTTGAGCAGCTGGTAGCCCGCCCCGCCCACGATCGCGATCGGGGCGCGCAGGTTGGCGGTGAAGTCCTCCAGCCGCTCGCTCGCGCGCACAGTCACGTAGACGGCGGTGTCCTCGGCAGCGAGCGCGCTGCGGTCGATCCCCAGCCGCTCCAGCTCGCCCTCGGCGGGCTCGAACACGAAGTCGGCGAAGAAGCGGCGCGGGTCGGCGAGCGGCAGCGCGAGCGCCGGGTCCTCCAGCGAGTGCAGCCACATGAACGCGTCGTCCTCGGCGCGCGCGACGAGCGTGAAGCGGCGGCTGTCGAGGCCGGTGAGGCCGTGGGGGAACGCGATCGCGCTGTCCGACGCGACCTCGATGCGGCCGAAGCGGGTGCTGTCGATCGTCGTTGGCACTGGTTCTCCTTGGAGGTGGGGTGTCGGGGGTGGGTGGCGGGAATCGTCTAGTGAAGGAAGTCGAGCAGCGAGGTCTGGACGATGTTCGCCCCCGCCTTCAGCGCTGCGCTGTAGGCGGCCTGCTGCGTCGTGTACTGGGTGATCGTCTGCGCCATGTCGGCGTCCTCGACGTCCGACAGCAGCTTGGTCGAGTTGAGCGCCAACCCGGACAGGCGCGAGCTGGCGATCTCGAGGCGGTTCGTGCGCGCGCCGACGTCGGCGCGGATGCCGTTGAGCACGTCGAGGTTCGCGTCGAGCCGCTGCAGGTCGGCGCCGCGCAGTGCGTCCGCGTCGGCTGCCGTGCCGCCGCGCAGGTGGTCGGAGATGTCGCGCAGTGCGTTCAGCAGCTTGTCGTCTCTCGCCGCCTGCCCGTCGCCGAGCAGCGCACGGATGTCGGTGTTGATCGGGATCTCGACACCGGGGCCGATCGCGCGCGTGATCGTGCCGGCGTCGCCCGCATAGGTATCCGCGCCGCCGAGCGCGTAGGGCGGCGTGTCGGTCGCGGTGCCGGAGAAGACGGAGCGGCCGCCGTACTGCACGTCGGCCTCCTGCTTGACGCTCTCGGCCAACTGGTCGATCTCGTCCGCCAGCGCGGCGCGCGAGGAGGGACCGGTGGTGTCGTTGCCTCCGTTGACGAGCAGCTCACGCACGCGCGCGAGCACGTCGGACATCTGTCCGAGCGCCGTGTCGGACGTGTTGAGCCAGCCGATGCCGTCGTCGACGTTGCGCTGGAACTGGTCGAGCCCGCCGAGCTCGCCGCGCAGCGCGAGCGCACGGCTCGTGCCGTACGGGTCGTCCGAGGGTCTTGAGATCTGCTTGCCCGAGGACAGCTGGTTCTGCAGTCTCGTGAGGCGGGAGAGGCCGTCGTTGAGGTCGCGCAGCGTGGCGCGGGAGCTCATCAGGGTGGTGACGCGCATCGACATCGCTAGAGCCCCACCCGGCCGGTGCGCGTGATCAGTGTCTCGAGCATCTCGTCCATCGTCGTCATCGTGCGGGCCGACGCCTGGTAGCCGCGCTGGAAGCGGATCAGGTTCGTCATCTCCTCGTCGAGCGAGACGCCGGCGACGCTCTGGCGGCGGTCCTCGATCGAGTCGACGAGCGACTGCGAGGTCGACTCGGCGCGGACGGCGGCTTGCGCCTCCGTGCCAATGCGAGCAACGAGCGCCTGGTACATCTGGTCGGTCGTGCCGCCGCGCAGTCTCGCGATCGCCTGCGCGACGTCGTTCTCGCCGGAGGCTCTGCCGCTGCCGGTCTGCACCGTCGCGGTCGTGGCGAGGACGGCGATCGTGGCGGCGGTTCTGCCCGCCGGGTCGAAGAAGGGCGTGCTCGTGTGCAGCGCGTTGACGCTGGCCACGAGGTCGGCGGCGACGGCATCGAGCTGCGAGCGGTACGTCAGCGCGGGGCCGGTCGCGGACGCGAGGTCGGCGAGTGCGCCGAGCTTGCCGCCTGGGGTTCTGCTGAGCGTCTGCGGCCAGGTGAAGCCGGCCGGCGTGCTCGGGTCGACGAGCGTGACGCCGCCGAAGTCGATTCTGAAGCGACTGTTGCCGGTGTCGGTGACGGACACCTGCGCGAGCTGGCTGAGTCTGTCGATCAGCTGGTCGCGTCGGTCCATCAGGTCGTTCGGCTGCATGCCGCGGAAGACCGCGTCGCCGATCGCTCTGTTGAGCCCGGCCAGCTCGCTCGCCATGTTCGCGATGTCGCCGCTGGGACCGGTGATCGCGTCGTACTCGTCCTGCGCCTGCTGCGCGACCGTCGTGAGCTGGTCGGAGATCGTTCTGAACGACGCGGTCAGCGTCTGCGCGGTCGTCACGAGCGCGGAGCGCGCGCCGGCGTTCTCGGGCGAGTTGGCGACGTCGCTCCAGGCGTCCCAGAATCTCGACAGCTGCGCAGCGAGGCCGTCGTCGGTGGGCTCCGCGAATGCTCCCTCGACCTTGTCGAGCGACGTCGTGCGGGCGCTCGCGTCGCCGAGGCTCATCTGCTGGGCGCGGTACTGGAGGTCGAGGAACTGGTCGCGCACGCGGCGGATCGCGGCGATGTCGACGCCGCTGCCGAGCTGCGCGCCGCTGCCGTTGTTGACGCTGTTCGCGGGGATGATGTAGGGCCGCGTGGGCTCCAACACCGCCTCCTGGCGCGAGTAGCCGCTGGTGTTCGCGTTCGCGATGTTGTGGCCGGTGACGTCGATCGCCTGCTGCTGCGTGAGCAGTCCGCGGAGCGAGGTCTGGAGGCCGAAGAAGGAGGAGGTCATGGGCTCGGGCTCGGCGTCAGGCCTGGAGGTCGAGTGCGCGCAGCGAGCGCGTGTCGGTCGTCGTGATGCCGCCGCCGTGGGCGCCGGGCGCGGAGCGCATCCCGCCGGCCGTGTATGCGCCTGTGTCGCCGGGCGCGGACGGGTCGACGAGCCGCAGCAGGTGGTCGAGGAACGACAGCTCCTGGCGCATCAGCGCCTGGTTGCACGCGTGCTCGCGGGTGAGCTCGGCGAGCAGGCCCTGCAGCTCGGCGCTGCGGCCGGTTGCGAGCGCGGCGTCGGCTGGTGTCATCAGCGCAGTCAGCTGGGAGAGCATGACCGCTTGCGGGGTCGTGTTCAGGAGCGCGCCGGCGCGGGCGAGCAGCCGGGCGCGGTCCTC
>Ga0126311_10000808_pt1 | contig 14535 bp, 9 predicted proteins | sample Plot61_FD_92539 | JGI IMG/M metagenome (GOLD analysis project Ga0126311, IMG submission 92539) | Serpentine soil microbial communities from UC McLaughlin Reserve, CA, USA - Plot61 | ecosystem: Environmental > Terrestrial > Soil > Grasslands | place: USA: UC McLaughlin Reserve, Lake County...
TCTCGAAACTTTTCGGCTGGAGCCCAAGCCATCAAACAGCGCCAGCCCCCAGCGGGGGCGTAGCGTAGTGAGCAGTGCGAGGCGCGCCGAGCGGGCGAACGAAGCGGGGCGCAAGGGGGAGAAGTAAATAAAATAGCGGGCGTCTTGATAACAGCGATTCCGTTTGGGAGCGCCGCAAGGCGCTGTAGTTGGGAAAACGGAATCTTCTGTTATCAGATGGCCGTCCGATTTGAGGCTCTTTGTGTCGAAATCCTCTTGTCCGAGGATAGTCGCAAATGTTCCTTCGGCATCCGAGAAACTAAAATGTTTTAGAAAAGAGGGCCTTCGGTCAGTAAGGATTCGCAACTGAAAGTTCGATCTGACCCTTATCGTAGCGGGTGTAAAGACGTCTTGTAGTTCTCACCTTGGACTAAGAAATCGACCTCACTGTTAAATACCCTGTGGGGCACACCTTTGCAAAGAATTGGCGATTACTTATAATCCCGGTCGAGTCACTGCACGTTCGCCATCTTGAGTCGCCGACCTCGAATCTTCAGCAAGCGATTTGGACCGCTGCACTACTCCCATTCAAGACCGGAAGAAACCTGAGTGGCCGATAACCTCCCAATTCGCGAAGGTCAAATTCTCACCGGCGTTCTATTCAACGAACCGATGAGAGTCGAGACCATTCGCCCGAACGGTCCTAACACCGTGATCGCAGGTTTGGTGGGAACCAAGACGGAGCGCTTCCGAAGTGTCACACTCAGCCACGAGCAGATTCAGCAACTCACAATTCTCGATACAGCATCGACCTACAACGGTGATGGGAAGCTTGTGCGACTCGGACTTCAAGCCTACTCACTTGGCATCGCTTACGAGTTCGATCCGTATTTTGGGCTCTCGATTTCGCGCGTCGATCCTCTGCCGCACCAACTCTCTGCTGTTTACGACCATTTGCTGAAAGCCGCGCGCATTAGATTCTTGCTGGCAGACGACGCTGGCGCCGGTAAGACAATTATGTCGGGCCTGCTGATTCGCGAACTGAAACTGAGAGGACTCGCTGAAAGAATTCTGATTGTCTGTCCAGCAAACTTGGCCTTTCAATGGCAGCGTGAATTGAAGGAAAAGTTTGATGAAAAGTTTCTCGTACTCCAGGGCAGCACAATACGTGACCAGTTCGGCGTGAATCAGTGGCTGGAGCAAAAGCAGGTAATCACTTCGTTAGATCTAGCGAAGCGGGAAGACATTCTTCCGGGATTGCGACAGGTCAATTGGGACCTCGTCATCGTCGATGAAGCGCACCGCATGTCCTGGTCGCCTCCGTCGAGAAAGACGGCTCGCTACGGGTTGGGTGAATTGCTTCGGGATACTTCAGATCATATGGTGATGCTGACCGCAACGCCTCATAAAGGCGACCCTGCCAACTTTAGTCTGTTTCTTCAGTTACTCGACGAGGATGCTTATGCCGATGTGCGTTCGATTAAGGAAGCAATGGAGCGGCGTCATGCACCCTTCTATTTACGTCGCACGAAAGAGGCGATGGTCTATTTCCCAGAACGTCAGCCCGACGGTGCCTGGGTAGCAAAGAAGATCTTCACACGACGAATTCCTCGCTCCGTTGATTTTCAAATCGACGGTCCCGAGTACGATCTTTACTGTGAAGTGACGCGCTTTGTGAAACGCCAGAGTGCGAAAGCAGCGGCTCAGGATGACAATCCCCGCGCAAGAGCCGTTGGCTTTCTGATGTCCCTATATCAGAGACGGCTAGCGTCGAGCACCTTCGCAGTCCGGCGCTCGCTGGAGAAACGTGCGAAGCGTCTTGCTGATGCGTTGTCGCGCGCGCAAGAACTAGCCGCTATGGCACCGCCAGTCTTGCCGGATCCAGAAGAACTCGAAGAGATGGAAGACTTCGAGCGCGAGCGAGTACAGGAAATGATTGAGGCGATCACGCTCGCAAGTAATCCTGAGCAGGTTCGCGAGGAAATAGTCGAGCTCGAAGAATTGGCTGAGCAGGCCAAAGTCGTGGAAGCAGAGGGAAACGAAGCTAAGCTTTCACGACTCAAAGATCTGCTCCAGCAGCAGGGCTTCTTTGATCACAGCGACCAGCGTCTACTCATTTTTACCGAGTTCAAAGACACGCTCGATTATCTTATGGACTGCTTGCGAAAGTGGGGCTTTAGCGTTGGTTGTATTCACGGCAGCATGAAGCCCGGCTCACGCGAAGAGCTCGGAACGAGACTACATGCTGAACAGCAGTTCAAGGATGCAGAGATTCAGATTCTGGTAGCCACCGAAGCAGCCGGTGAAGGCATTAACCTACAGTCGTGCAACATCCTCTTCAACTACGACATTCCCTGGAATCCAAATCGTCTCGAACAGCGGATGGGGCGAATTCATCGATACGGTCAGAAGAAAGACTGTTTGATTTTCAACTTCGTGGCCACAAACACAATTGAAGGTAGCGTACTCCAACGTTTGCTCGAAAAACTACAGGAGATTCGCGATGCGCTTGATGATGATGCAGTGTTCAATGTCGTTGGTGAGATTCTCCCTGCCGCGCACGTCGAAAGAATTCTTAGAGACTTCTACGCCGGGCGAATTGGCCCCGAAGACATGGAAGATCGTCTAATGCGCGATGTTGACGAGCATCAGTTTCGTGCGATCTGCCAGAACGCGCTTGAAGGACTGGCTTCGAAGAAGCTTAATCTGGATATGTTGATCGAGCGGCGTGCTCGCGCGCAGGAACGTCGCGTCGTTCCTGAAACAATTGCCCGCTTTCTGCAGGAGGCCGCAGAACAGGCCTCGTTTGGAATTAGGCCGGTGACCTCGCTCCAACATACTTTCGATCCGGCAAAGACGCCACAAGTTCTGAAGCGCTACGAAAGCCAGTCCGACTGGAAACTGCCTGCAGTTGCATCGAAGTACTCGCGTATATCGACAGATCGAGATACAGCCGAAGACCACAATCTGGAATGGGTAACACCGGGCCATCCTTTGTTCGAAGCACTGAGGCGTCACTCGTGGTCTTTGGCTCAGCAAGATCTAGCGAAGGGTGCGTGCTTTTATTCACTCGAGCACGAGCGGCCGTCTCGACTGGATTTCTACCGGGCAAGGATAGTAGATGGCTTGAGCAACGTGATTCACGAACGATTGTTCGCTTTAGAACTTACCAGCGCTGGAGAAGGGGTTTTGCGAGAGCCGCATCAACTCCTCGACTTCACACCGGCCCATGCACCTCAAACGATGCCAGCAGTGGCGACACTAGCGGAAGATCATGAAACACTCGATGCAAAAGCCCTGAAACCCTTTCTTGATGAAGTGAGTGCCGAACGGTTGCCGGAACTGAATCGCGTTGCAGAACATATTGAGCTTTCGCTTACGGAACTGTTGCAGAAAACAGATGAAGAGATTGGGCGCGCTTCAAACGACGTGGAGCAAAAGATCGCCGGAGCGGAAGGAAGATTAGCGCAAGCGGAGAATCGACACGCGGAGCTTTTGGATCGTCGCGACAAGCGGCGTCAGGAATTGCAACGCCAGCGTGCTCTCACATTGCAATCAGTTGAGCGCATCACGAGCGTGTTAGTGCTCCCACACCCGGAAAGAAACTCGCCAGAAGTTCGACGCCTTCGACCAGACTTTGAAACCGAAGCGACTGCTATGCGCATTGCGATGGAATATGAAACATCCCAGGGCCGGCAAGTCTTTGACGTTCACGAAAAGAATCTTGGATACGACTTGACCAGTCTGGACGTGAATTCCGGGGAGTTGCGTCTGATCGAGGTCAAGGGCATCGGTGCTGCGACCGGTACGGTGCTGTTATCACCTAACGAACGGCGCGTCGCTCAGGACCGTCCGGATTGCTTCTGGCTTTATGTTGTGACTAATTGCAATGGCGAGCCGAAACTAGAGGAACCGATTGAGAACCCCGCACGCTTTCCTTGGCACGAAGTCAAGAAGGTTGACCATTACTGGATGGACGTTCGCACTCTGACCAAATAGATAATAAACCTAACAAAGGAGACCACCCTCATGGTGAGACCCCCGCTCACCGAGCAAAACCTCAAGCGCGAACTCGCTTACTTCCGCGAGAAATTCCCCAGCTTACACGATGACGAACTCTTCGTTGTTTGGTTCCTACGCGCGTTTGTAACAGAAGACGAGGAGACGGCTGCAAAATCTCTCACCGGTGTCGGAGGTGACAAAGGCCTTGATGCCATCCTGATTGATGATGCTGCCAAAATAGTTTTCGTCGTGCAGGGAAAATATCGTCAGAAATTCAACCAGAAAAACGAAGTGCGAAGCGATGTTCTTGGCTTTGCCAATCTAGCCTACCAACTCTGCGACTCCGAAGCGTTTGCTAGCCTCACTCAAGATATGGATCCCTTGGCTCGAAAGAAGGCTACGGAGGCTTACGACAGGTGCAATAAAGAAGATATCGACTGAAGCTTTACTTTTTGAGTTCCGGGAAGACAAGCGGTAGTTTGCGGGATGAAGCCAATCGACTGGTTCGACGATCAAGTGATCGCGCGTCTATAGATATCTTCGACGGTCGCCAGGTTCTACTTTTGCTGCGAGACTATTTGGATGGGGTTGCGCCGCCGGTGCCGTCTCTTGAGCTTGAGATGGAGTCTGGTGAAGGCGTTAGGGTGAATGGAATTCTTCAGCGTTACGATACGAAGACGAACATCGAATCCTGGGTGTTTTCAATGTCAGGTCGCGCGGTTGGAGACCTCTACTCTTTCGGTGGCTCGAGACTGTTTGCCCGCAACGTTCGAGGGTTCTTGGGAAGTACTGAAGTGAACAAGAACATGGAGGCCACCCTCGACAGCCAGTCACAGTATTTCTGGTACTACAACAACGGTATCACTATGGTTTGTGACCAAGTCGAGCACGCGAGAAGCAATGGTAGAGATATTCTGAGAGTTACCAATCCGCAAATCATCAACGGTCAGCAAACGACGCGCACTCTACATCGGAAAGGTGCGAAGGCAGCTAAAGCAAGCGTGATAGTCCGTGTGATACGCGTACCAAGAGATCAGGATGGCAGGTCGGATAACTTCGAGGGCTTAGTTTCTCAAATTGTTGGCGCAACAAATTTCCAGAACAGGATAGGCGCTGCTGACCTCATGTCTAATGATCGGCAGCAGATCGAGATCGAGCGTCAACTCAGAAAATTCAATTACTGGTACATCAGAAAGCGCCAGACGAAATCGGAGGCTCGCCGGGAGTCCGGGTTACGTCACTACACGCTCATCAAGAAGGAAGACCTTGCGCAAGCTGTTGCCGCGTGCGAACTTGATCCATCAATAGCCCGAATAGTCGGGCGGGAAGGGCTTTTTGAAGAGCGCTTTTATCAGCAGTTATTTCCACACGGTGATCCTCATTTCTATTTGTCTCGTTATCTTCTTATGAGGGCTACCAGTTATGTTTCGTCAGGATATCCGGAACGTGGTTATGCAAAGTGGTTGGTGCTTCATTTTATGTGGTCCCAATTAGCACCATTGGTTAGGTCAAGAGTGGGTGCCGAGTGTTTCAGAACGGAGTCTGAGCGGTGGGGTCCGTCCGACAAGCAGTTGGTCCGTTGCATTGAAATCACGTTCAATGCTTCGCTGAAATTCTATCGTTCACGAAGAGGTGTAGGAGCGACGGCTCTGGACGTTTCTAGCTTTTTCAGACGAAGAGCACTTGATGTCGAGTTTGAAAAGTTTTGGAGAAGCGCAGCTAATCAGAGACGAGGGACATTCAGACGAGCTTGGCAAAAATACGAGAAGACGTTCCGGGAGCAGATGGAACAGTGATTCGAATTTTTGCATACGGATCAAATATGGATCCCGAGCAAATGCGTGAACGATGTCCGTCCACGTGCTTCGTTTGCGTAGCCAGGTTGCCTGACCATCGACTTGCATTCACGCGCAAATCAACAAGACGAAACTGCGGGGTCGCTGATGCAGTGGAAGCAGAAGGCAATGAGGTCTGGGGAGTTGTTTATGAAATTGATGACCATGATCTTCCGAAGCTCGATAGGCTTGAAGGAGTGACCTCGGGCGCGTATGTGAGAAGAGACGGCGAACTACTTTGCATATTGGATAATGGAGACATCCAAGCGTCGATCTATTTTGCGACTCGTGACAAAGATCCACCTTTGCCAAACCCAGAGTACAAGCGGCTAATTCTAAGCGGCGCCAGATTTTGGCAGTTGCCACAGCTCTATCTTGACCAACTGGAGAGAATCGAAACCGAAGAATGATCCCCAAAGAATGTAAGCGACTAGCAGAAGTGGATTTTCCTATCGCTGTGGTGTCTAAGCACGCTGCGCGGGAGAAGTCCATTCGGCATGGTCATCCGAGCACACTGCATTTGTGGTGGGCACGGAGACCATTGGCTGCATGCCGATCAATGTTGCTCGCTTTGTTGTTGCCGGATCCTAATGATGAGAACTGTCCGGCTGATTTCATCGACAAGGCACGTACCTTGTTGGAGCGAATTCCAGGCAAGACCAAACAGCTTGCTCGTGCTGCTGGAAACGACTCGGAGCGAAGGAAAAGACTTCGAGGTGCCCTTCTCCATTTTATCGGGGATTTTGCGAATTGGGATTTATCTTCTGACCGTAATTACCTCGAAGTTTCTCGTGAGCTGGTCAAAGCCGCCCATGGTGACGAGCCGCCACTCGTTGTAGACCCATTTGCAGGAGGCGGATCGATTCCATACGAGGCACTACGCTTAGGGTGCGAAGCGCTTGCGAGTGATCTCAACCCGGTTGCTTGTTTCATTCTAAAGACGTTGTTGGAAGATATTCCCCGTAACGGCGCTGCGCTCGGGGATGAGCTGCGACGAGTTGGCACTGTGATCAAGAACGCAGCACAAACAGAATTGGCTGAGTTTTATCCTAATGATCCAGATGAGGCAAGGCCGATTGCCTATCTGTGGGCGCGAACGGTTAGATGTGAAACGCCCAACTGCGGCGCCGAGATTCCATTGATACGTTCATTCTGGTTAGGCAAAAGGTCGAACCGTCGAAGAGCGCTCCGGTACGAGTGTATTCGCCGGAATGATGGTGTGCCCCGGATAGAGTTTGCGATTTTCGAACCAAAGAGTGAAATAGAAGTGCCGAATGGGACTGTGGCAAGGGCTAAGGCTACATGCTTGTGCTGTCAGATAGTCCTTTCACCCGATCGAGTTCGTGCGCAGCTGAGTGAGCAACGAGGCGGTGCAGACGTAGTCTTCGATTCAACGGGTGGCAGGGTTGGTGGAGCTCGCTTACTTGCTGTGGCTACACAGAAGTCGGGCAGACAATGGAGAGAATTTCGCAGTCCAACAGAACGGGACTACGAAGCCATTTGGCGAGCGACCAATCGGATTAACGCGATTGCAAATTCGAAACTTGCCAACGGGTGCGTGGCGATACCCGATGAACCAACACCATTAGGCGGAGGGTCTGGTGCCGGTCGGGCATTCTCGGTCCAAAAATATGGCATGAAAACTTTCGCTGATTTGTTCACTGCGCGCCAGAAGCTGGCAATGATTACGCTAGGCGAAGCCATCGCCGCCTTAAGTGATAATTCTAATGAGACAGCGGAGCTCACGGCGTTGGCTTTGAGTCGTTGTGCCGATATCAATAACGCATTGTGTAGCTGGAAGGCTTCGATGACACAGGTTATCCACCTCTTCACGCGACAAGCACTTCCGATAGTTTGGGACTTTGCCGAAGCGAATCCACTTGGCGAGCAGGCTGGCGATTACAGCGTAACGATTGGCAACATGGCACGCATCTTGGACCAAGTGCCGTCAGGCATGATAGCCGGCCAAGTTGAAATTGCGGATGCATGCGCATCACCCCTTCCCGATGCAACAGTTTCAACTTGGTTCACCGATCCGCCATATTATGATGCGGTTCCCTATGCAGATCTCTCGGACTTTTTCTTCGTATGGCTAAAACGTACATTGCCCAATCACCCGATATTGCGGGATCCCTTCGATCTTACAAATCCACTCACCCCAAAACAGAGAGAGGCAGTTCAAGATGAGCTGAAACTGTCAGGCGGTAGTCCGAAGGATCGAATGTTTTTTGAGCAAACTATGGCGAAGGCATTTGCCGAAGGCCGCCGGGTGCTGAGAGACGACGGCGTGGGATGCATAGTATTTGCTCACAAGTCGACTGAGGGGTGGGAGGCGTTGTTAGCCGGAATAATTCAGGGCGGGTGGATCATTACTGGTTCGTGGCCAATTGCGACAGAGATGGTAACGCGTTTGCGTGCTCGCGAATCCGCAGCTCTGGCTACCAGCATACATCTCATTTGCAGACCTAGAACGGACAACATGATCGGCGATTGGCAAAAAGTTTTGCGTGAGTTGCCGAATAGAGTTGGAGACTGGATGGAGCGCCTCCAATCGGAGGGCGTCCGTGGTGCGGACCTTGTATTTGCGTGTATCGGTCCGGCTCTAGAAATCTACAGCCGATTTGCGAAAGTTGTCGACGCTGAAGAGCGTGAGATTCCGTTGGGAGGTGATCCCGAAGCAAAAGACGCTCACAAGCGAGGCTATCTCGCGTACGTGTGGGAAGTGGTAGGTCGCATGGCGCTTGAGCAGGTTCTTGGCACTGCCGAGGCCAAGGCGAGGAATGGAGCTGCTGGAGCACTGGAAGAAGATGCGCGGCTGACAGCGCTGTTTCTTTGGACCCTCCAAAGTACAAATGGATCCGAAGCAAAGAACGGCGAAGAACGCAGTGACGACGAGGAAGAAATGGATGTCGACGAAGAGTCCGACGAACTAAAAGCCAAAAAGAAGAAGGGCTTTACATTGATTTTCGATGTTGCTCGTCGCTTCGCGCAGCCATTGGGAATTCATCTCGAAGACTGGGAGGATCGAATTATCGAAACGAAGAAAGGCGTGGTGCGGTTGCTGCCAGTAAGCGAACGCGGGAAACAACTGTTTGGGGAAACCGGCATGCAAACTATCGCTACAGAGTTAGAGCGTGGATCTAAAGACAGTTTACAGATGACTCTTTACCCTGACTTGAAAGAAGCCGAACCACCAAAGGTACGAGGTCGGCGTGGTCGAATAAAAGGTTCTGACCACACTTCGGATCGAAAGATGCAAACACGTTGGGAACCAACTACACTTGATCGAGTTCATGCCGCAATGCTGCTCCAGGCATCTGGCCGCGCTAACGCTCTACGAGCGCTTCTCGAATCAGAACAAGAACGTGGTCCGGACTTCCTTCGTCTGGCGAATGCTCTATCAGCTCTCTATCCAAAAGACGCCGAAGAAAAGCGTCTACTCGATGCAATGCTTTTGGCAGTTCCGCGTTAGCTTTGATGATTCAGGGAGAAATTGTGGCTACCTACAGAGATGATGGGGTTTTGGGCAGCGGCGGATTTGGCGAAGTTTGGAGGGTCATTCGCGATGATGGTGAACCTTTCGCCAAAAAAATGCTTGATGTGGACACTCCTGAGGCTATCAAGCGATTTCAACGCGAGGTGCGTATACTCACAAGCCTCGATCATCCGCGAATCGTGCGAATCGTAGATACTCAGCTCCTTTCGGAACCCTACTCATATTTGATGCCGATTTATCGAGGCTCTCTTCGGGGGGAACTATCTAGAGTGATTGGAAACGAGTCTCGAATCGCAAAGATCTTCGGTTCCATTCTCGACGGAATGAATTACGCTCATCAGCAAGGAGTTCTTCATAGGGACTTAAAACCCGAGAACATCTTGATGAATAATGACGATGACCTAGTAATTTCTGATTTCGGGTTAGGTCGAGCGATCGACGCGAAGACAACACGCGCGACGTTCACAGGTCAAGGCATGGGAACTCTCGGATACTTGTCTCCCGAACAAGCAGATTCTGCCAAAGATGTCGATCATCGAACCGATATTTTCGCATTAGGAAGAATGCTTTATGAAATGTACAGCGGGCATTCGATGTTGGCACCACAGGATTTGAGTTCGCTACCTATCGGCGTCACGATGATCATCGATAGATGTACAAAAAGGGATCCTGATCATAGATATCAATCCGTATCAGATTTGCGCATCGCATTCGACGCGTTCACCGATCGTCGAGGCGAAATTACGGCTAATGAAAGGGCCCGTGAACTCGTTGCCAAAGCTATAACAGAAGACGATCTCGATAGCAGTGAGCTAGAAGAACTTGCTGAGCTTATCGAGCGGTATCAAGAAGACGTTGATCTATTACACGAGCTGGGTATGCAGATACCAGTCACTCTGCTGGAGCGGCTCTTCGAGAGATATCGGACTGCCGCCGAGGTATTGACCAGGACATTTACTACTCACGCGACTTCACAAGGTTGGGGATATGAATATACCGACAAGATAGCCGGCGCGTGCAATCGATTCTATGATGCCGCAGTCGGTCGACCCGACCTCCGCGCAGTACTGATCCAGGCACTCGTTGAAATCGGTGTCAACCATAATCGATTTTACGTCATGGATGTAGCTGCTGCGGTCATAGCAAAAATACAAGATGACGAAGAGGCTAAAGAGGTGGCTCGTGAGCTAATCAAAAATCAAGATCAATTGGAGCCTATCGCGGGACGATTAAAGGTTCGTGATCTTAGGCCTGCCCTCAAAGAATTATTCGAATCACTGGGCTTGTGAGTTTTCGAACGACCGCATCAGGTTTAGAAAGGGTAGAGTCCCTTAAAATGGAACCTTGGTATAGAGTAGCAACCCCACGAAAAGAAGTGCGCGAGGGGCGATCATTCAGCCCGGATGAATTTGCTATCGCACTTGAGCAAGTTGTTGCAGGCACCGCGCCCGAAGACTATCGCAAACCGGACAAGTTTTTCTCCCGTACGTATTTCACTCGCGCGCTAAAAGAGCACTCCGGAATGGTTTTGCGACGGCTTTCCGGCAAGACTGAAAACACTGCTCCTGTACTTACACTCATTACTCAGTTTGGTGGTGGCAAGACTCACACGCTCACCACGCTTTATCACCTGGCCCGGAATGGCAAGAAGGCCACCGAGTTTGTTGGCGTCTCCGATCTTCTCGACCGCAGCGGGCTAACTGAGATACCCAAGGCAGAAGTTGCAGTGTTTGTAGGAAATGCCTGGGATCCGCAAGACGGCCGTGAGACACCCTGGATTGATATCGCCAGACAACTTGCAGGCAACGAAGGTGTCGAGCTCCTAGGCGCGGCTGCCAAAACGACTCCGCCCGGAACAGAATCGTTGGGTCGTGTTTTTGAAAAGGCTGGGGGTTCGGTTCTTCTCTTGTTTGACGAAGTGCTGAACTTTGTGAATCGTCACCGGAAGATGGCTGACGCGTTTCATGCGTTCCTTCAGAATCTAACCGTCGCGATGACGGCGACTACACGCGGCGCGGCAGTAATAAGTTTGCCGCGCAGTCAGGTGGAGATGACTGATTGGGACCTCCAGTGGCAGGAAAGAATAACTAAGGTAGTCAGGCGTGTTGCGAAGGATTTGATTTCCAATGATGAAGCGGAAATAAGCGAGGTGATTCGACGCCGGCTTTTTGAGGACCTCGGCAATGAGAAGACCCAGAAGAGCGTGGCCAAAGCATTCTCTGATTGGTGTTTTGAGAGACGAGCTCAGCTGCCGTCAGAATGGACGGCCGTCGATGCTTCCACGCAGGAACTCAAAGCCAGAGACTACCTGAGGTCTCGGTTTCAGGCTTGCTATCCCTTTCATCCTGCAACTCTCTCTGTATTTCAGCGAAAGTGGGCGGCGCTTCCACAATATCAACAGACTCGCGGTACGTTGACCATGCTGGCGCAGTGGATCTCTGCTGCATACAAAGAAGGCTATAGCAACGCGCGTCGTGAAGCCCTGATCACGTTGGGTTCGGCACCGCTAGAAGTGCCTGAGTTTCGCGCAGTGATTCTTGGTCAATTAGGCGAACCCAGGCTGATTCCCGCTATCGATGCTGATATCTCTGGTCCGCAGTCGCACGCAAGAGCTTTAGACGCCGATACAGTAGGTCCGCTTCGCGACATTCACAGGAGGGTCGCTGCCGCGATTCTGTTTGAATCCTCGGGAGGACAGCGAGATAAGATTGCGCACCTTCCTGAGCTGCGCTTCGCATTGGGCGAGCCACAAACCGATACGACTTCAGTAGATAGTGCTGCTCTTGCACTTGAGTCAAAGGCCTATTTCATACGCAAGATTGGATCGGATGGCTTCCAAATTCGCCATCAACCAACACTGAGAAAAGTTGTAAACGACCGACGAGCGTCGTTGGATGAAAAAACCGAAGTGATCCCAACAATGCGAACGTTGATTCGTAAAGAGTTTGAGCGTAACGCCAGTATCCCAATCGTTGAATTTCCCGAGGATAGTTCTGCGATCCAGGACTCACCGAGGCTGACTCTCGTGCTGGCCGATCCGGAAGCAGAGTGGACAGGCAGCGGAACCTTGCGTGAACAGATCTCGGAGTGGACAAAACAGAGGGGATCGTCACCGCGACTTTATCCCGGGTCATTAGTTTGGTGTCTGAAGAGACCGAGCAGAGATTTGCGTGACAAGGTCGAACTCCTGCTGGCGTGGAAGCGTGTGGGACGAGAGATCACTGAGGGCACACTCGGAGCTGAATTTGATCGCGCCGAGCGATCAGAGATTCAATTGAAATTGAGTGATGCAGAAGAGGTTGCCAAAGATGAAGTCTGGGCCGGCTATCGCTTCGTCGTCCTTGCCGACAACGCTGAACCGGACGGCTTGAAAATTATCGATCTCGGTGCAGGTCACGCGAGTGCCGGTGAGACTTTAACCGGGCGAGTCATAACTGCTTTGAAGTCGCAAGCGTTACTCAACGAGTCTGTTGGAGCTGGGTACATCGATCGCAACTGGCCACCCGCATTGCAGGACTCGGGCGCTTGGCCACTAACGAGCTTGCGCCAAAGCTTCCTCAACGGTGCATTAACAAGGATGATCGATCCTGATAGCGTGTTAAGGCAAAAGATTGTCGAGTTTGTAAACCATGGTGACTTCGGCCTTGCCTCTGGCCAAAAGAACGGTGGCTTTGAGCGAATCTGGTTTGATGAAGTCATCCCTCCGGAAGAAGTCGTATTCGAACCCGGCGTGTTTTTGATTAAAAAGAATAAAGCGCAGGTTCTAAAAGTTAACTCGGTCGCAGGGCCGCACGAAGAGAAACCGATCACAACTACGCGCCCGTTGTTTGACGATCTGGGAGGGACCGCCGAAGACGAAGCTCAACCAGACACAGAACCGATCACCTCACCTCAGACTTGTAACTTTCGACTGGTAGGTACAATTCCGTCCGAGCTCTGGAATCGTGTTGGAACCAAACTAATTCCGAAGCTGCGAAGCGGAGATGACTTATCAGCGAAAGTTGAGTTGTCAGTCAGCATCAGTTCCACTCAAGCCCACACATTTGAAGCTGAGCTAAAGCAAATTTTAGATGACCTGGGGTTGACCACCGTGCGGCTAGAACGGTTCTAAGATGAAACGAAGTCCTTTTGACGCGACCACTCGCATTCCTTTCAAGGTAGTTGATGGAAAGCTAGTGCATATATACGGCGGCGGCGAGATCACCGAACTGAGAAATGGTGCCATCGGCGACATCGTTGTAAAGACATCAGACTTAACCGATGTGGGACGTTTGAAGCAATACAACTCGGAAAAAATCGTTGATTTCCTTCCGAAGGGGGCGAAGCTACGGGCGCGAGTTAAGACAAAGAGTGTACCCGAAGCACTTAAGAATGGATTCTTGCCAGTCAGTAGTGAACCAGACAAAGCTTATGTTGAAATTATCCTTCAACAAGATCTTCAACTTCAGCTTCGTGGAACCAAAGACGCCAGATTGATGCCTTGCTCCTGCCTTGTTCCTTCTCTTGTTTCCGCTGACGAGGACGGCGTTCGAATCAGTGTTAACGAAACCTACAGTTTCATCTCTACTCACTACGAACCACATCGAAGATCGCACTCAGGAAATGTTTTTAATGAAGTCTTCTATTGGTTCCAAGCTCCGATTTCAAGTTGGCAGCCGCTGCGAGATCTTCGAGATAAGAAGCAAGCCGAATACGAGGATGAATTACAGACGACTGGTTGACAACTCATCAATATAGCGTAACTCGCGAGTTGGCTCTTCATTCTAAGCACCCGTCCGGGCCATTGATTCATAACCACGTTCTAAGAATGATTGTTCGGGATTTTTCGCAACTGGACCTTAAGTGGTGGCGGCGGTATTCACTTGTAGTCAGAAAATAGCGTGAGAGTGCAGGCCGACCACAATTGGTGTTCGTTTTCACTAGCGCTATTCATGGGCCAATCGTCACCGCTTTTATGACTTGACCAATCTGTTTCCCGAAACTCGTTTGAGGAACTGCTGCACGAATTCGTCTTGCCGGGTTTGCGGAACCGCTACATGAACCAGTTTCAAGCGCACGGCTGGCTTCGACAGCACTCGTCTTGAAAACTCTGCGTCGCGTGTGAAGCAAAGATCGTAATTGGATACGGCCATTTGATAGAGCGCCCCCATTATCGATTCCCGCAAATTGTACCGACTTCACCGAGTCACACCTCGTGACCCTCAGCTACTAAGGCGGCCAGCA
>Ga0126311_10000809_pt1 | contig 14533 bp, 12 predicted proteins | sample Plot61_FD_92539 | JGI IMG/M metagenome (GOLD analysis project Ga0126311, IMG submission 92539) | Serpentine soil microbial communities from UC McLaughlin Reserve, CA, USA - Plot61 | ecosystem: Environmental > Terrestrial > Soil > Grasslands | place: USA: UC McLaughlin Reserve, Lake County...
CAACTACGCTATCTTCTCTCACGGCGTATTCCTCCTTAGTAATAAGGTTGATGGTTCTTGAGAAAACTCATCAAGAATACGCCACCTATTTCATCCGCATACCCAACTTTCAAACATAACTCTAGTTTCCTGGTCATCACCCCAAGAAATAGTCTATGGGTTTCCTCGCCTAACGGAAGAGGAATTTCGGTGTTTGCAATCGTCAAGGGTTCAGCATCTTCGTGGATGGTTGCTCTTAAGTTTGGTCTTCAACCTGATTGATAGGGTTGTCGATTACTGGAATGAAGTTGCTTTCGCCCGACGCGCTTGGAGTTGCGTGTCCGGTGTTTTCCGACAGTTACTTGAAAGTGCTTTACATTTCAAGCCCTTCCATACACCGCTTCGTCTCTTCCCAAGTTCAATCCACCCCATTGGTTCGGCAGCCTAATCGGGTTGCCTGATTTGCTGCATTCGCGCAACTAAATCTAAAACCCGCTTTCACTGACATCGCCGAGGTCTACCTCGGTTTTGACGTGTCGTGCAGACACTTCCTCACGGAGCGAATGTCATGGAATTTCTGGAACCGAAGTCTTCAGATGAACGTTTGAATCGCAAAATTGACGCCGAAAACTTAAGGCGATTGCAGATAGAAAATGACCTCCGCTCGTTATTTGGACGTGGTTCAATAGCTGCTCTTTTTTTCGTCTTAGGGGGGATATTACTGATTGTGGTTTTACTAGGTCTAGGAATACTTAGTTTTCCAGTGGCACCAATATGGATTTTCGTTCCGCTTCTCGCATTCTTTGGAGTATTAACTGCTATTGTTAGGCGGCTCTTTAATACAGTGAAATAAACTGAAACCCCGGTCTGAGCGCGTAGGGCTTTCATCCTCACCCACTTCTTAATCCGCCGGTGAATGCCGTCGCATTCTAGTCCAACCGAGTTCGTTGGCAAATTGTAAACACTCAAACCACAACATATGATGCTTTTTGCCGCTTAGCCTAATAAGAATTGTTCGGGAATACGCAACGATTGAACCCGAACCTGCGACCCACTGGTTATAAGCTAGTTGCTCTTCTAATGTACTGCACCTCGTTCATCGAACCTTAGTAGCGCATCTCCAAACCCTTTTCTATATCCTGGGCCAGTTTGCTTCCCATGCGGCTAACGATCGCGGCTATCGCCTGAAGCTTCGCGGATTCAACAGATGCGTTTTGAAGAGTGTTGGCGCTGGTCATCCTTCCGCTAAAGTCAATCTGAACAGCCTGGTTGTTGATCCCGAACGCAGACTGATGACCGGCGATTGATGTACCGGCGGCTGCGTACGCAGCTCCCGCAGCTTCTTTGCCCTGCTGTGTCGAGATAGCGGCCATGCGGTCACCGGCCTGCCGTTCCACCTTCTGAGCATCAGTAAAACTTTGTGACGCGTTCGCGTTAACGCCGGTCGTATATTCAATGCGCGCGGCATCGTACCCTCGTTGGTGTAACGTGAGCGGCATCGCACCGTACTTGCCGCCAGAAGCCTCAGATACCGTTCCAGCCACACCTTCACGGATCAGATCGATAGGACCACCGAACAACGGTATGTTACCTAACGCTCTGGACCATTCCTGCTTACGGCCGACTTGTGAATCCGTATTGGTCTCACTCGCCTGTCGAGAGCTCTGGGTGTTGTTATCTCTAACGGCGCGCTGAGTACTTATCTGAGCCATTTGCTCGTTATAGCCGGCGATGCCACGACTGCCACTTCCAAACATCGTGTAGGCTTGACTAACGCCAGCCCGAGCCCCGGCCATAGCTGCCCCGGCACTAGCCTGGGCTGATGAAAGTGCTTGAGCTTTGCCGGAAATGAATGCTGCTTGATTGCGCAACATGCCAGACTCACGATTCGCACGAGCTTCAGTAGTCTGTGCATCGTAGGAGCCCTGGGCTTGAGTATTCTGGGCTAACTGATTTATCGATGCCGCAGCTGTCGCACTGTAAGCTTCAACGCCGGTGCCAATCACCATCGCAGCAAACTGTGACATCGCCGCCGACACGCCTTCATAAACCTGGCCCATCGAGAAGCGGTAAGCGAGATATGGCGAGATCCACAAACAGCCGCCCGCGATTGTCATCATCAAAGTGGCGATCGCGACGACATACACCGGCGAGGCGAAGTTACTCTTAATCGCGTACATCGTTGCGTAATCCCAGTTGTAAAGCGGCTCGGAATCTCCAAGAGCCATTGCCAAATTGCCAAACAGGTAAGCAAGTGCACGGATGAAATAGCTCACCGCAGGCCAAATCAATGTCAACACACCTGCGCCCCAGGCGAACGGATAGCTCACCTTGTGGGCGAGTTTCTGATCGATTGCAACAGCCATCATCAAAGGCGCTGCTACCTTGAAGATGAGAACCAGGACGGCACCTAACACCAGCAGCCAAAAATCCCCGGCCTCGAGAATCGTTCGCGATGCGTTTAGCAGATTGAAGAGAGTAGGTAAGGTGTAGGAAGAGTCGTTCAGCTTCTTGTCGAGGTCCTTGATCGTACCCTCGGTGTCATAAAGTACGCCGAGAAACGTGCCGGCGCTATCGCTGTTGGGCTGAACCGTAAAATCACGTCCGTCCACCTTTACAGTAAAAGTGCCCATTACGAACTCTTCGTAAGATTCATTGAAGCTATCCCGCTGCGCCTTATAGAACTCGAACAGCAGTCCGTGACCGGCACTGCCGTTGATCTCGTTACCTTCAGCAATCTCCCTCCCAGTCGCCGCCATCTGTCCGATGAGCCATACGCTCGAGCCGACCAGACCGAAGAAGAAGAGTGATCGAAGGAAGAAGAAGATAAGGTTTGAATTGCCGCCGCCAGCATTTTCCCGCCAGAGACGCAGAAAGCTAAAGAGCAGGACCAGTATCGCAACTGCGACTGCCATACCGTAGACCCAATCCTGTAGGTGACTGAGCACTTCGCTTTGGAGATAGGGAAGGAGTTGAGATGCCTTGATGCTAAGCCGAGCAATATGGTCCGACAGGGTAGGACCGCTCGGCGCAGGCGTTTGCGCGCGTGCTGTAAGCGCGGAAGCACAAAGACCTCCTACCACCAGCACGAATCGAAACATGACTTGTTGAAACTTACGTTGTGACATCATTCCTCGCTCTAACGCTGCTCCGGGTGCGCGTTGATTATGAGATCCGTCAATGTGTGCTCGATTTGGTCTTTAGAATCTTGAAGGCTCAACCAACCATCGGTGGCTGCCATGATCGAGAAGGCAAAGTTCTCCATGTCCTGCAACCTCAATCCGTATTTGGCCGCGCGGTCGGTAATCTTGTCCTGTAATTGGGCGTGCTCTTGTTCCAGCTCTGCAATTAACTGTTGCTGCTGGAGGATGACATCATTGAGGTGCGCGACACTTGACTGATCGACATTGGCTTTGCTCTTTTCGATCTCCAATTGTTGCTCAGCTTGTTTCAACACTTCGCGAGCGACAGCGAGATCTTTTTGCACCTGAGTACGCCGCACACACCAGCTCTCAAGCTGACTGTCATTGCGCGCGAGCTTGTCGAGACGAGCTACAGTCTGATCGGCTGAACGGCCGATCGTGAACTTCAGATAGTTTTCCAGATCTCTCAAATCCTGCTCCGGATCAAAGATGCCGTTACGCAGACGGTCATCGATGCCTTTAAGCATTGCAATGCGGTAGCGAATCATGCCTTCGAGTTGGCGTTTCAGTTGAAATGAGCCGCGTACGATTTGGCCGACATTGCTGATGAAGCGCACGAGCCGCACATTCCGCGCGAGTTGCTCGTCAACGTTGCGCAGAACGCCTTGCATCGTGGTGAGCTGTTGGATCGTTTTATCCACCATCGTGGCGTAGTGACGAACTGTTTCCAGCCAGCGATTCGCCTCTTCGATTTTCTTGGCGAGCTGTAAGGCGTAGTTTGTCGGGTCCCACACCGTGAACTGTGCCTGTACAGGTGTTGCCGGCACGATCAGGATGGCAAGGAGTAAGCCGACGATTGCATAACGTGATACGTGATTTCTCATAATGATCTCACTTTCATTAATGGAGTGATTCGCCCGTCAACAATGCTTCGTCGAACATCAGACCAGAGGCGGCCAGCCCTTGTGGATATTGTGAAGCAAGCCAGGCGATAACTTCGGTAAGCGGCCAATCAGGACGAAGCGTCGCCGCGCGTGCTCTGGCGTTGGCTTCATCGGGATGTGTCGTGAATGTCCAAAGGAGAGTCGGGCTTAAATTGTTTTGCACAACCTCGACTTGTTGATGATCGCCCGAGCCCAGGACCATCACCCATTGTGTGTACAAACCATCGACATTTTTGAGCGCGCTGATGGCCTGAATGGTTCGCGATGAGAGTCTCGCGTCGTGAGCAAGCAGTGACAAATCGCCTGTCTGTTTGCCAATCAGCTTAACGCCCGCCGTGCTCGTGACATCGTGCATGCCCTCGAAATCATCGTAGGTGTGCGTCATCATCATCGTGACCACGTTATGCTTCCGACCGTGGCGAGTACCTTTCTTTAGCACTGGAATCAGACCGGGAAAGTTGTGCCGGTATTCATGAACCTCGTCGAATACCACCAACGTTGGTGCGCGGGTTCCATCAGGCTGCTTTGCACCGATCGCGCGAATGACACGTGCGCCAATACGATTCGCCAATGTCTGCTTAATGTCGGGCTGAAACGCATTTAGAGAGTCGAGTTCGTACACGTCGTAAGCCGAACTGATGTGAAAGTCTGAGTGCGTCGGTGCATCCAGCCACGGATTACCAAGATATTTCTCGAGTCCCAGGGCGATTTCACGGGCACGCTCGTTAAGCGCGTCGCTGCCGAAATTATAAGCTTCCAGCATAGCGACCAGATCAGAGTGCACGGGTTCACGCCGCGGCTTGCCTGGTCCATTGCGCGGCGCAATGTTTTTCAGCACCTGGACCACAGCTTTCGAGAGCAGATCGCGCGCCAGCGGATCACTTGCTTCAGCCAGATTCATGGCGTCCATGACGATCAGCGAGATCTGTTCCGTGATCTTGTTGAGTTGCAGATCCTTGCCGTAAGAGAGTTCAGGAAAGTCCCAGATGTTGATTGCTTTCGGATCTTCAGGAGTGAAGCGGTGGTACCTTGCGCCGGTGACGAACGCGTGCGGAGCGAGCGAGCCGCCATTATCGAGAGCATGAACGCGCAGATTAGCGACTGTGGCGAGAGCGTCGTTTATGATCCTCGCGCCACAGATGGTTTTGCCTGCACCGGGCTCGCCGAGAATTAGTACAACGGGCGACTTGATGTTTGTGCGACTCGACTTGTCCCATAAGTTCAGACCAGTCAGCCGGCCAGAGACAGTGGTCAACAATGTATGGGGACGATGTGAGCCGCCCCAGGATGATTCAGCAGGAATAAAGGCAGCGAGTGAATGAGCTACTTCAGTCAGCTCGCGGCCGTTGGTTTCACCACACGCTTCGCCAACCAGCGTGCCAGGATAGAGACAGTGCAAGGCTGCCGGTTCTTCACGCGCCGCCTGCACGCCATCAAGTGTTTGAAACGCACTGACCAGCGTATCCGCATTTACATCCAGTTGCTTGATAGATCGTTGCAGCTCGGCCCGTGTGCGTGCGGGATCACCATAGATAACTACGTACTGGCGTAGTTTTACCAGTGCCTCACGGGAGCCGGTGATGGCCTTCCGTGTCTGCTTGAGATCGTTAAATGACGCCTCTGCTTCGGGCGTGAGCTCGAAACGACCATCAGCGCGGGTTCCCGATCTCTCTACATGTTTGATATGCGAGTCGAGTTTTGCTTTCGCCTTTTCACGATCGATACTGATGAACTCAGTGATGATTGTGTGTCTGAAAGCGAGACCCGGATGGGCCGTCAACGCGCGCATCGCATCCGCGGCAATGAACTGTTCCCCAGGTGCAAAGACAGAAACGATGGTTGCAGGACAGACGCCATGCATCACATACCAGCTGCGATCTTCTATTGTTTCACCACAGAGATAGTCTCGCAGGTCAAGCCCATCGCATGGCGGCAGACGTGGCACTGACGGTGAGCCGGTCACATGGCTTTGATAGACGGCCCGCCACAATTGTTCACGGTTCAGGCGGTGTAGACTGACAGGACTTTGCATCTCCAGCAGCCGAAAATGTTTTTCTGCCTGGCGAAGACTTTCTTCCTCATGTTCGCGAATGCGACGGACAACGCCGTCGTTCCGAGACTTGGACCAGTGTTCAGCCGCGCGATGCTTGAGGCCGCTTAGACGGTGCTCACGCCAGTCGGTGATCATTGATGCAAAGAAGGTATTGAAGCCATGCAAAGAGCAGTCATTCTCGTGACTCATAGGAACACGCACGAACAACGAAGCATGCTCTTGCCGAAACACGCCCGTATCGGCCATGGCTTTCAGAAAATCAATGTTTAGATCGTGAAGTCGAGCTGCGGGGAAATAGGCATCTTCATAGCTGCGTGCCCGTAAATGCTCGGCGATCGCGCGTCCTGGATCCGGCCCAACTGCATAACGGAACTGCAAAACCGTTCCTGCCGGCAGATCGACCGTGAGCATATCGGCAAAGCCATCGATATAGGCGTCGGCGACTTCATCGGGCGAAAGCATAGTGGGCTGGAGTAGCAGATCGTAGCCGCGTGTGTATGAACCATCGGCATGACGTAAGACATCTCCGTACAAGCCCACGATTGATGACTCGCGTGTGCGCCCCGAAAGCCGTTGTGCTTTGGTCTGCACGCTTCGTTGTAGATCACACGCTCTTTCAAGAGCACCATCGGGGCTCCGTGAAAAATCGCGAAGATCTCGGAACGCCCGCCTTGCAGTCGGAATTAGACGCAAACCAGTGCCAATTGCGAGGCCATACGCGGCAGCAGCAGTTAGACCGCCTATTAGTGAAGTTGGATCCATGATCAGGTCCTCTTAATCAACTCAATTCGCCGTCAATAACCACTCGCGTCGAGATCTGCGCATACGATCAACAGGGAACGTTCTTCGTGCGAGCGAGCCCTCAAACAACGCCTTGATTGAGTGCTGAAACCAGTAAGGCTTACGTCCAACTTTTGTGTAACGGAAGAACCCGTATGAGATGGCGGCGCTTCCAATTCCGGTGACAAACCAGAGCGGCACGATTCCTAACTTCAGGCGAAAGAAGAACGGCACCAGATAACCCACGAGTGTCGCCGCCAGGATGTATTTCCAGTCACTTATAAGGACGCCGAAACGGATGACGGGTAGATAGATGTTGGGTCGCACAGGTCGAAATCGCATATCAGTTCTCCAGTGACGGCAGGATCGGCAGATCAAGTCCGCAAGCCTGCTAATCCTGTTCGTCGTTTGTGACCAGGCCAGCCGTTAACGGATTTGATTAAAAGGCTGGTAGATCCGGACTGCGCCCGTTTGCGTATTCATTCCAGAGCGCAACGATCCCGCCGAATCCCAGACACGCCGCACCAAAGATTAATTGCGCGCCCCAGGACTGCCGGCGCATGCCGTTGATGAGCGCCCAGCCAATACCACCAATACCCGCGGCGATGAGTAGCCAGACGCCGAGTGTCACCAGGTTCTGAATACCGGTGATCGGAGCATTCGGGTTACCGCCGCTGATGATTGGTCCGCCAGTTTGTGCAGCAACGGGGCAGACTGTGGAAAGCACGACGAGAATGGTGGCGCCGCCAAACACCACCAGAGGTTGAACCATGCGCACGAAGATTGCGGCTTTGAAACATTCCTGAGCCCATCGTCCCGCACGGGACTGTTCCGGGAGATACACGAGCGTGCCAGAGGCAACGGTTGGTTGGTCCATGACGTTCTCCTTTACCGATCGAAGTGTTAGTTCAAATGAATTTCGTCTTGAGCTCACGGCGCTGGTCCATCCAGCACCGTGAGCAATTCGAACACTGACTTCCCCCCGCACAAGCTGCGGTTCCATTTTGTTTGCGCTGGCAACCGAAGCGGCTGAGTCAGCGTTCTTGTGCCTCACTTAACAATACCTATGCCACGCGGAGTACGAGTCGGTCTCAGCTTTGCGAGAGAGCAACACGGAGGTCGCAAAATATGAGGCCAGCAGTTCTATTGATCTTAATCGCGTTATTGAGTACAGACGTCTTTCCACAAGCGCACAAAGGAAGTCGAACGACAAACACCTGGCGCACACGCGCCAAGGTTTATGAGCCGTTGATCGCATCGACAGCAGAACGCTACAACGTCGATCCGAATTTGTTGTGGACCCTCGCTTATTTGGAGTCGCGGTTTAGACACAACGCGGTGAGTTATAAGAACGGGAAGCCGTGCGCTTACGGCCTGATGCAATTTACTCGTTCCACCGCGGCACGTTATGGACTTACAAATCCACATGACCCGAGTGAATCAATCGATGCCGCAGCTCGCTACGTGCGAGATTTGCAGACGCGCTTTGGGCCGCGTGTTGATCTAATTCTGGCGGCTTACAATGCGGGTGAAGGTACTGTGGAAGCTTTTCGGGACGGCAGAACTATGGTGTTGCCGAATAACAAGATCATCAATCCTCGTGGGCAGCGCACAGGAGGCATTCCGCCATACACCGAAACGCGGCAGTACGTTGCTCGCGGTGAAATCATTTACCAAGAGTTGACTCGCTCAGTGAGCCCTCGGGCGGCGATCACAGTTGATAACAACACCTTGAATATTGACCGTCAGGACAGCTTTTACTTTTCGGGTACCACCAGAAACTCGTCACCTGAGCACACCACCAAGCCGGCACGATCCCATAGGAAAAACTCAATCTACGTCAATTAGGCGGAGTTTCGTCGCGATCAGTTAAAGAACGACCAGAGAGTAACCATATGGTGCTCAATGGTCGTTTTTTGCTGCGGTAGGCCTCTCGAGGAGTGTCACAGTTGTGACACTCTGTGACACTTTGTGACGAAGTGTGACAGGTTGTGACACTGCTGGACCCGCCGACGGTTTCGCTCAACCGAAACACGCCAGCCTCTGAAATCCTCGATTAGTTCCTGTTTCTAACGCTTGGCACGTCCGTTGTTCTGGTGGTGTTTGCGATCACTGAAACGAGATCGCTTTCTTGGACTTTGAGAGGAAGAAGACATGGGCCGACGCATGACGCTCGACGAATATCTGGAAGCATTTACTGACGCAGAAACCGAGTCAGTGCCGGATGCGATCAGTGTCCGCGTGACCGATGCCGAGGTGCACAGTCTTGGTGTCCTTTTCATTCAGTTGATGGGAGGACTGGCCCAGTGTTTACGACGTCCGCCAAAAAGACGCCGTAGACGTGGACGCGCAGCACGTAAGAAAGACCGCGGACCTTCTGACCCGCTACTGACTGACTTAAGTGAAGTACGCACCAATGACGATGACGATCTGATTCATTGATAGTGAGCAGGCAATATTATGAGTACATCAAGCGAAGCACTGGAATTTCCGCCCGACGCGAACATGGCTGAAGGCGAGGGAGTCGCTACAGACACACAGGATGCAATTTACTTCCCGGTCTGCCAACGCGATCCCAATGACATACGAACAATCCTGCGGCTGGCTATTGCTGCGATCCTGTTCGCGACGCTTAGTCTCGCACTGGCGGGACTTCTTACTTACAAGCTCACACGCAGCCCCTCTCTAATAGTTGTCGAACGCACCCCAGACGGCGATCGCGTCGTGGGCGATGATCGGCACTACGCGCTTACTGGCTCTGTGCAAGTGCTTGCGGATCGGCCTGGCGACGGCGACAAGAAATACCTGGTCACACGGTGGGCAGAAAGTTTCTTTCAGATTGACCCGAGAACGCGCCGAGAAGACTTGTCCCGCGGGCTCAAGATGATGACGCCGGAAGCGGCGGTCGCGCTGGTAGAAGAGGTCAAACGATCAGGTGAATGGGAGACGCAAAGGCGCGAAGAGTGGCAAACCGTGTGGAAGCCTCAGTCTGTCACCCTCAGTCGCGACGATCCTTATAAAGTCCAGGTAATAGGACAGCAGGAGATCACGAAAACGCTAGGCAGCGTTGCCCAGCACTATAGTCGGCAGCTCGTGTTTACAGTTGCACTGCGACCAGATACCGCGAAACGGACTGAGGACAACCAGAACACGGGCTTCCGCATAGCCGGCATCACCGAAATGAAGATCTTGACGCCGCAATCAACGACGGCGACTGACAACAGTCCGGCCGCCATTTCCGTCGCAACGCCACAGCCTGCGCAGTGAGGAGAAGCCATGAACAGAAGACCCAAATTGATAAGCATCAGATTTGCGGCCGCGTTCATCGTCGCAGTGATGAGTGTGGGTGCTGACGCGCAGGCACAATTGGAACCGCTCACGAAGCGCACAGCGACAGTGAAACGCGCAACAACGTCACGCATAAACGTGCTGAATGCTCCCGAGTACCTTTCCGGAGAAGCTAGTATTTTTGTCGCGGCGAGCTCAAATCCGTTATTGCGGATCGGAATGGCCCAGAACGGTGTGACGCTGATCGAATTTCCCGCCAGTGACAAATTCTTTGCCGTCCACGCCGGCAATTCTGACCTGGTGACAGTCGAGAAGTCTCCGACCCTTAATCGCGATCATCATCTCGTGCTGCGGGCCGGTAGCGGCTTTCTCGTACCGAATAGGCAAGCACGAGGTCCACAAGCGATCACTCCCGCCACAACAATTATCGCGCAAATGGATAGCGGCATAGCCGTAACGTTCCTGGTCTATCCGGTGGCTTTGCTGAAGCAGCAGGCGCATCGCGTGGTCATCAGTTACAACACCGGAGAAGTGATTTATACCCGCCGCTCAGCAGGGTTGGCTACTAATCTCACGGGAATACAGCCAAATCCCGAACTTCCCACAGTTAAAGCTAAGCCAGTTATCAAGTCACTTCCGGAACCACCGATCCAGATCAAGCCAATCGACCCTCCAAACGTTCAGCCGCCACCACCAGACTACAGGGAACCGGCCGAAGCCGCCTTGCGGGACGCTTTCAAAAACCCAAAGTGGTTTAGGCGCTGGACCAAGGAGCACCATGGCCTAAGGATCTCCGTTCTGCCGACGCGTGATTTGAACGACACCACTCGTCTCGTCGTCTTTGCTGTTCGCAACGTTGGCCCCGAGACTCTGCGCGTCATCTCGGGCTATCCCGATCTCTACATCGAGACGCTAAACGGGCAAGGTCGTGCGGTCGAAGCTGGAACCCGAGTGCCCAAACTACATCTCTCTTCCAGTGCAACCGGCGGCGCCATACCGGCTCGTACTACGCGCTACTTCGCGCTTGTTTATGAGGCGCCGATTCTGGGCGCTCAGCAACACCTGAAGCTCGCAGTGGCGCACATGAGTGCTGCCGACCAACCAGCTACAGCCGACTTAACCGTCACAGCCAGGTAAGGAGTCAGACTGATGAAGCAAACAGAAAGCACTCAGGGCGCAACGGGATCGGCAACGCACGTCGTTGCGGGTGAGAATCCATACCTTCAGCGAGCTGCAAGCGAGCAAGAGTCATCTCGAACCGCTGGTGGCAACGGTTCGGCTGAGACAGACGACGAAGAAGCCGCGGTGCTGGCAGAGATTGCCGCGGAAAAGACAAAACGAAAGCAGCGGCGGCATCGCCGATTTGCTCAGGCGTTTATTGCTGCGTTGCTGGCAGCAAGTGTTGTTACGGCAGTAGTGATTTATCGGCAACGCAGTACGCGAGTCGAATACGGCCGAGCAGCGAATCAGCCGCGAGTTCTACCGCCTCCGCCGAATGCCAGCACTACAACCGGCCGCGATAACCGCACTGAGCAAGCGCTCCAGGAAATGCAGCAGCTAACGGGCGAAAATCGCTCAGCCAGGAACGCTCAGGCACAAGGGACAGCTACTCGAGATGGCGCAGCGAACAATGGTACTAGCACTTTGACTAACGCGCCGGTCGATGCTGAGCACCCGTTTGATCTGCCCAACTCATCAGACGCCACACAGAATTCGACCACCTCCGGCAAATCTTCGCCACTCGTTTCGGGCACCACAAATGAGCAGCCGGTTCGTTCCCAGCGCAACGCTGAAACGTCGATTTACGTTGGCGAACGCACCGAGGATCAAACGCCACCGGCATTGCGGAATCCGGAACGATCGTCAAGTAATTCAAACCCAATCAAGGTTAGCCATACGGAACCAACAGTAGCGTTGCCACCATTTGGCAGCATGCTTCCAGTACGGACAATCGGAGGTCTGTACACGTTGCGCAGCGGCGCGCTCGCGCGCCTGGAACTTACCCGCGACATAGTCGGAAGCGGCTGGTCCATGAAGCGCGGAACGATACTCGTCGGCAGTACTAAAGGCGGCGAATATGATCGAGCTTATGTGGCGATCATTGGCTTCATCGATCCCGAGAGCAGCAAATTCGTGAAGCTTGGCGGCGCCGTACTTGGCGGCGATGGCGCCGCAGGACTTAAAGGCAAATCACGACAACTTGATAGCCGATGGACGCGCATTTTCAGTCAGCTTGGCAATGCCGCCCTCAGTGTCACGACAGCAGCGCTTGGCGGACGAGGCAACGGCACGGTGCTCATCTCAGACGGAGCACGTTCGTCAGTGATTAATCCAATCTCAGAAGAACTAAACGGTGTATTTGGCGGTCCGTCGGATCGAAACAGACATGCGGGATTCGTGGAGATCCTTGCGGGAACACCAGGTTATGTGATGGTGACCGATCTACCAGCTGCGATCAAACGCACGGAAGCAGATGCGGAGTTGGATGTACAGAGTCTGGCCGCCCTGTCTGATGTAGATGCCGTTCGACCAGCGACTGGAATTAGCGAGCGCGAGTTTGCTGAGCTAATTGCCAACGGCTCTCCCGATGAAATCAGAGCAAAGCTACAGAGAATGTCACCCGAGATGCGCAAGATCGCTTTGGCGGTCCTGGAACCATAGTGCGAGGTTTTAGCACATCATGGAGCTACGAAATCCAAACAAACCAAGTATCGATCCGCGACGATTGGCCCGCGAAGGCACGAATGGCCTCGCGAATATCCTCGCGGCGACCGGATACATTCCGCAGTCACACACGCTGTCCGATGTCGCATTAGCCCTGCGCCAGCATCATCCGATCCTGTTCGGTGGACCGCGTGGATCAGGCAAAACTTCACTCGGTGAGGCATTAGCACAAGCCTGCAACCTAACCCTCTTTTACGTTCCCGGAGTTGAAGGACTGACAGCCGGCGAAGTGCTTGGGAGCTGGCGACTGCGAGCCCAGGAGCAGGTTATTGAACAGTTGATACACAGCGGCAGTGATCCGCAAACGGCGCGAGCATTTGTGTGGACGGAAGAGTTCTTTGAAAGAGGAGAATTTCTTGATGCCTTTGCTTACGCCAGCGAGGCCGTTGAACGCAATGAACCGCCGCCAGTGTTGATAGTGGATGAAGTCGAGAAACTGGAACTAAAGATCCAAAACCTTCTGCTGCAACCACTAGCTCGGGGCTGGGCGAACGTGCCCAAACTGTCGGGAGTAATCGGTGTTTGTGAGCGTGAGCACAGACCAATTGTGATGCTCACCAGCAACAACTTGAAAATGTTATCTGAGCCGCTTCGTTCGCGCTGTTTCGTAACGTGGATGGACCTGGCCACCGCGGAAGAAGAGGTGCAAATCCTGCGGGCGAGAGTTCCCCAGGCCGGTCCTTATCTAATCGCCGCAACCGTAAAGATCACACAACTTATTAAGTGGGACATGCCGCAGGTCAGGGACAAGCCAGGGCTGCGGGAATCAATTGATCTGCTCACTGCTCTAACTGAGGACGGCGTCACATTGCTGACTGAAGATGTCATCGCTGGATACCTCGCTTGTCTTGGCAAGGAGCAGAAGGAACTTTCGAATTTACGAAAGGCATTGGCGAGGCTCGAAGACGCGGCGAACACAGACCATGCCGAAATTGATTCCTGGGTGGAAGCAGCTTTTGCGGTGACAAAGCAGACAGTGAACTCGGAAATGAGAATGCCACAGGAGGTACACGCGTGATGGACTTGCGACACAAACTTCCCCTGATTACGAGCGCCGTCATTGTCGCGTTGATTATGGGTACGCGATTCGTTTCGAGTGTGTTGACAAACGATATCGGCGGTGTCGATCCACGCATAACGTTGCCGCCAAATCAGGCACAGGAAATACTCGAGCGACAACGACGTCAGCAAGTACAGGCATTTGCTAGCGTCTCGGAAGGGGAGGTCTCCCGCACCGAAGAACGCATCCGTGAGGCGATGGCAGTAGCTCTTAGTGTCAGTTTGTTCGCAGCCACTGAATCGCTGTCACACCGTATTCCGGCGAGTGACCTTGCGCTCTTGTCCGGTGTCGAAAAGGCTGGCCTCTTACCGCCAGGAATGCGGCTCATCGACAACTCAGTGCTTATCACTTCGGAGCGAGGAACACTGCGGGTGCGTTACCAGCCTGAGCCACTTTGCATTGAAGTTATCTCCATCGGAAGGGACCGAACTGACGGTCCGGCGTTGCTGCTGAGGGTGCCTTCCATGATTGCCGGAAAGGATGAGGCCAAGGATATTGTGCTTTACATGGCGACTCGTCTGGACGAAATCACAATCCCTCAACCATTCGCAAGCGAAGCACA
>Ga0126311_10000810_pt1 | contig 14531 bp, 12 predicted proteins | sample Plot61_FD_92539 | JGI IMG/M metagenome (GOLD analysis project Ga0126311, IMG submission 92539) | Serpentine soil microbial communities from UC McLaughlin Reserve, CA, USA - Plot61 | ecosystem: Environmental > Terrestrial > Soil > Grasslands | place: USA: UC McLaughlin Reserve, Lake County...
CACCGAGGGCCGCGCAAGGTTCCGGCGGTGAAGGAGGACTGAGTACTGAGTTGAGAACACGCTTCTTAAACTCAGTACTCAGTCCTCAGTCCTCAGTACTTTCATTTCCCTTTCAGCCACGCCTCGCGGAGTGCGACTGCTTCGGGGCCGGCCTTGTCGTCTTTCTCGATGCGGTAGACGGTTCGGGGCTCGGCGGCGGCGTTCGGGCCGGGCGTGCGCGGCTCCTGCGTGCGAACCATTCGGAGGCCGACGTACGCGAGCGCCTCTTCGTAGGGCGGGGGCTCGACGCCGTAGACGTGGAGCTGGAAGAACTGCGAGAGGTCGAAGCCCGCGACGCGCGACGCGAGGCGCTGGAACTCGTCCACCGTGTAGCCGCGCCCCTTCAGGTAGTAACTGTCGTTCGGGCTCTTCAGGTAGAACTCTTCGTACGCGCGGCGCATCACCTCGTCGAGCGAGGAGCGACCCTTCGAGCGCCCGCGTATTATCAGGTCGAGCGGGAGGGCGAGCGTCTCGCCCTTCGGGTAGTAGCTGACGAGCGTGTTCTGAAGGTTTGTGCGCTGGTCGCTCGTGGCGCGGTCGATGAAGGGCGCGAGTATGCTCGAATCGACGGCGCTCGTCCGCCTACTCCCCTGCGAGTTCTCTATCCCGCTAATCGCGTTCGCGTAAGAGTTGAATAGTTGTTCGTCGTCCCAGAGGCCCGCGCGCCGCTGCGAGAGCTTGCCGTAGTAGTTCGTGAACCCCTCGGCTATCCAGAGCCCCTCCGTGACGAGCGGGCGCGTGAAGTCCCACGGCCCGAGCCCGGCGGGGCGCAGGCGCTTCACGTTCCAGACGTGAAAGAACTCGTGCGCGGCCGTGCCCTTCGCGCTTTCGAGGATGCCCCGGTCGGAGAGCGGGCCCGTCTCGACTATCTGCGTCGAGTTCAAGTGCTCCATGCCGTCGCCGCGCCGCGCGGTCGGGTCGAAGTGGAAGAGGAACGTGTACTGCTCGAACTCGGGCGAGCCCATCGTCGCGACCTCCGCGCGCACGAGGCGCTCGACGGCCTTGACCAGCTCGTCGCGGTTCCCGCCCTCGCCGCCGAACGAGTGTACGACGACGCGGTAGAGCTTGCCGTCCACGTTGAACGTCTGGACTGTGAAGTCGGGCGCGACCTCTGTGGGCGTGTCTATCAGCTCGTCGTAGTTCGGGAAGCTGAACCCGGTCTGGTCGGGCCGTGTCGAGCGCCCGTTGATGACCTTCCAGCCCGCGGGCGCCCCGACCTCCAGGGTCACCGCGTCCTGCTTGTGGCCGACGACGTAGACGAAGACCGAGCCGCCGTTGAAGTTTGCGTGGCGCGGGTCGAGCTGCGAGAAGGTTCCCGAGAGGTCGTCCGCGAAGACCTTGTAGGTGACGGCCACACTCGGCAAGCGGCACGGGTAAACTCGCCAAGTCTGCGTGTCCAGCCGCACCAACGGCCGCTCGAAGTTCTCACACTTCCCTCCACCGCGCGGCACAAACCCGCCGGCCGGCCCCGTCTGCGTTATTCGAAACTCCTGCACGTTCTTCGCGAAGTCGAAGACGGCGTAACGGCCCGGCGACCATCGCGGCATCTGAAAGTCCACGTGGTCTACGTCGCCAGTCCCCTGAACGTCCACCTGAACCTCGAAGAGGTGCGACGCGGGCTGCGGCATTGAGATTTTGTAAGCGAGTTTGTAGGCGGGCGCGCTCGCGTCCTGCGCGCGTGCGTGCGAGAACGGGAGGGCCGCGAATATTAAAAGGACTAGAAGGCGCGCGCGCGCGAAGCGTGCGGAGTGTGTCATCAGTTGCGACTCCGTCGGAAGTTTAAGGCGATGCTCTTGCGGAAGACTTACGCGCGCGATTATCTCACGCGCGCCTCCGCGCGTGTCAAAAGCGTCGCCTCGGCGCGCGCGGATTTCGCGTTGACTCGCCGCGCGTTATGCCTTAGAAGTGCATTGCCGTACTTCATCCCGAGTGCGCGAAGAACGCGCGCGACCGCTTCGTCAGCTCGGAGGCGGGCCGCGTCGAGTAACTCCACGGACAATGACCGAACGCCTCTACTACACAGACTCGCACCTTTTAGAGTTCGACGCGCGCGTCGTCTCCATCTCTAAACTCGAAGACGGGCGCGCGGCCGTCGCGCTCGACCGCACGGCCTTCTACCCGACGGGCGGAGGCCAGCCGAACGACACTGGCACGCTCGGCCCGTCGCGCGTCGTAGACTGTTTGGAGGACGAGGGCGCGGGAGTGCTTCACGTCGTCGAGGGCGACGCGCCCGAGGTCGGCGCCGAAGTGCGCGGGCGCGTGGACGCCGCGCGCCGGCGCGACCACGTGCAGCAGCACACGGGCCAGCACATACTCTCGCAGGCTTTCGTCGAGCTCTACAGCGCGCAGACGCGCAGCTTCCGAATGACCACGGACGCGTGCGAGATCGACGTTGACATGTCCGACCCCTCGGACGAGCGAGTCGAGCGCGCCGTCACGCGCACGAACGAGATCGTCTGGGACGACCGGGGTGTGCGCGTGCACAACGTCACGCCCGACGAGGCCGCGCGCCTCCCCTTAAGAAAGGACTCTGCGCGCGAGGGCGAGCTGCGCGTGATAGAGATAGAAGGCTTCGACTTCAGCCCCTGCGGCGGCACGCACGCGCGACGCACGGGCGAGGTCGGCGTCGTCCTCGCGCGCCAGTGGGAGCGCGCGAAGGGCCTTGTGCGCGTGACCTTCGCCGCGGGCACGCGCGCACTCGAAGACTACCGCCGCGCGAACACGACGGCGCGCGCCGCGGCCGCCCTCTTCAGCGTCGGCCGCGACGAGGCCGCCAGCGCGGCCGCACGTCTGCAAGAGGAGCACAAGAACCTACAGCGACGCCTCCGCGCCTCCGAAGAGCTCGCCGCCCGTGCCGAAGCGCGCGAGCTTCTGGAAGAGTCAGAGGGTGCGAGTCGGGTCGCCGGAGTTGACGGCACAGTCGCGAGCGGCTTGAGACTGGTCGCGCGCGTCTTCGAAGGCCGCGAGGCTGAAGACCTCCGCCGGCTCGCCTCCGCCGTCGCCGCGCACGCGGGCGCGGTGGCGCTGCTCGGCTCGCGCGAAGAGTCGGGCGCGCGCCCCGTCTTCGCGCGCCACGCCGACGCGCCCGGCGACATGAACGCCCTCCTCCGCGAAGCCTGCCGCGCCCTCGAAGGCCGAGGCGGCGGCCGCCCCGACCTGGCCCAGGGCGGCGGCCCCCGCACAGACCTCCTCGCCGACATTATAGAGAAGGCCGCGCGCTCCCTCCGCACCTGAAAGCCCACCCCCACGCGAGGCCGACTCCCGCGCCCGCGAACCCGCCCCATCTCTGCCTGAGAACTTGACGCACACACGCCCCTGTAAGCGGAGCGTGCGGTATGAGTAGATATCTCCGTATGTGATTTCCCGTAGCTTCTTCTTCCCGAAGTACGCTCGGAAGTGCGGCAGGAATCCTTTTGGCCGCTTCAAATCACGCAGGCCGGAGATTTTCCGCCCTTCGACATATTCGGCGGGCTTCAAGTAGTGGCGTTCGTAGTAGTCGGCCAAGTGGCTGAACGTCAGCTTGGCGAAATCTACTCCCTTACTTTCCTCTTCCTCTAGCTGCCGTGTAAGGGTTTTGAGTTTCTTTAGGGCTTCTTCCTCACTAGCGGCGCGTTTCTTCACGTTGCGCCGCTTTCCCCTGTTATCTGTAACGGTGACTCGCGCGTACCAACAGTTTTCTCTTTTGTCCTCATAGACATAGCCTTTTTGCTTCATCGTGTCTGCTCCGTTTTCAACGGACACATGAGCGGACACATTGACAACTGAAAAGGCTATGAAGGACGTGTTTTTAAGGTGTGGGCAAACTTGACACCTCTAAGAACCGCCCGTAAAATCACAAACTCGCGTGGGGCAGTAGCTCAGTTTGGCAGAGCGCCGCGTTCGCAATGCGGAGGTCAGGAGTTCGAGCCTCCTCTGCTCCACCAAAAATTCTCAGCGTTTTTGAAGTTTTTCGACCGGAGCGGTAGGCGTGCCAGCCTGCCGCTCTTCGTTTTTGACGCCGGTTTGTCGGGCTGCACCCGATTTCGCCAGCTTTTCGACGGCCTCGCGCTTCGCCTCGTCCATCGCGTGAGAGTAGCGCTTGGTAGTCCTTATGTCGCCGTGCCCTAGTATCTCGGCAATGACGACGACGTTGATTCCCGCGTCAGCCATGCGCGTGGCTGCCGTGTGCCGGAGGTCGTGAAACCGGAGATCTTTAATCTGCGCCGCCGCGCACGCGAGGCCGAAGGGGCGCTTGATGTCAACTAACTGCCCGCCGGTCTTCGGGCTTGGGAAGACGTGGCCGCTCGTCTTGGGCTGTCGCTCCGGCATTTCGCGCACGGCCCCGCTCATCGGCACATCCCTGTCCTTCGCGGTCTTCGTGTCCCTCACGTGAATGATGCCGCGCGAGAAATCAACGTCGAACCACTTGAGCTTGAATATCTCGCCCCGACGCATCCCCGTGTGAACCGCCATCGTTACGACGCTCCTAAGCCACTCCTGCCTGTCGAGCGCCGCCATTAACCTCTTCTCCTCGTCGTGGGTCAGATACCGGCTGCGCTGGTTGTCCACGCGCAACGGTCTGACTCTGCGGCACGGATTAGAGGGTATTAGCTCGTCATCGACGGCGAGCGTGAGAATCGCCGAAAGTACGGCCAGCTCGCGGTTGACCGTTGCCGGACGGCGCTCGCGCTCGTAGCGGGTGTTCGACTCGCTGCGCTCCTTTTTGAATTTCTCCACGTCAGACTTCTTAATTTCCTTTAGAGTCTTGCCCGCGAAGAATTCACAAAGCACGCCCGCGATTTGCTTGTCGCGGTCGTAAGAGCGCTTCTTGTTTGTCAGTTGTAGTGGCAAGTAAGTGCCCTGTACGAAGTCGGAGAAGAGCGGCTCCGGCTCGGGCTCCTTCGGCTCGGGATAGAATCTTTCGTTGAAGACATCATCCCAAACCTTTTCCGCGGCCTGCTTCGCCTGCGCGTAGTTGCGTGCGTCCTCATCTGGTTGTTATGCGCGGCTTGCCAGGGATATCGTCAGGAGTGTTGGTCCGCCCTCCTGAGGGTTCGGCAAGTTCTAAATGCACCGTTGTATTTTCAGTCACACTGCCAACCGAGCCGACCCGCCAGCCCCCTGCTTCCGGCAACTCTCGCTTCGATGATGCACTCGCCCCATCAACAGTAGGCACGCTACTTCGCTTTCGCTCACTCCGCTCTTGCAACAAACCCAGAGGCGTATAAAACAGCAGCATCAGGAGCCTGAGCGGGAGGAAGAAAAACATTACCGGGAGCAACACGAGGTCTATAAGGAAAGTGAGCAACCCTTTACCCGCGAGCCGCCATGAATTGCTGACCTGACCCTCGCGAGCCGTCGTGGAAGCACTCTCGAAGAAGTGGTCGGCGTAGCGCGCGACGGAGCGGTCGAGATGCTTATTGACTCTGGTGAATACGCCGTCTTCGCCTGTTGACAGGGCGATAGTGACCACGTCAAGGTTGGTCCCGCAGGCGGGGCAGAACTTGTGTCGGGGAGAATCATCTCTCCCGCATTTCGGACAGAACATGTGTTGACTCCTCTGGCAGAATCGGCCTACATGGGCAAATACGAAGCTGAAAAAGCTTGGTTCAAAGAGAATCAACTACACAGCGCATAACGCCCGGCATCACCCGCCGCGGCAGCCCCGCGGCGGAGCATGACAGCCATCGTCCCCGCGGTCGGGTGCATGCCGTTGTTCGGGTGCGTCCTTGAGACATCAAGCACCTGTCGCGACCCACGAAACTCGGAGCCCGCACCTCCTGCGACGCCCCGCCGAGGATAATCCGAAGCGCGGCCCACGGGGAAAGGGGAGCGCCTGATTGTGAAATAGCCGCGCGCCGTGGCCGGCGGCAAGTCTCCGCTAGGGATGGAGTTGCTCGGCCACTCGGACGTGCGGACGACTCAGATATACACGCACGTGCTGAATAAGGGCGGGCGCGGGGTCAGGAGCCCGCTGGAGAATTAGGTGACAGCGTCGGGTTACTCCTTACGGCTACCTTTTGAGGTGTGATCTAAAGCAAAGTTCTTGATAGCCCGCGGGCTGACGAGCGCGAAGTCGTCGGAGACGAGTTGACTCAGAACGCTCGCGTCGCGTTGTCGCAGCGAGTCCGTCCATCTACGCCCCAGCGCGAGCAGGGCCTTTTCCGCAGCCTCGCGTGTGACGCGAGGCTGCGCGACGGCGGAGGACTCTTCGGGCGTGCCCGTGGTCTCCGCCTCGGGCGAGAGCGCCTGCCGCCATGCGTCAACGGTGCCCGCGGTGAGCTTCTGCGCCTTGCCCTTCTCCTGCGCGGCGACCGAGGGCGACAGTGCGGCGAGGGCCAAAGCCGCGGCGAAAAAAGTGAATAAGTGCGTTCTAATTTTCCTCATACTTACCCCAGACGTTCTCTTCCGCGACGCCGCGGACTGCCGCGAGACGCTCTTCCGCTACCGCTTCGTGGAAGAGGCGACGACGACGCCCGCCATCGCGCAACTCGTCAACCTAATCCTGCGAGGGCGTGAGAGCTTTCGCCACCTGATGAACGTCTCATAGCCCGGATTTTCTTGACTGTCGGAAGAAACTGAAATAACCTCCCGCCGCCTTTCAATCACACCGCTCCGGGTTCTTTCCTCTCCAGTATTAAGATTCAACGATTCGCGGGGCCGACACACGCGCGCCCCGCAGGAGACAGTTATGAACATCACAAACGTACGACGCGCGGGCGTGGCCTGCTTCGCGGTGCTCGCGCTCGCAGTCCTTGCCGTGCCTATAGTCAACTACGCCTCCGGCCCTTCCGCCGTGCTCGAAGCCTGCATCAACCCCGGCAACGGCGGCATGCGACTCGTAGACGCAGACGCCCCCTGCCACAACAACGAGACGCGCGTGCAGTGGAACGTCACAGGCCCGCAGGGGCCGCAAGGCCCGGTAGGCCCGCAAGGCCCGGCCGGGCCGCAGGGGCCTCCGGGAGTGTCCGCCTCCTCCGGGCCGCCGTACGTTTGGGTCTGCACGCCCGCGCGCTACCCGCTGTCGGCGTCGAACACGCGGGCAGACCTGTACGTCTACAACGGCGGCCCGTCGCCCGCGACCGTCTCGGTGACCATCTACGACCAGAACGGCAACGACCTGACGGGCGTCAACATCCCCGGCCCGAACCCCGCCGTGCAATATCCGGGCGCGAGCAACACGCCCGTACAGCCTAACGCCACGCTTAACCTTACGTGGCAGACCCCCGCGGAGAACGTACCGGGCAGCGTCTCCTACAGCGTCCGCGTCACGTCGTCCGACCAGCCGATAGCCGTCGGCTCAGACTTCCAGTTCAGCGGCTTCAAGCCGTTGCCTTGCAGCCTCCTGCCGAAGTAGGCGCGTCGGGCGACGCGCGCGCCCTCTTCCCGTCCGTATAAGGAGAAGGCCCCGAGCGCTCGGGGCCTTCTTCGCGTCTGCGTTTTGGATGAAGTGAGACGTGGCGGAGCCCGCCGGGTTCGTTAAGCTTTGGCGACGAACTTGAGCGCGACGCCGTTCATGCAGTAGCGCAGGCCCGTGGGCTCCGGGCCGTCGTCGAAGACGTGGCCGAGGTGCGCGTCGCAGCGCGCGCAGAGTACTTCGGTGCGGACTTCGGGGAGGCTCTTGTCTTCCTCCTCCCGCACGTTGCGCTTCGAGACGGGGGCCCAGAAGCTCGGCCAGCCCGTCTGCGAGTCGTACTTCGCCTTCGAGCTGAAGACGGGGAGGTCGCAGCAGACGCAGAGGTACGTGCCGCGCGCGTACTGCTTGTTGAGGGGGCTCGTGTACGGGGCCTCGGTGCCCTTGCGCCGCGCCACCTCGTACTGCTCGGGCGTGAGCCGACGCCGCCACTCCTCCTCAGTCCTGACCACTCGCCCGACGCCGCGCGCACGCCTGTCCGCGCCGAAGGCGTCGGCGACGACGACCGCGCCCGGCGTGCAGACCAACGCGAGCCCGCCCACGCCCAGACCCAACCTGATGAAGCTTCGCCTGTCCATCTTCTCAACGCTCCTAACTCTTCAACACGAACGACCGTTCGAACTTCCTTCAAGACTCAAACGGACGGGGCGCCGGCGCCCGGACGCCGACGCCCCTGCTTTGGACGCTTGCGTTAACGCGTGCCTATGTTAATTCGGCATCAGCACGGTGTCCACGACGTGTATGACTCCGTTCGACTGGTAGACGTTCGCGGTCGTGACGTTGGAAGTCCCGCCCTTCTCGTCCGTGAGCGAGATGCCGTTCATGCCGTTCATGCGAGCCGTGAGCGTGCCGCCGCTCACCGTCGTCAGCCTCGCCTCGCCGCCGCCCTTCTTAATCAACTGCGCGAGTTTCTTCGAGTCGAACTTGCCCGCGACGACGTGGTAGGTCAGGACTTTCGTGAGCATCCCCTTGTTCTCGGGCAACAGGAGCGTCTGGACGGTGCCCGCCGGGAGCTTGTCGAAGGCCGCGTTGGTCGGCGCGAAGACCGTGAACGGCCCCCTGCCCGCGAGCGTATCGACGAGCCCCGCGGCCTTCACCGCGGCGACGAGCGTCGTGTGGTCGGCCGAGTTCAACGCGTTCTCGACGATGTTCTTCGACTTGTACATCGGCGCGCCGCCGACCATCGGGTTGCCCGTGTTCTGCGCAGACGTTTCGAGCGCGAAGGGCGCCGCGAGCGCCGCCGCCATCAGGATTGCGAAAAGAGTCTTCCTCATGTTTCTCCCCCTAAACTTTCTACTGGTCTTTCGAACTTGCCCGATATACGCGGCTCCTGTGGAAGGCGGTTTTAGGGCCGGAGATTTTTTTTAAGTCGGCCGCGACGCGCGTGCTTTAAGTTCGCGCGCCCAGAGCTTCGACCGCTTCGCGCAGCTCCCGGAAGAGTCGCGCGAGGTCTTCGGGCCGGTAGTTGGCGTTGAGGCCGCTCGGGTTCGGGAGCACCCAGACCGACGCGCCTTCGAGCTTTTCGTCCTGAAGCCCGACCGCGGCCTTCGGTCGCGCGAACGCTGTGCGATACGCGCCCACGCCCACGAACGCGACGAAGGCGGGGCCGTACTTCCTCACCTTCGCGCGAAGGCGACGGCCGCCGCGCACCAATTCTTCGCCGGACAGCTCCGCGGCCGTCGCGGTCGCGCGCGCGACCATGTTCGTGACGCCGTAGCCGAGCCCCAGAAGCTCGCGCTCCTCGAACGGCGAGAGCCGTCGCCCGGTGAATCCCGCGCGGTGGAGCGTCGGCCAGAAACGATTCCCCGGCCGCGCGAAGTGCCGCCCCACGGCCGCGGTGTAGAGGCCGGGGTTGATGCCGCAGAACAGAACCTTGAGCCCCGGCGCTATCACGTCGCGCACGGTCTTGCCCGCGGCCGCCGCGACCTCTTCCTTCGTCGGCTTGTAGATTTTGACCATAACGTCCCGCCGACATTTTAACGCCGCGCGGGCGCGCCGCAAAAAAATTGACTTTTTCGGCCGCAAGGAATACTCTCCGCCCGTAATCCAACAGCGGCTGTTAACTTCACACGAGTCCGTGCTCCCGCACACTCGCCTTAACTTAGACGGCGCGACCTGCTCTTCACGCCAAAGACTATATAAATAAGGAGATGTCACTTGACCTCACCTTCCTTTCCTCCGGGTGGAAACGCCTTAGAAGTTGACGCGGTCGTGGTGGGCGGGGGCGTTCAGGGCCTCTGGCTGCTCGCAGACCTTACGGACATGGGCTACAGCGCCGTCCTCCTCGAAAGGGCGCGGCCCGGCTTCGGCCAGACCGGCCACTCACACGTCTTCATACACGAGGGTCACATCTACGCGTACAACAAGGAGCCCGAGGAGGTAGTCGTCCGGCGCATCGAGTCCGTGCAGAAGGCGCACAGGCTTTGGAAGGACGCGCTGCAACCGGGCGGGCGGCTCGCGTCGCTCGCGCCGATCAGTAGTGACTTCTACGTCGGGCTGCGCGACAAGAACAAGGCGACAAGCTTCGAGAAGGTTTGCAGGCGTACGAACATCAACTACGCGCCTGTGCCGGCGAACACGGCGCCCGGCTTCGGCGTCATGGACGGACTTGAACGGCTCTTAAAGAGCGAGGGTTTCTGCCTCGATTCGAAGGCGCTGCTCGCCGGCCTCATGGGCCACGGCGGCCTCGCCCAGCGCGCCGGGCGCTGCACGGAGATACGCGTTGACTCCTACGACGCGGGCCGGTTCGGCCTCTCCGTCAAGTGCGACTCCGGCATCCCGCTCGACGTTCGCGCCCGCTCGCTCGTGCTCTCCGCGGGGGCCGGGAACGAAAAGCTGCTGTCCCAACTCTTCGACAGGATAGGCGCGCCGCCGGACGCCAACGCCGCGAAGCAGCAGACGGTCAAGACCTTCATGCTCGTCCTGAGGCACGAGGACGGCTCGATGCAGCCCACGCACGGGATGTTCCCGGACTCGGGGGGCATCTTCCTCGTGTCGCGCAAAGACCCGTCGGGCCGCACGGTCTGGCTAATCGGCGACAGGCAGCGCAAGCTGGTGTCACACCCCGGCGAGATGACCGCCTTCGACGCCGCGACGTGGTTTCAAACGTTCAGAATGGAGTTGGACAAGCTGTTCCCTTCCGTCCTGAGCAACCGCGCCGCCTACGAGTGGGGCATATACGAGGCGACCAAGGCCGAGCCGCACACGGTGGGCGAGAGCGAGAAGTACAGGGAGGGCGGCGCCTTCCCCGGCCAGTACCACGTACACAAACACCCCGCCGCGCCTTTGTGGCTGACGTGGCCGTCACTCCTGACCTTCGCCCCGGCCGTGGCCGAGCACATCGCCGCCGACGTGGCCTCAAACATCTCGCCACAGGCGCCCGCCGACTGGAAGCCCTGGAGCAATTTCTGCATGAGCCCTTTGACGCCGGGCGAGTGCCGCTGGAAGACGACAGACCTGCTCAAGTGGGACGACTTCATCAGGTGCTACTCGTGACGCCGCGCGAGCGCGGCGAGAGTCCCGCGGCGCCCGCGCCGCGGTGGAAGATGGAAGACGCGACGAGGTGAACGACCCCGATTCAAACATGAGAGGGCGGCCGGACTTACAGCTCGAACAGTTCCTGTCGCTCATCAGCGCCGACTCGACGGAGTCCATACTCCACGAGTTGGTGCGCTGCACGTGCGCGTGGGTCTCCGCGGGCCGCTGCGCCCTCTGGTGGCTCGACACGAACCGCGTCGGGTTCCGGCTGGCCTCGGCCGGGGGCGTGGAGCCGAAGCCCGCGGAGGTGGACGCCGCGTTCCTCTCGTACGCGACCGCCGCCGAACTGGGCCTGCTCACGGCGGAGGAGCCCGTGGAGTTGCCCGCCGACTGCGCGTACCGTCTACACGGCTTCGACATGGCCTCGGCCCTCGCCGCCAGAATCCACTACGAAGACCGAACCGCGGGAATCCTCGTAGTCTTTCCCGACGCGCCCCCGCACTCCTGGCCGGACGACGCGCGCCGCAGGCTCCGCACCATCTCACGGCACGGCGCAGTCCTCTGCCGCAACTTCGAGCGGCGCGAGAGGCTGACGCGGCTGGTCGGGTTCCTTCAGGAGATGAGCTACGCGACGGCCGACTACCGCCTCTACGAGGCGGTTCTGGGCGCGGGGAGGGCCCTGATAGCTTGCGACCGCGCCGTCATACGCCGCGTCAATCCGCGGAACGGCCACCTCGACTACGTAAGCTCCCGCCCCAACGTCGCGGACGGATTCCCGCTCGGCCCCGGCGAGGGCGTGACCGGGCTCGCGCTCCTCGACCGCAGGACGTACCGCATCGGGGACGTGACGGCGGACGACTGGCCCGGCATCTACCGGCAACTCTGGCCGAACCTGCCCGCGGCGCGCTCGGAGCTGGCCGTGCCGATACTGCTGCGCAACGCGCGCGTGCACGTCGGCACGAGCAAGGCCACCGTGGACAAGCCGTTCGGCGTATTGAATTTCGAGAGCCCGACCGTGTCGGCCTTCTCCAAGCTCGACGAGGAATGCGCCGAGATAATCGCGCAGCGTATGGCCCCCGTGATGGAGCGCATAGAGTTCGACAAGAAGCTCCTCAGGCTGCGGCAGGCGGCGCAGGCGCTCGCGACCAAGCGCGACTGGGACTCGATAGTGGACACGCTGCTCAACGGCATACGCGAGTCGCTCGGCTACGAGTTCGTGAGCCTGTCCATCGTCGAGGACTCGCACATCAGGTGCGTGCGCGTGATCGGCCTCGACGGGGCCGACAGGGACGAGTTCCGCAAGAGGGCCGTGCACGACCTCGACTCCGAACACGTGCAGGCGCAGGTCGTACGCCACCAGCGCACGGAGGTGCCCCCGCCCGACGAGCCGAGCCTCAACGAGATAACCGCGCGCTTCAGGCTCGACAGGCTCATACGCGTCTTCGTGCCCATGGTCGTTCACTCGCGCAACGAGGTCATAGGGACCATCAGCGCCGGCTACGACCGCACCTACCGGGAACACATCTACCAGCGCGACGTACAAATTCTTAAGGTGCTCGTCGCCTTCGGGACGAACGCGATGGAGGCTTGGAGGCGCGGCACCATAGACAGGGTGAGCCACGAGATGAACGCGCCGCTCACGGCCGTCCGCGGCAACCTGAGCCGCCTGCTGCGCAAGCGCAAGTTGCTCACGGAGGATCAGATCGAGCGCGCCCTGGAGGACATGGAGACGGACACCGAGGTGCTCTACTTCCAGATGCAGCAGTTGGAGTACGTCTTAGGCGTCTCGGTCACGGAGGCGATCAAGCAGCCGCTGCGCATCCAGCCCGTGCTGCTCTTCGGCGACATCATCTTCAAGACGATAAGCCAGCTCAAGCCGCTCGTTATCGAGCGCGGGCTCGACCCGAGGAAGATCGTCTACGAGCTAGACGACGTTTATAAGGTGAAGCGGATGAACGTGGACAAGGGCAAGATCAGCCAGGTCGTCTTCAACCTCTTCATGAACGCGGTGAAGTACGCCGAGAGCCCCGAGACTTTTCAGATACGCATCGGCGCGGCCGAGCGGCGCCGAGAATACGTAATCAAGTTCTGCGACTGGGGCATCGGCATCCCGGAGGGGCTCGGGGAGAAGATATTCCAGGAGCGCTTCCGCGCGCGCGAGGCGCGCGAGAAGAACATTATGGGCTCCGGGCTCGGGCTGACCATCTCCCGCCAGTTGATGAGGGAGCACGGCGGCGACCTCGTGCTCAAAAAATATAGCAAGCCCACGGAGTTCCACATGATAATTCCGAAGCATGTCGGGGAGGCGCCATGAGGATAATGTTCATCGACGACGAGCCCAGGCGGATGAAGCCGTACGTGAACGAGTTGGAGGAGGCCGGGCACGAGGTGCTGTTTCGGGACGACATCGACTCCGCGCTTAAGACCCTACGCGAACCCTCCGAGCAGTTCGACCTTGTGGTCGTAGACATCTCCGTGCCGGCGGGACTTGAGTACCGCTACGAGGACACCGACAACGGGTCCCGGACCGGCATCGCGCTTTATGATACGATAAGGCGGGAGAGGCCGGGCCAGAAGGTCATGGTCTTCACAAACGTCCCCGACTCCCGTCTGGCCGAGCAGTTCGCGAAGGAGGACGGGAGGATTTGCCTCTTCGCCAGAAAACCTGACATACTTCCGTTCCAACTCGTGGAAATGGTCGAAGAGTTCGTCTCGGGGGGCATGAAGTAGGGTGTGCGTATGAGCACGAGCGCCGCCAAACTGCAAGTCATCGCCGACTCGCTCGGCGAGATAGAGCAATCCGCCGCGTCCTGCAACTACGCCGGCGGGGCCGACAGCCTGACGGCGAGGCTTTCGCGTCGGCTGCGCGCGTGGGACAGTCGCAGGCGCTTCTTCGACGCGATAAGGGCCGACCTCGGAGACATAGCGAAGAAGGACTCGGGCCTGCTCACCCCCACGCGCGAGTTGAGGGAGAAGGCTGAGAGGGCCGAGTACGTGCTCAACCTGATAATGCGCGACCAGACGATTCCGCCGAGTGAGACGGCGGGCTCAATCAGGTTCGTGGTGGAGCGCGAGCAGTTAAGGTCTTCGCCCCTGGTCTTAGAGGCCCTGGTGCGTCAGGCGCTCTACGGCACGAGCCCCATGGACGCGCGGCGGCTCGCGTGGCTCAGCGTCTACGAGCAGGTGGCCCACGGGCCGCACGCGGCCGCGGCCATCCCCGCGCAAGTGTACTCCTCCCCCTCGCCCGCTACTGCTGCTCGCATCAACCCCGCCGAGAAGTTTGGAGGTGAGAAGTTGAGAACCATTCGCGAGGAAAGCATAGACGAGAGGAGTCTGCTCGGCCCGCGCGGCACGGTCCTGGACGCGGCCGACGTTGACGATAAGCGCGGCGGGTACGTCCCCGATCTGCTCGTGGCGCTCGTCAGCCAGCCCGGCATCGACCGCGACGAGGTGGCGCTGACCTTGGGGGAGATAGGCGGGCAGGAGGCCGCGGCGTTTCTGGCGGCGGCACTGCACTCGGAGCTTACGTCGGACAAGGCGGACGAGGACTACCAGGTGAACCTCGTCTCCGCGCTCGCGAACATCGGCGGGCCGGACGCCGTCGAGGGGCTGCTGCGCGCGG
>Ga0126311_10000811_pt1 | contig 14523 bp, 12 predicted proteins | sample Plot61_FD_92539 | JGI IMG/M metagenome (GOLD analysis project Ga0126311, IMG submission 92539) | Serpentine soil microbial communities from UC McLaughlin Reserve, CA, USA - Plot61 | ecosystem: Environmental > Terrestrial > Soil > Grasslands | place: USA: UC McLaughlin Reserve, Lake County...
GGTTCCCTCGCCGATCTCGTTGATCTTGACCTGCCGCCAGTAGCGTGCGACCGCGCTTCCCTCCATGAAACCCTCGCCGCCGTGGATCTGCACCGCCTGGTCTGCGGCCCTCTTGGCCGCCTCGGAGGCAAACACCTTGGCCATGCTCGCCACGCGAGCGAAGCTGCGTCCCTGGTCCTTGAGCCAGGCTGCTTTGAGTACCGTGTTGCGCGCGAGCTCTATCTCCATCGCCATGTCGGCGAGCTTGAACTGTATGGCTTGAAACTCGGCTATTGACCTGCCGAACTGCCGGCGTTCTCTGGCTCTGGAGAGCGCTTCGTCGAGGCAGGCCTGCGCGAGCCCCACAGAGAGTGCCGCGACCGCAACTCTGCCCGCATCCAGCGTCTGCAGGAACTGCCTGAACCCTGCCCCACGCTCGCCTAGCACGTGGTCCTCAGGCACTCTGCAGTCCTCGAAGAAGAGAGGGTGCTGGTCGGAGGCGCGCCAGCCTAGCTTCTCGTAAGGCGGGCCTACCACGTAGCCAGGGGTATTCTGCGGCACGATCAGCGCGGTGAGCTCGGGTCTGCCGCTCTCTCTCGTTCCGGTGCGGACGATTATCGTCACGCCGCCCGTGATATCCGTGCCCGAGTTGGTGATCCACTTCTTCGAGCCGTCTATAACCCACTCGCCGCCATCGAGCTCTGCGGTCGTACGCGTGCCCCCGGCGTCGGTGCCGGCCTCCTCCTCGGTAAGCCCGAAGGCCCAGAGGCGCTCGCCGCTCGCGCACTGGCGGAGAAACCTGTCCTTCTGCTCGGGGGTGCCGTAGTTGGCGAGAGGGGCGCACCCGAGGGAGATGTGCGCCTCCATCGTGATGCCGACCGAGGTGTCTGCGCGGCTGATCTCCTCGAGCGCAAGGTTGTAGGAGACGAAGTCACCGCCCGAGCCGCCGTACTCCTCGGGCAGCGTGAGGCCCATGAGCCCGAGGCTCGCCATCTCGGCGACTATGTCGTAGGGGAACTTCTGCTCTCTGTCCAGCTGGGCTGCGCGGGGACGTACCTCTCCCTGCGCGTACTCGCGGGCAAGGTCGCGCCACCGCCTCTGATCGCCGGTAGGGTCGAAGTTCATCCTTTCCTCCTCAGTCCTCAGGTTCCGGAGATCATAGCAGCACGGTCGATGGCGAGCGGAGACTACGCAGAATTATCCTCGTCCTATTCTCCCTGATTGTTTCAGCTTCTGAAACGTATGTTTCGCTCGTTCGTATTAGGGAATAGCACGATAGAGTCAGTCCACAGACTACGAAGGAGAGAACAGAGAATGAGTATAGGCGCAATTATAGGCTGGATCATTATCGGCTTGATCGCCGGCGCGCTGGCCAAGCTCATCATGCCGGGCGACGACCCAGGCGGAATTATCGTCACGATCCTGATCGGGATAGCTGGAGCTTTCGTGGGCGGATTCCTGGCTGGCCTTATCGGCATCGGCGGCGGCAGCACGATCATGACGATAATAATCGCCACCATAGGCGCCATCATCCTGTTGGCGATCTACCGGATTATAGCGGGCAGTCGCCGGACCGCCTGATAACGTCATGTGGTTCCGAGGGCCGGGATTCAAGAGTCCCGGCCCTCAGGCCATATCCACCTTCGCTGCCCGCTCTAAACCGTAGCGCTCGATGGCGGTCTCGCGCAGCTTGTACTTCTGGATCTTGCCGCTGGCGGTCATCGGGTAGTCCTCGACGAAGTCAACGTAGTGCGGGACCTTGAAGCGGGCGATGTTCTCGCGGCAGTATTCCTTCACGTCTTCTTCCGTGATATCTGAGCCCTGTCTCTTCTTTACCGCGGCGGCTACCTGTTCACCATATTTTTCATCGGGGACGCCGTAGACCTGTACGTCGGAGACGTCGGGGTGAGTGTAGAGGAACTCCTCGATCTCGCGCGGGTAGACGTTCTCGCCGCCGCGGATGATCATGTCCTTCGCGCGGCCCGTGATCCTGACGTACCCGTTCTCGTCCATGACCGCGAGGTCCCCCGTGTGTAACCAGCCGTCCTCGTCTATGACCTCGCCGGTCTTCTCGTCCATCTTGTAGTAGCCCTCCATGACGAGGTAGCCGCGGGTCCATAGCTCGCCCTGCTCGCCGGGACCGCAGTCCTCGCCGGTGTCGACGCTCACGATGCGTATCTCCGTATCGGGCAGCACGCGCCCTACGGTAGAGACCCTGAGCTCCAGCGGATCATCGGTGCGTGTCTGGGTGATGACCGGGCTAGACTCGGTCTGGCCGTAAGCTATGGTGATCTCCGACGCCCCCATGACGTCGACTACCTTCTTCATAACCTCCATCGGGCAAGGGGAGCCCGCCATGATCCCCGTCCGCAGAGAGGAGGTATCGTAGTCATCGAAGTCGGGGTGCTCGAGCTCGGCGATGAACATGGTTGGCACCCCTAGCACCGCAGTACACCGCTCCTGGTGGACGGCCTGCAGCACCTTCTCCGCGTCGAAGGTCTCTACCGGCACCATCGTCCCCTCGTGGGTGACGGTGTTGAGTGTCCCGAGCACGCAGCCGAAGCAGTGGAAGAAAGGCACGGGTATGCACACCCTGTCTTCGGGACCCAGCTTCATGCACTCGCCGATGTAGAAGGCGTTCTTGACGATATTGGCGTGGGTGAGCTGCACGCCCTTGGGGAACCCCGTCGTTCCTGAGGTGTACTGCATGTTGATGACTTCTCCGGCGTCGAGTGAATCCTGCCTCTCGCGCAACTCCTCGGGTGTGGTTTCACTACCACGCTCTATGAACTCCTCGAAGCCCATGATGGGGAGCTCCTGCAGAGCCTTTTCGCCCATGAGAACCACGTGCCTCAGGTACGGCAGCTCGTCCACCGAGAGCTCCCCCTCCGTGGCGAGATCGGGGATGGCCTGGCCCAGTATCTCGATAAAATTCGCGTCCTTCACGCCTTCCGTCAGGAACAGCGCAGCCGAATCCGATTGATCCAGGACGTACTCGAGCTCCCTGGACTTGTACGACGGGTTTACGGTCACGAGCACCGTCCCTACCTTTCCCGTGGCGAACTGCAGGATCACCCACTCGGGAACGTTCTGGCCCCAGATGGAGACGTGATCCCCCTTCTCGAGGCCGAGCGCCATCAGCGCGCGGGCGCACCTCTCCACTACCTCCTTGAACTCGCGATAGGTGAAGCGCAGGTTCCGCTCCGGGTAGACGAGGGCCTCATCGTCGGGCCGACGCTCGGCTACGAGGTCAAGTAGCCCGCCGACGGTAAGTCCTTCAACATCCTCAGGACGCATGCTCTCCTCCAAGAGTTGTGGTCCCCACCACAGCCGGGAGTGTAACAGTCGCGCCGATCCGCGCAAGCGGCCGCCAGTAGCACGTTGCTGCACGGCAGCTCCCACGCGGCGGTTGCAGGGGCCCTGACGACGGTCAGCGTATCGGGCATCGAGAACGCGTTCGGCGGGTCCGGGAGCGACACCATAACGGGGAGCCCTTGTTTCAACTACGTGAACGGCGGCGGAGGCGGCGACACCCTCTACGTCGCCGACGGTTCGTCCGACCTCGTCGATCGCGGCTTTGATCAGGTCGCGGACACAGTAACCGCCGACCCGCAAGACTCAGTGAGCTCCTGCGGTACCGAAGACACGGTCACCCGTGTATAAGTAAATGAGAGAATGGAATTAGTAAGCTAGTCAGGGGCCGGGGCGCCTAGAGAACTGGCCCCAGTCCTCCCTTTTGCAGAGCACGGCGATCTCTCGGCCTTGCGACGGCACACAGGCGAGAACGTGCCGCCTTACAGGTATGGTCCCCGCTTTCATCCGGACGGTAAAGCTCGATCTTACGTGGTGTGGTCGCGGCTGGCGGCTGTGGACTCCTGCGGCACGAGCACTTTGAGGGAGTTGTGGGCCACGGAGAAGTCCTGCGGGGTCTCAGCCACCACTTCTCCGTCTATGTTGATCTGGAGGTCCGGCTCCGTCTCGAGGCGCACCCGCTCGGTCCGGAAGTGGCCGACGCCTTCCTCGCGGATGAAATCTCCGCTCTTGAGGTAGCGGGCGACCCCGATCAGGTCCCTGTGCCTGCCCATCTCTATTGTGTAGACGTCGAGCTTGCGGTCGTCTATGCCGGCCTCGGGGGCGACGACCATCCCCCCACCGTAGAAGCGCCCGTTGCCGACGGCGACCTGCAGGAGACGTTCGTACTCTACGGGTTGGTGATCCCCGTCCGGAAAGGTGAGCCTCGCGGAGAAGGGTTGGTGCCGAAGGAACGCCCTGACGGCCGCCACGGGATAGGCCAGGGGACCCGCGCCCTTTTTCAGCCGCGGCGAGAGCGCCTGTGTGGCCGCCACCCCGAGCCCCACGGAGGCGACGTTGACGTAGTAGTTTTCGCCGGCCAGACCGAGGTCAACGTCGACTACCTTGCCGCGGGCGATCGTCTGGCAGGCCCCCTCTACATCAGAGGGTATCTCCAGGGTGCGCGCGAAGTCGTTCGCGGTGCCTAGGGGGAGCAGGCCGAGCGTCACGTCGTGGTGGGCCATGAAATCGACAACCGAGCTTACCGAGCCGTCGCCGCCGCCGAGGATCAGGAGCCTGTATCCCGAGCCCTCGTGAAGAACCTGGCGCACCGTCTCGGGGAGCCGCACCGGGTCGCGTATTGCGTAGGTCACGCCCAGGGGGACGCCGAGCTCCTCCAGACGGTCGAGGGCCTCGAAGAAGGTCCGCTCTCCGCTGCGGGAACGGGTGTTGACGATCAGGGCCGCGCGTTGCGCCGCACCGTTGTCCTGCGAAGCATCCACGCAGACCTAATACGCCAGAAGGATCTGTGGGTTTCGTCCGCTCAGGATACCTACACCTCCGCCCGCTCCAACCGTACGGGCTCGCCACTTTGCGCGGAACGGTAGGCGGCGAGGACGATCTCGAGCACCCTCAGGCCGTCCAGGCCGCTCGCGCCGGCAGGCGAACCTTGCTCTACTCCCCGCAAGAAGTCCTCCAGCATGAGCACGTTCATGTCCTCGCCCGTGTACGCCCACGAGGTGTTCCCACTCTCGTGATCGAAGGTCGTAAGGTGTTGGGCGAAGGCATCCACCTCGATGACCCCCGAGGCGCCGGTGATCCGGAGCGTCACGTCGCCCCAGATCGGGTAGCCGTCCCCGCGGGACCAGCTGGGGTCTATGGTCGCGAACGCGCCTTCGGCTATGACGCCGCCCTCGAACTCGAGCGTGAGGATGGCGCCGTCGTCGATATCCTCCGCGCTGAAGAAGGAGCCTATCTCCGCGTAGACGCTCCCGGCCTCTGCGCCTAGCATCCAGCGCAGGGCGTCCGCTACGTGGACCGTGTGGTCCATGACCGCCCCTCCCCCAGCCAGCTCGGGGTCGAGGAACCAGCCGCCGGGAATCTGGCCGTGGTTGGTGCCGCTCACAGCGAGCACGCGCCCTATACCGCCGGAGCGTACTATCTCCACTGCCTCCCTCACCGCGGGCAGATAGCGCACGGGGAAGGCGATCCGGAGCTGTCGTCCGCTCTGTTCGGAGGCCTCGATCATGGCCCGCGCGTCCTCGACCATCGTGGAGATGGGCTTCTCGCAGAGCACGTGCACGCCAGCCTCGAGGGCGGGGATCACATCTCTCGCGTGGTTCCGGTTCTCGGAGCAGACGACCACAGCCTGCGTGACCTCGTACAACGCTCGCGCGCTCTCGAAGTAGCGGACGCCGAACCTCTGCGCCGCTTCTCGCCCGCGAGTAGCGTCGTCGTCCGTTATCCCGACGAATGCGGCTGAATCGAGCGAGGAGAGCACCCCCGCGTACTCCGGCGCATGGACGTGCGCGAAGCTCACTATGCCCACCCCGACGCTCATTCGATCTTCCCCGGCACAACCTGCCTGCCTGTCTTCACGGATTCGATAGCGGCGTGGCCTATCCTGAGCGCCTCGAGGGCATCGTGCGCGTCGACGATGGGCTCATCGTCCGTAGCGGCGCAGCGGATAAAGTGCTCGAGCTCCGTCTGGAAGGGGCTCTTTCCGACGATAACGTCGGGGCTCTCGCCCGTATCCTTCGTCCCGCCGAGGAACCGTACCGGCGCAGGTCCCGTGCTGTCCGCGGCCACCATAGCCCTGCTCCCCGCCACCTCTATAGAATAGTTGAAAGGCCCTGGAAAGCCCCACTGGCCCTCGAGGTGAGCTATGGCGCCGCCCTCGAAGCGCAGCGTCACCAGTGCGTAGTCGAGACGGTTGTACTCGTGGCCCAGGACGCTCCTAGCGTAGACCCTCTCGACCTCGCCAAGCGCCCAGCGCAGAAAGTCGAAGTCGTGGATGATCAGGTCGAGGAGCACCCCGCCGCTCATCCGCCAGTCGGCGTACCAGTCGTTCCAGCCCGTAAGGAAGGGTGAGCGGCGGCTCGTCCGCGCCACTCCCACCGTGCCGAGCTCCCCCGCATCTATCATCTCCTTGATACGCACGTACTCGGGGAAGAAGCGGACGACGTGGCCTACGAAGAGCCGCTGCGAGCCCCCTGCGAAGGCTGCGATGATCTCCTCGGCGTCCTCGAGGCTGCGGGCTATGGGCTTCTCCAGGATGACGTGCTTGCCATCCCTTGCGGCCTTCAGGGCGAGGTCCCTGTGGTACGAGGTCGGGAGGCAGACGTCCACCAGATCTACCTCCTCAGCCAAGACGAGGTCCTCGTAAGAAGGGTAAGCTCTCGCGCCCACTACCGCAGCCCCGGCGGCGGCGATCTCGGGCAGGCCATCTGCGACGCCCACCACCTCAACGTCCGGCATGTTCGCGTAGGCACCGAGGTGTATGGCGCCGATGAACCCCGCTCCTATGACGCCGACCTTCATCGCTCCAGCCAGATGGTCGCGCGCGGCATCATCGGGAGGAGTGTAACCGAGTGCCGTCTACCTTTCTGGCCAGGGATCAGGGGCGTACACCCCACTCCTTGGCCGCCGAGCCGAGCTCCTGCAGGCGCGACCGGATCTCCTGTGCCCGCTCCTCGCGGAGGGAGGCGTCACGGGAATGGGCGATCCTCCGCTCGCGGAGGGCTCGCTCCATCTCAACCGGGGCCGGCCCACCCTGCAACCCCCGGATCCGCACGAAGCGTTCGGGGTCGAGGGAGCGGGAGATCATGTTTCCACTCAGGCCGAGTGGTTCCCCTATCACCTCTTCGGCGGCCCTGTCCACGAGCGCCTGGGAGATCCCAGCCACCCCTACCCCTTCCGACTCGGCGAGTTTCACGACCTCCGTTACGACCTCGTGGGCGGTCCTGAAGGAGAGCCCGCGCTCCCTTACGAGGGTGTCGGCTAGCTCTGTGACCGTAGAGTAGCCGGTCCCCGCCCTCTCGCGCAGCAGCTCTTCGTCGACCTCCATCGTGCCGAGTACGGCGGCGAGCAGGCGGAAGAGCCCTTCAGCCGACTGCAGCGCCCGCCACAGGTAAGGCTGCAGGTCGTCCTCCGTGTCAACGACGTCGCCAAAGGGTGTGTTGTGGAGCATGGTCAGGACCGTGCTGGTGTCTCCCACCGCAGCGGAGAGGAGGGATCTCACGTGCTCCAGAGAGACCGGGTTACGCTTCTGGGGCATTATGGAGCTTACCTGTACGTATGGGTCGGCGACCCGTACCGCCCCGAACTCCTGAGTAGACCAGAGGAGCAAGTCGTTTACGAAGCGCCCTAGCCCAATGAAGGAGAGCTGGAGGGAGGTGGCCGCCTCCCCGAGGTAATCCGCTCCGCCGATGGCGTCGTAGGAGTTCTCGACGAGGCCATCGAAGGCGAGCAGGTCGGCCAGGCGATGGCGGTCGATCTCGAAGCCAGAGGTCGACAGGGCTGCGGCGCCCAGTGGGCTGCGGTTGCAGTTCTCGAAGGCGGCCCCGATGCGGCGGAGATCCCTCGCGATGGAGTCGTGAACCGCTACCAGGTAGTGGGCCAGGGTCGTGGGCTGCGCCTGCTGCGTGTGGGTGTGGGCCGGCATCACGGTCTCCAGGTGCTCGGCGGCCAGTACGAGCAGGATCTCTTGCAGTTCCAAGAGCGACCCCTCGACCCGCAGCAGACCTTCCCGCAAGACCATGCGGTACGTGGCCACTCCAAGGTCGTTGCGGCTCCGTCCGAGATGGAGGTTACCCGCGGCCTCGCCCGCCGAGGAAGAGATGAGGTGATCGACGAAAAAGAAAAGGTCCTCGAACTCGCCCGTATACGGGGAGGCACGGATCTCGCCTTCATCGAGCCCTGAAAGCGCCTTCGCGATGGCGCTCGCATCGCTTGCGGAGAGCAGGTTCTGCTCGGAGAGCATGATCAGGTGCGCCCTGTGGGCCGACAGCATCGCCGAGAGCAGATGATGCCTCGCGTTTTCGTAGGCCGGCTCGAGCACGACCTCCCTGTAGCTCGCCCCAGGGAAGCTACGGCCCTCACGGGCGAGGATGGACTCCCTGCTATCCGAGCGCCTTTCTACGACTGCTGCCCCTCCTCGATGAACTTCTCGAGCTCGCTCTGGAGGGTCTGCGCCGCCTGCTCTGGTGTAGCCTCGCCGCTCAGGGAGGCATTGAACTGCTCGGCCATCTCCAGCGACATATCCGAGTAGTAAGGCGAGACAGGCCGTGGTCTGGTGTGCTGCAGAGCGTCTTTGGCGAGAGCGACGACCGGCACGCTCTCCTGGATCTCCTGGTCGTCGTAGAGCGAGGTCAGCGTCGGCAGGAAAGACCCTTCGACCGCGCGGAACTTCTGCTGCTCCGGGGCGGTCAGGAACTTTATGAACTCCCAGGCCGCCTCCTGGTTCTGCGAGGTCGCGTTTATGAGCAGTGGCTGATCCCCTACCGTACCGTTGCCTGGCTGGCCGTCCGCAGAAGGCAGCTCGGAGATCCCTACCTGGTCAGGCTTGATCTCCGACTCCGCCGGGTCGCTCGACAGCGCGTACACGTAGGGCCAACCGCGGTGGAAAACGGCATCCCCGTTGAGGAAGGTCCCGTCCGACTCGTCCTCCCTTTAGATCGCGACGGCCTTGGGGGACACGCCGCTCTCGATCATGCTCCGCTCCGTCGTCAGACCCGCGACCGCCTCGGGACTGCCAATTAGCACTTTAGTTGGGTCGTTGGGATCCAGCACCTCCCCGCCGTGAGTCCAGATGTACTCGAGGCCGTTGCACACCCCGCCCTCGTAGTTGGCCCCCTGGAACATGAAGCCGAACTTGGTTCCCGCATCCCGCTTTACCTTGAGGGCCTGCTCCTGGAGCTCTTCCCACGTTGCCGGCGGGCCGTCGAAACCGCTCTGTTCCAGGAGGTCCTTGCGGTAGTAGAGCAGACCTGTGTCCGTATACCACGGCATGGCCCAGGCTTTGCCCTCGTAGATCACGGCCTCCACCGAACCTGGGAGATACTTCTGGCGCTCGCTCTCGGGGAAGCGGTCGGAGAGGTCTGCGACCCAGCCGTTGGCGGCCAGCTGCGCCGTCCAGATGACGTCCCCGAGGATCACGTCGATGTTCTCCCCTCCGGCCTGCAACTCGGTGCGAAGCTGGTCGAAGCGCTGTCCCGTGTCCGCTGCCCCCTCGCGGAAGATCACCTGGTACTCGCCCTTGTGCTGCTCGTTGAACTTCTGGACCAGCTTGCCTGCGGTCCCTGTGTCGTCGGGCGACGAGGTGAAGACCAGCTCGATCGGACCTCCGCCCTGTTGCTGTCCGCCGCCGCACCCAGCGGCCCCGAGCAACGCCGCCCCAGCGAGCCCTGTACCGCCCACCTTCAGGAAATCTCGCCGCGAGAACCGTCTCGTCTGCTTCACCCTCGCCTCCTTTGCTTTACTCGAGCAGCCACTCGTGGTCCGGGTCGTTCTTTATCTTCCACTCCCGCACGGGACCAGCCATGACGTTCAGGTAATACAGGTCATAGCCTGGCGGCGCGGAGACAACGTGGTAGCCCTTCGGCACCAGCACCACATCCCCATCGTAGAAGGCTAGCGTCTCGTCGAGGGTGCGGTCTTCGGTGTAGACCCTCTGCAGCGCGAAGCCCTGATCCGGCCTGATCCTGTGGTAGTAGGTCTCCTCGAGGTACCTCTCGTCGGGCGGGTCTTCGCGATCGTGCTTGTGCGGCGGGTAGCTGGAGTAGTGGCCATTGGGGGTGAGGACCTCGACGACGAGCAGCCTCTCTGCGGGGCGGTCCTCCATCAGGATCGGGTGTATGCGCCGCTCCATGTTGCCCTCGCCCCGGATCTCTACCTCGACGTCCCCTGGCTCGATAAGGAGCGGCTCCGCCCCCCTCTGCGCTGGCGCCGAGCAGATGGCTAGCTCCAGCACCGTCTTCGCCTCCACCCGATACGCCGAGCCGGGCGGGAGGTACAGGGCGTGCGGAGGCCCGTCGAAGACGCTCTCGCGCTCGCCGATCTCCCACTCGCTCTCTTGCGTCGAGACCCCGCAGCGCCCCGAAAGGACTACAAGGCAGACCTCTTCACCATCGGCGCGGCGCTCCACGCTGCGGCCGGCATCGAGCCTCAAGACCTCGAAGCCTACCCAGTCCCAGCCCGCAGACTTAGGGCTGACCTTCACGACGCTTCCCTCCGCGCCGGGCTCCCTGTTGCTCGCAACGAGCAGCTCGCTCACGCTCCTCGGCTCCTTCCTCTAGAGGTACCGGCGCTCGGCCCGGCGGCCCTCAGCGTATTCCTCGTGGGCCTCGATAACCGAGTCCATCTCGGAGACCTCGGCAACGGGGACGTCCCAGAAGGACTCGTAGTCTGGTACGCCCTCGTAGCGGTCCACGGGGATGTGGATGACTACCGTCCGCTCCACGCCCTTCGCCTTCTCGAGGGCGTCCTCCAGTTCCGAGACGGTCTTCGTACGGATGACGTGCGCCCCCATGGACTCCGCGTTCGTCGCGAGGTCGACGGGGAGCACGTCTCCCGGGTTCTCCTCGGAGTCGAGGCCGATGGAGTGGTTCTTGCGGTAGCGGTAGTGGGTCCCGAAGCCATCGGAGCCGACCGAGCGTGAGAGGCTGCCGATGGAAGAGAACCCCGAGTTGTCCACGAGGATCACCGTGAGCTTGTAGCTTTCCTGGAGCGAGGTGATCAGCTCGGAGCTCATCATCAGGTAGGAGCCGTCTCCTACCATCACGTACACCTCGCGCTCGGGGGCTGCCATCTTTATCCCGAGGCCACCCGCGATCTCATACCCCATGCAAGAGTAGCCGTACTCGACGTGGTAGCCCTTGGGGTCCCTGGTGCGCCAGAGCTTGTGCAGGTCACCAGGCATGGACCCCGCCGCGCAGACCACCACGTCTTCTGGGCCAGAGAAGGTGTTGACGGCCCCAATGACCTCGCTCTGGGCCGGCAGCGGCTCGTGTCCCAACGAGTAGAGGCGGTCAACCTCCCCGTCCCACTCCTCGTTGGCTCGGGCGTTCTGCTCCCTGTACTCGCCGTCCACCTCGTATCCTGCGAGGGCCCCGGAGAGGGCTTCGAGGGTCGCCCTGGCGTCCCCCACCAGGCGCAGACCTGCGTGCTTGGCTGCGTCGAAGTCGGCTACGTTCACGTTTATGAAGCGTACGTGGGGGTTCTGGAAGGCGGTTTTCGAGGCCGTGGTGAAGTCGGCCCAGCGGGTCCCCACCCCTATAACCAGGTCGGCCTCTCTCGCCGCGCGGTTGGCGGCGAGTGTACCCGTAGCGCCCACGGCGCCGAGGGTGCAGGGGTGGTCGTAGGGCATGGAGCCCTTTCCCGCCTGGGTCTCGCCTACGGGGATGCCGGTGCGCTCGGCGAAGTCGCGTAGGACCTCGGTAGCCTCGGAGTAGATCACACCCCCTCCTGCGACGACCATGGGACGCCCTGAGGCTCGGATCATCTCGACTGCCCTTTCGAGCTGTGCAGTGTCGGGCAGCGGGCGTGCTATGTGCCAGACGCGCCTCTCGAAGAACTCATCGGGGAAGTCGTGGGCCTCTGCCTGAACGTCCTGGGGCAGAGCCAGCGTCACCGCCCCCGTCTCTGCCTGGTTCGTGAGAACGCGCATCGCGGACAGGGCTGCGGGGATTATTTGCTCCGGACGGTCTATCCTGTCCCAGTACCTCGAGACGGGCCCGAAGCAGTCGTTGACAGAGAGGGTCCCTTGGTGCGGCGCCTCGAGCTGTTGCAGCACGGGGTCTGGAGCGCGCGAGGCGAATACGTCGCCGGGGAGGAGCAATACCGGAAGGCGGTTTACGGTAGCAAGCGCCGCTCCCGTGACCATGTTGGTAGCGCCGGGCCCTATGGAGGAGGTGCAGGCGAGAGCCTGGAGCCTGTTCTTCTGGCGGGCGTAGGCTACGGAGGCGTGGACCATCGCCTGCTCGTTGCGGGCCTGGTAGTAGGTGAGCCGGTCAGAGTACTGCTGCAGGGCCTGGCCCACCCCGGCTACGTTGCCGTGGCCGAAGATGCCGAAGACCCCGGCGAAGAAGCGTTGTTCCAGCCCGTCGCGTTCGACGTACTGGTTGGCCAAAAACCTGACCAGCGCCTGGGCGGTCGTCAACCTCACCGCTCCCATATCTCAGCGCACCTCCGTTTCGTGTCTGACCCCCGTGGCGACGATGGATGCTGCACGGTCCACGGCGGCAGCGACGTCGCCGTCGCGTGGGTACAGCAGCGTCCTCCCCGCTACGAGGCCGCGCACCTGCGGGATCCGCATGGCCCGCTTCCAGCCCTCGAAGGTCTCCTGGGCGTCGGCGCCTGGATCGCCGCCAAGCAGCAGCGTAGGCAGCGTAGTGGCGGCCATCACCCGCTCCATCTCTGGCACCACAGGCAGCTTGAGCCAGGTGTAAGCCGAGGTCGAGCCGAGCGCCGAGACGATGCCGACGGCCCTGAGCGTCGGGTCTGGCTCGAGGTCGTTCTCGACCCTGCCGTCGAGTACGCGGCTCGCGAACGGCTCGATCATGGCCATCAAGCCCCTCGCGGCCAGTGCGTTCACGGCCTCCGCGCAGGCTACCATGGTGGGAAGCGTGTCGCGGTCGTCATCGGCGATCCTGAGCAGCATCTTGCCGCCATCGAGGTTCGCAGCCGCTACCGCCTCCGCGGTGTAGCCGGTAAACCGGTCGTCGAGCTCGAAGACCGATCCAGCGAGACCGCCGCGGTTCATCGAGCCTATCACCACCCTTTCATCGAGGGCGCCGAGCAGCGCGAGATCCTCGACCACGTCAGGAGTCGCCATAAGGCCGTCAACGCCGGGTCGCTCCAGGGCTGTTACCAGCCTCTGCAAAAAGTCGCCTCTGTCCGCCATCGCGAGCGGGTCGTTACCCACCTTGACGACGCCGCGAGCAGGATGGTCCGCCGCGAGCAGAAAGAGGGTGCCGCTCTCGCCGAGTAGCTGACGCCGCTTGCGGGCTGCGAGGGCCTCGGCTATGGCCCTCGGGCGGGTGGCCCGGATCTCGGTCAGCCTCTCTACGATCTCAGACATTCGCAGATCTCTGCAGGAGGTCGTCTACCTCTTCGCGGGTAGGCATGTCGTCTGCGCAGGTGAGACGCGAGGCGACGATGGCACCTGCGGCGTTGGCGTACCGGATCATGCGCCCAGGGTCCCACCCGGAGAGCAGCCCGTGGCAGATCGCCCCTCCAAAGGCGTCCCCGGCCCCGAGCCCGTTGAGGATCTCGACCCGTATCGGAGGCGCCTCCACGACGCCCTCGGCCGTCCTTGCCAGAACGCCCTCGGGCCCCCGCTTGACTATGGCGAGGTCCAGCCCCAGGTCGAGCAACGCGGCTGAGGCCTCGAGCGGGTCGCGGGTGCCCACTGCAACCTCTACCTCCTCCTGGTTCCCCACGGCTACCGTCGCGTGCCGCAGCGCCTCGTTATAGACGCTTGTGGCCTCGTCTTGGCTCTTCCAGAGCGTGGGTCGGTAATCCAGGTCGAAGGCTGTGATGCCCGTGGATCTCTGCTCCAGCGCGCCGAGCGTAGCCGTCCGGCTCGGCTCGTCCGAGAGGCCCGTCCCCGTCATCCAGAAGAGTGGCGCGGTGGCTATGGCGTCGAAGTCGAGCTCATCGAGCACCAGGTTCATGTCTGGTGCTTTCGGCTCGCGGTAGAAAAGGAGAGGGAAGTCGTCGGGGGGGTAGACCTCGCAGAAGACTATGGGGGTCCTGAGGTCGGGGTCGGTCCCGACCCAGCGGGAATCGACGCCGAACCCCTCGAGCGCATCGCGCACGTAAGGGCCGAAGCCGTCGTCCCCGACCTTCGTGATAACGGCCGTCCGGTGGCCGAGGCGGGCGGCGGCGACGGCGACGTTGGTAGCACTCCCCCCTAGCGACTTGGAGAAGGTCCTCACCTCGGCGAGAGGGACCCCTATCTGCTCGGGGTAGAGGTCTACGCTTACCCGCCCCATCGTTATGACCTCAAGGTCGTTGTTCAGCTTCGTCTCCTTCCTCGCCCAAGGCGCTCGAGCCGCGCTCCGCCTCCTCCGCGTCGGAGCGCTCGAACTCTTCGAGCTCGGCGGTCAGCCTGTACACCTTTCTCCCTTCGCCGTGGGCCGACGCAGCACCTTCTCGCCCGGGCCGGAGACTAGGTCACCGCGTTCGAAAGAAACGCCAGGCTCTTGCGCACGTCTTCACAGGGCCCACCGCCGGCGTCGGGCTCGGCATTGA
>Ga0126311_10000812_pt1 | contig 14516 bp, 9 predicted proteins | sample Plot61_FD_92539 | JGI IMG/M metagenome (GOLD analysis project Ga0126311, IMG submission 92539) | Serpentine soil microbial communities from UC McLaughlin Reserve, CA, USA - Plot61 | ecosystem: Environmental > Terrestrial > Soil > Grasslands | place: USA: UC McLaughlin Reserve, Lake County...
CCCTGGGAGCGCCAGGGTCCGGCCTCGAGCGCGACGACGCGCAGTCCGGCCTTGGCGAGGACGGGGGCGATCAGGCCGCCCACACCGCCTAAGCCCGCTAGCACCACGTCAGCCGGACCCGAGGGGGGTTCGAAGCTCTTCTGCGGGTCGTAGCCCGGGATCTCCTCGGCCTCGGTCGGGCCTCCGTCGAGCGAGAATCCGAGATCCTCGAGCGACTGGAACTTCCCGCCCTTGGTAACCGGCGCGGCAGAGAGCTGCTCCTCCGCGGAGTTCTCCAGCCAGACGCCCGGATGCCCGAGAAACCTCCATCCCAGCTTGTCGTGGTTGCCGCCGTAGGCGGGGTCGGCGAAGAGGCCTTCCTGCAGGTGTTCACGCAGCATACCGAAGAAGCCCTGCTGGGGAGGGGTAAGGAAGTCGGGGAGCTCTCCGCGCTCCAGGTTCCCCACCAACTCGTCCTGCTGCTCGACCTCGCAGTCGGCGAAGGATTTGCCACAGAGCTGCTTCGCGGCGCGATCCAGCCCGGCCAGCCCGAGCCGGTAGGGTTCTACCTTGTCCGCGTACGCCCCCGCCAATGCACTATCCAGGTAGGCGACTGCCCCTATCTCGGTCGCGCCGGGTCCGTTCTCGTCGGCAGGGAACATGCGCTCGAAGAGCGCCGCCGCGGTGCGGGCCTCGTGCCGATTGAAGGTGACCAAACCCCGCAACGTCGTTTCCACACTCACTCCTCCTTCTGGGTATCTTTCACCGCGGCTAGCTATGCAATGTCGGCGTTCGACAATGCTTGGTCGCTACTGACAAGCTGTGGCTACCGGGCTACGTATCCTCCGTCGACGTGTAGTACCTGCCCGGTTATGTAGCCCGCGAGCGGCGATAGGAGGAACACGGCCGCCGGGGCCATCTCCTGGGGCCTCGCAAAGCGTCCAAGCGGGATCCTCGAGATCACCTCCGCGCGGCGCGCCTCGTCTTGGTGCAACTCAGCCGTCATGGCCGTCTCCACATACCCTGGAGCGATAGCGTTAACCCTTATCCCGTGCGGTGCAAGTTCCACGGCGAGGCCCTTCGTGAGCTGCACGACCCCGCCCTTGGTCGCCCCGTACGGCACGATCCCCGGCACCCCCACGGTCCCTGAAACGGACGAGATGTTCAGTATGCTACCTCCATCTCCTTGCTCCATCATCCTCCTCGCCGCCGACCGGCACATCCGGAAGACGGCCCGGAGGTTCACCGCGTAAAGCCGCTCCCAACTTTCGTCGTCCAGGTCCACGGCCGGTCCGCGGGCCTGAACCCCAGCCGCGTTGACGAGGAAATCCAGTTGTCCCGTGAGCCCAGCCGCACGCTCGAAGACGGCCTCTGACGTCCCGTCTCCGGACAGGTCCGCAACGTGGGCTTCCGCCCCGAGATCCTGAGCGATCAGCTCGACCCCACTGTCCCGATCAACCAGTAGGACCTTTGCCCCGGTCCCAGAGAGGCCCTCGGCGATGGCGCGTCCGATCCCGCGCGCCGCCCCGGTTACGATCCCCGCCTTGCCGCTCATATCCATACTTAGTTCGTGTATCTCTGTCGAAGGCTCCGGTGCCGGTAAGCGCCCACCGTCCCCCACTCGCTTGTTCCCCGTCATGGTCGGTCCAAGAGTTGCCGGGCGAGTGCCTCGCGCCGTAACACGTTGGTTATCTCGTAATTCCGCGTGACGACTTGAGTGCGTTCTGCTGCACCGATTCGTCTGGTGCTCTGTACTGTCATGCTTCGCTGCATTCCTTTCTAGGGGCTTCTCTTTCGTCGCTTATGGGAGCTGCACGGCTATCTCGTCCGCGGCGCCTTGCAGGAGCGGGACGAACTCCTCCAGGTCTTTCAGAGAGTTCTGGAAGGCGAGGTTAGCGATGCCTAACGATGCCGCTGGACGCCCCCGGCCATCGAGCACGGGCACGCCCACGGCGTACACACCCTCCTCCAGTTCCTCGTCGTTCACCGCGTAACCCCGCTCCCTGGTACTCGTTAGTTCCTCGCCCAGCCGGTCAGGATCGGTGATCGCGCGTGGTCCCGCTCCGTCCAAGCTCAGGCTGCTTATGAGTGCGTCCTGCTCTTCCTCGGGCAAGAATGCCATCAGCGCTTTGCCCAGGGCCGTAACGTGCAGGGGCCCGCGCTCGCCCGCGGAGCCCTTTATCTGCGCCAGGCGTTGGCTTTCCACTCGCTCGAGGTACATGAACTCTTCACCAGCGAGAACCCCTAACAGCGTGGTCTCGCCGGTTGCCTTCGTGACCCGCCGCATGGTCGGCAGCGCCACGTCAGACAGACTCCTGGTCGAGGCGACGCACCGTCCGAGCTCGAATACCCGCAACCCGAGGTGGTATTGCCGTGTGTCGGCATCGACGCCCACGAAGCCCAGTGGGACCATTCCCGTGAGCAACCGGTGCGTGGAGCTCACCGGTAAACTCAGGTCCCTGGCTAGTTCGCTTACCCCCGCCCCGTCCGGGCGGCCTCCCAGGGCGATCAAGAGTCGCAAGCCCTTCGTCAGCATGCCGCCGGCGGATTTCTTCTCGGCCATGTGTGGATTGCCCCTGTCTTGTGAAATGGTGCGACCGTCCCGTGGCTACTCGCAACGTTCGGTTGGCTCCGAGTTCAACCGCCCGTTCGGACGACTTCTTTCTCTGCCAGGTCCGCTATGGTCTCGGCGTCGTATTCCAGCTCCCGCAGGATCTCCTCCGTGTGCTCGCCCAGAGCCGGGGGTATCACCCGAACGGGCAGAGGCTGCTCCTCGTAGCGCACAGGGTGCGCCAAGAGGCGGACCTTCCCGGCTTTGGGATGTTCGAACTCCACGATGGAGCCGTTGGCCTCCAGTTGGGGATCGTCCTCTATGTCGCCGTAGTCGTTGACCGGCGTATACCAGATCCCGGTTTCGTCGAAGACCCTGTACCAGTGATCTGTACCTTCGCGTCGTAGTCGCTCGGCGATCTTGGCGTTGATCTCCTCCCGTTTCTTGAATTGATCCTCGCGCGTGTACGCGGCCAAGGACTCGTCGCCGAGAGCTTCGGCGATCTGCTCCATCGAAGGCAACGAGACGCAGATGTAGCCGTCGGCCGTCTCAAAGACGCCGTAGGGGGCTTGATGGAACCGCGAGGATATGCCCGACGGGCTGCGCTCGTAGAGCCGTGTCCCGTTGATGTGGTAGTTGAAGGGCTCGATCTGGAGATCAAGGGCCGCGGAGAGCAGGTTGCTGTCCACCTTCTTGCCCCTGCCGGTAGACGCGCGCTCGAAGAGGGCCGCCAGAATGCCCAGTGCTCCCAACACCGCGGCGTGCTGGTCCACGACCGCCATTCCTACCGGGGTCGGCGGATCGTGCTTGCCCCCGTTCTGCATCGCCAGGCCGCTCAAGGCTTGGATGAGCATGTCCTGGCCGGGGCGCTTGCTGTAGGGGCCCGTCGGCCCATACCCCGTGAGCGAACAATAGACAATGCTCGGGTTGGCCTCTCGCACTGCCTCGTAACCGAATCCCAGGCGCTCCATCGCGCCGGGCTTGAAGTTTTCTATGATCACGTCGGCTTCCGGGATCAGCCTCCGGACGATCTCTTTACCCTCTTCGGAGCGCAGGTTAATGCTCAGGTTCCGCTGGTTGCGCCCGGCAAGCATGTAGAAGACGCTCTCTCCATTCAGGAAAGCCTCGGCCCCGGACCAGTAGCGCTCGTAAGCCCCTTTCGGATTCTCGATCTTGATGACGTCGGCGCCAAGATCGCCCAGGATCTGGGTTGCCGACGGTCCTTGCAGGTAGTGGGGGCGTTGGGAAGGATGAAACTCCATAGCCTCTCCCCCGCACACGTCCAGGGCCTCTACCGATCAAAGTTGGACGCGGGACTTAAACCCTCAAGTGTGCGCTCCATACACGCGGTGTTGCACCGAGCGTTGAAGCAGGCGGTGAGGTGGGGTCTCGTACCACGCAATGTCACGGAGGCGGTGGACATACCCAAGCTCATGCCCGAGGAGATCAACGCCCTCTCACCGGAGGAGACCCGCAGATTTCTCGCTGCGTCCCGTGGGGATCGCCTGGAGGCATTGTACGTAGTCGCCATCCATTGCGGAGCCAGGCGTGGGGAGTTGTTGGGGTTGAGGTGGTCAGACGTGGATCTCGATGCCGGGACACTCCGAATAAACCGTCAACTCCAGAGGATGCACGACGGTTCCGGTCTCATGTTCTCCGAACCCAAGAACAAGAAGGCGCGTCGCACCATACGTTTGACTAATGCGGCCTCAGAGGCCCTCAGAGGGCACCGTAAGCGTCAGGCAGAGGAGAAGCTAAGGATGGGTACCCTGTACCAGGATCAGGGACTTGTGTTCGCCACAGAGATTGGCACACCCCTCGAACCTTCGAACATCGATAATCGGAGCTTCAAGCCGCTTTTGTCGAAGGCTGGACTCAGATCGATCCGTTTCCACGACCTGCGTCACACGTGCGCGACGCTCATGCTCTCGCAGGGTGTGAACCCCAAGATCGCACAGGAGAGGTTGGGACATGGGACCATCGCGCAGACGATGGATACATACTCCCATGTACTGCCCGACATGCAGGATCAAGCTGTTGCTGCTCTGGAGACTGCGTTGTCATGACTTAGGGACCTTGAGCTAGTTCCCTAACTCGCCTGGGCGTAGACACTCCTGCCTTGTCCGTAATAATTATCGTAGATGTGTTGATAGATCAATTCGCTCTTTGACTGGTACATCTCGTCCGTGTAGGCAGGAGGAAGCTTGTCTAGCTCATCTAGCACGGTTACCCGAACTGAGGCTCGTGCCTGTTGTCTCTTTCTCCAGTCAAGCACTAACTTCTCCCTCTTGAGGATCTCTAGCAGATCTCTCGCGATCCTCTTTACTTCTTCCTTCTCTTGATCGGTCACAGATATCTCAGGCTTGGTCAGGATATCGAAGACGGCTAACTCTTCCTCGCTTAAACCCTCGGAGATAGCACGTTGGTCTTCTTGATCTAGTTCCTGGGCTATCTTTATGAGGGCTTTGAAATAGAGGTCTATGTTCAGAGATCCTGCGTTGTACTTGTCTATGAGCCGTTGAAGCTGCTCCTGATAGTCAGTACGGGTCTTGTTGAACCTCACCATCTGCCTCAGTTTGCTGTTGACCTGTCCTCTCAACCTTTCTGCCTCAGTCTGCTTGCGGCCATGCTCGAAACGCATCCTCAGGGCTTCGAAATCTATCTGGCTGAGGTCAACAGGCTCCTCGTCATCCTTGGAGTCGGGGATGACGAAGCTCCTGGCCGTGATGGACTCATCGAGGACTTTGTTAATGTCTTCCATCACGCCAGAGATATCTACCTCGGGATCGAGGTTTCTGATCCTCTGCGTAAGCACGGACAGAAGTTTTGTGAACGGGCCGAACTCTGAGGCTTCAGGGTCGGGGAGGATGGCCTTGTAGAGCCTCGCCACGTTGGCGGAGAGCGCGAGGAACCCTCTCTTTGACTCATCACTCTCGACAATGCCCTCTTGAGCCTCATTGAGGAGCTTCCCGAGATCGAAGCCCTCAGCATCGAGAATGTTCTGCGGCTCCACGCCCCTGTCCCTCAGAAACGCCGTGGTCTCCTCTACAGCATCTCGGAGTGCCTCTAGGAGCTTCTCTTTATCCTTGACAGGAGGACCGTCTGTCCCTCCCACACCGTAGATAGCTAGAGCCTGCTCCAGGTTCCTGAAAACCCCTATGTAGTCAACTATCAAGCCATTTTGCTTATCTCCGAATACCCTGTTCGCCCTAGCTATCGTCTGCATGAGAGTGTGGTTCCTCATCGGCTTGTCGAGGTAGATGGTGTTGACGCTCGGGGCATCAAATCCGGTCATCCACATGGCGCACACAAATACGATGCGGAAGGGATCATCTGAGTCCTTGAACTTCGTATCGAGGTCCTCCCTTATCATCCTCTCTCGATGGGGCCTGATGTCGAGACCCTTTTTCATCATGTCCTCGACTTCGTTCTGGCCTTGGGAGAGAACGACCGCCATATCCGTTGTCTCCATGTAGGAGATCTTCTCCGCCAGCCTCTCCCGCTCCTCTTCAGATGACGCGTTCGCCAATTGATCTTTGAGGTTTTCTAGACACCTCAGCCAGTGTTTCTGGACCTTGTCGTACATCCGAAGAGCCGTGGCCTTGTCTATGGAGACCACCATCGCCTTGCCTCGTTGACCTCGGCCCATGAAGTGATTGACGAGATCCTCAGCTACCTTCTCTAGCCGCTTCTCGCGGGTGATTAGTTGGTACTCCCGGTTGAATTCCCTCTGGAGCCTTTGCTCCTGTCTCTCGTCGAGCATCGCTTCGTCTATAACCCTGTCCAGGTCCTCGTTCAAGGCATCGTTGGTAAGCTGAAGCTCTGGGATACGATTCTCGTAATAGAGAGGTACTGTTGCTCCGTCCTCAACCGATTGCCTGAAGTTGTAAATGCTGATGTAGTCTCCGAAGACCTCTCTTGTCTTCTCCTCGCCCGCCATCAAAGGGGTGCCGGTGAACCCTATAAACGAAGCGTGAGGGAGGGCATTTCTCATATTTCGAGCGAATACCGCTTCCCTCTCTGAACGAACAGTCGTGTCTATATCCAAGCCAGCTATGTGCTCGTCAACTCGGGATCTTATCCTCCCGCGTAAGAGACGGGCGAGGTCCTTGCGGTGCGCTTGTGGCGCAAGGCTTTCTGCGACATCGCGGGGCAGCAGTCCACCCTTCAGCCCTTCTAGCGTGGCACGGATACGTTTGATGAGGACAACCCCGTACAGGCTTTCGGCTGTGGTGTCAATCAAGGCTTGCACGTCTTCTGTGCAAGCAAGCTCGATCCGTTCCAAAACCGGGGCATCACTTGTGTGCTTGAGCCGTAAAGCGGTTAATATCGCCCTCGGCACCAAGAGATCGTTTTCTATCTCTCTTCTTTCGAGTAGGTAGATCTTATCCCCCAGTCCCTGCTGCAGCTTCTTTATCTCTGCAGGACTGCGCTCGTCGCTATCTAAAACCAAGAGATGCGGAATAGGTGCTCTCTCAGATATTCCCTCCAGTATCTCACTACGAACCCGCGCCTTCCGATCAGCATGGTCTCCTCCATCCATTGGCAACACGGTTATGTTGCTCTCCTCTAAACTCATCCCAAGCGTCTTACTCCAAGCGTAAAGGACATCCCTATCGCTTGGTCCCTCGACAAACAACACAGCATCACTTAGCAATACATCGCTGTTACGGGCTCCGATATCTTCGAGCATTGCACCAAGCGAATCCGCTTCACCTAGGCGGTCGACAGCAGTCCTTCCCCCTGCATACGTAACCTGGTAGAAGCTCCTCGGACGAGACAGGTTCACGAAAGTCGGAGAATGTGTCGTAACAAACACTTGTCGGTCTCCGTCATAAAACCTTTCAATCAGATAGCGTTGTGCCCCGGCATGGAGATGGCTCTCCGGCTCTTCTAGAAAGAGAGTACCTTCGTTGCCAGTCGTCATGAGAACCGTCGCCGTCATCAGTAATTGCTCGATCCCGCCTCCCATGTCGTGGAGCCGAACGAACGGTCCTTCAGATGGACGGCGAAAGCCTGCTCTGGTTCGCCTGTTCTCTAATGGAGTCTCCAACGTTCCAATGTCAGGCAGCGCAGCCCGTACGAAACTCTCAATCCGTTCGAATTGTAGGGGATTGTTGTTGTGGAGAGTAAAGAGCACCTGTGCAAGATTTGATCCCTCTTGAGTAAGCTGAGGCGATTCTTGAGCCTCTAAGTTCTCTGTGCTGTGTCGGAACGGATCGAAGAAGAACGCGTCACTGAAATACTTCACCAGCCGCCGATACGGCCAAACGGAAGCACGCAAAGGTGTTGACTGCGGGTCAGCCGCATAGGAGGCCATCTCGCTGTGCAGGTCTAACCCTCCGGTGTGCGTTATTCTAGTTTGGTTCGCTGTATTAACATCCATAATGGTTTTATCGAGGGGAACGGCTCTGGACGAGTCTCGTAGTGCGTCAACTTGTACAACCGTGCTTTGAGGATTATCGCTCGGTGCGTCGGATTCCAATCTCTGGATAGTTGCCCACTCATTGTTTTCCACGAGCACTTTAGTTTCGTACAGGTGTAAGCGATCCGGCTGTCCTTGAAGGGTTTCGAAGTGGAACGTGATTTGGCGAAACAAGGAACTTCTCAGTATGTCGTCTCGGCGGTTCATTTGAGGACCGGCAGCGCAGATAAGATCGATATATTCTCGACGATCTTGTGGGCGCAGTTTGAAGGAGAGGGTAATCTTGAGGAACCTATTCAGGTTAAAGTCTGTTAGCACCCTATCTGGTTCTACGGCTCCCCCTCGTAACGTGCTGTTCAATGTTTGCAATGCGCCGAAAACTGAAGACTTACCGGAGTTGTTGCGACCTATGAGCACATTGAAGCGCTCTAACCCATCGAGCCGTACATCCTCAAGCGAACGATAGTTGTTGATTCTTAGTGACCGTAAGAACATGGAATGAGTACCTCTTGGCCGCTTGTGGTTTACCTAGTAGCTGACATATGGATCAGACGTTCTTGGAAAGGTTATAGCCGATGAGACCTCAATATCGAATAGATAGCCAAGATCAGTTGTCGTCAAACTGTCGTCAAAAGTCTCTAGGACATGTGACTACTCACGATTGTCTTTGCACATTTCCCCTGCAAATGCCGAAAAAATAAAGAGCCGACGAGCGGACTTGAACCGCTGACCTGCTCATTACGAGTGAGACGAGGGGGGTTTCCGCGCCTTGCACAGGATTGCAAAATCCGCATGTCTAAGCCGATTTCTTTTCCCTGGCTTGCACACCATTGCGTGGCATTGCTCCCCCGGTGATGTAGAGGTGATGTAGATTGATGTAGCGGAGCTGTCAGGTGGCGTCACCGTCTCGGCGGTTACGCTGCCGCTTCCAGTACATCGCATTTGCAGGACTTTAGTAAGTGGCGGGACCCGGATTCGAACCGGGGACACCACGGTTTCAGCCTCGTGCCAGTCCTCATGTGTCGCTTGCCTCACGAGAGTACACCTCCAAGCTTGGCTCGCGAGAGTACCACTGCACTGCTCGGCTTCTGAAGTATGGTATTTGGTGTTCATCACGACTCATGCTCCATTCCTTTGGGCGGATGAGACCTTCCGGTAACTTGATGTTTTCGTTACCTATCGCCCTGTCAATCTGCTTCTGAGTCATACCGCGGGCGTTTTGGAGGATGGCGTGTTGGAGGTCGACTCCTTGGAGGTCGGCTCCTTCGAGGTTGGCTCCTTCGAGGTTGGCTCCAACGAGCCAGGCTTCTATCTCAGTCATCCCAAGGGGGTACACTCGGAGGAAGGCGTTTCGAAGATCGGCCTCTTGGAGGTCGGCCACTCGAAGGTTGGTATCTTGGAGGTTGGCTCCTTGAAGGTTGGCTTTTTTGAGGTTGGCTTCTTGGAGGCTGGCTTCTTGGAGGAAGGCACCTCGTAGGTCAAGGAGTACGCGGTGCTCCTTAGGTACGCGTTCCTCCTCACGGCGTTTGAGAACGTCTAAGATCGCTTGGATATCTGCGGGCAGCCTCTGTAGAGGTGGCTCCTTGTCCTGCGCAACGCCATTATCCTGTTCCACGCCTTCGTTCGAAGCCGTGGTTGATGTAGACAGCTCCTCATGCTCCCAACGGGAGTTCTCCCGCACGTAGGCCGTCAGTACCTCCATGACCGTGCCGTGATATGCCCTGCCATGAGACTCTTTGTCGATCCTTTCGAGAGCGTAGATACCACCGAGGCGTATCTCCAGCTTCTTCGCACCTTCATCGTCGGTCGCTCCTAATTGATCGATAGCGCGTGTGAAGCGTTCCGTGATCTGACCCTGCTCGGTGAGCTCCAGCGTTCTTCGGGTGCTTTCGCGAGTCTGCGCTAGATTCCGCCACGTAAATAAGAGACCGATGAAACCGGCCGCTCCGGTTAGTCCCACAGCTCCAGCTTGAGCAACTGAGGCCAAGCCTTGAACCAAGGCTTGGCGTTGGATGATAGAAAGGTCGGTCTGTGGACTAAGGTACCAACGCAGCGCGAAACCAAGTGACACAACAAGGGCAAGGCCAACAAGGGCAACGGTGAGAAGGATGCCTACGGTTAGAGCCAGCTGTACAAACTTCTTCTGCTCTGTCTTCTCCGTCATGCCAGTGACCTCCAACTACGTCTTTGGTGCTCCGAGTCAATCATCCTTTCAGCAAAGTTAGCCGAAGTGGCAGCGGGTCGCCTCTGTGCCTACTGTGTAGGCACTATCAACGACCTGACGAACTCCTCAGTTTGTCGGAAGCTGCTCTTCATCTGGTCTTTCGCTTCGTTTCTCGCCTGCTCAGCCTTTAGCGAGCATGCCTCAAAACCCTCCAGCCAGTCATCCGGAGGGAGTGGTACGCGCACGAACCGTGCGAGATCATCCCTGTATACGTGGCCACCGCGTAGGCCACGTATACATCTCTGTGCCTGAAACAGACCCGCCGGGTGTCTAAGGAATGCCGCGACATACGAGCCGTAAAGCCCCTCGGGTTTCTCCTCCTTCGAGCGCACAATCATTACATCCGGTACACAACCTACCGGGCCCCTGACAGACTCGGGAATGTCTCTAACCAAATCGACCTTGCGTCCCACATAAGCGACCTCATGGGCTGTGCAGGCCAGAAGTATGTCACCAGACTTGACTGTAGCAGCCGTTGCGCCGAGTGAACCTTGCTCTTCGGATAGAGCCGTCCAATTGACCCCAACGTTGGTAAGCACGGCTTGCTTTACGTAAGGGGTTGTACCCTGTCCCTCAGCCAGTGCGGAACCGGGGAACAGATCGAAATATTCTCCAAGGCTAAACGAATCACCAATTGTCAGGCACCGCTTCTCAAACTCACGGTATCCTTGTCGAAAAAACTCTGCATCGAACCGCTGCGCTCCGTTGGAGCCAAAGAAATCACCTGATTGCACCTCGGTCCAATCCACTGCCGTGCGGTCACCAGACAAAGGATCAGGGGGTAAACCGTAAGGTGCTAGATATTCTGTGAGCATCTTCTGAGCGCGAGAGTGTAGATCGTAGAATTCGCACCACAGTTCTAAGCCACGCTCCACCCGCGAGCGCACGACGCTCTCTATATCTTCCGACGGTTGTGGAATCCACACGTCAAACACGTCGTCTGAGAGTACCGCCGGATACATAGAGCCTCGGTTTCGTCGGATCAGCTGATCTCGGCCAAACTTAGTCTTTAGAAAGGCAAAAATAAACTCTTTGGTGATACCATTCTCGTCCCCTGGTTTCTCTACAGCGATAGGCATTTCGTGCGTACCTGGTGACTCCCTGAGATCGCTTGGCGAGGCAACTCGAACTAGAGTAAAACCCGAACTAGCCAAAGCTCCCTCACTGAGCCTACTTAGCAGCGTTACCGCACCACGGTTGGGACGAACTTTGGAAACTAGGATATCTCCGGGTGCTACCTGGTGCTTGGCGCGGGACGGTAAGGCTTCCCTTCGAATGGCCTCGTAGAAAACCATGCCGTCTTCAGTATCTACCGCATCTATGTCTATGTACGACACCGACTCCTCGACGGGCTTGCACCCTGCTTGATTGTCAGCATTCTGAACTTCGGTGCTTGCTTTGCCCCTTGCCCCCCGAGTATCGTGCAGAGGCACCGCCAATGCTCCCAACTTCTTCCCCGGTTGCTTCTTAAGTGCCTCTTCTAGAGATAGAAGATCAGGATCGACGAACTCTGCGTCGAGCCGAGAAAATCCCCTGCTAATTTTGTTGGCAACATCGGTCGACAACTCGACCTGGTCTTGCGCCAAAGCAAACTCGTGCTTGTCGACGACGCTAACTTTCATCTGTCTCTCGAGCGAACGAAAATTCTTGTTTACGCGCCCATTCCAAGAATGCCTCTGCTACATCATCCATGTCGCAGTCTAGCGTCCGACCATCCTCAAGGTAGAGCGGTGCGCCCAGCTTCGTTTTGCCCGGCCTTGTCGAAAGCGCAGTGAAGATTGGGTAATCAGCCAGATATTCCTCATCGCGCCACTTCTGTAGGAACAACACCGAGGTTTTAGCTAGGGTGAACGGCTTAAAGGTATAGGGATGCAACCCTACAACCGCGAGCACCCGCGCACGCTCATCTACAAAGTCGCGGATATACTGAACGTTCACATTGTTGAACAGACCTTGCGGAAGAACTATGCTCATCCTCCCTCCTGGCTCGAGGATGTCTAAGCACCTCTCAAGAAACAGGTTCGCCCGCACAACCTTGTCTCTTTGTTTCCCACTTGCGTCGAGGGCAAGGGCATACTGCCTCAGAGTAGTGGGGGCTTCAATGGCACCTGCAAAGGGGGGGTTGGTGAGCACCACTTCCACCCCATCAGTCTCTAGACGGGAATCAGCCAAGGTGCCAGCAGAATACTCGCTTGTACGGAGCGTACGTCCCAGGATCCTTTCGCGTAATTCTTTCTCCCAAGCGTCGTAGTCAAGGGCATCCACGGAAAACATTCCGCTGCGACCGTCGTTCTCCATGATCATGTAAGCTTTGGCAACCTTAACCAAGCGTGGGTCGTTGTCTAACCCGATGAGATTATCCTGAGCGTAATCCTTGCGTTGCTCAGCTCTGTCATCAGCATCGTCCCACCGTTCACCGATATACTTGAACACTCGCCGCATAGCATAGATCAGGAAACCGCCAGACCCGCAAGCGGGGTCGCACACCGTCTCATTTATGGATGGAGCCATCATGCGCACCATCATGTCTACGACTTGCCTTGGAGTGAAGTATTGTCCCATTTCGCCCTTCATCTCCTGGTTAACCAGGAGTTCGAACGCCGCGCCGAGCACATCACCAGACTGAAGGAGATGATAGGGCTGCAGTATCTTTACTGCGTAGGTGAGCGTTTCATCGTTTAGGACGATTGCATCGGAGGGGCCATAGACATCTCGCCATTTTTTCTTTGCACCCTCGAATAGTTCACGAATGTTATTTGCCGCCGTGCTCCGATCTTCGGTGAGTCCGATACGGAATCTCACGACCGAAGTGGGTTTTGGGAGGTTAACGCGTTCATCGTAAAGTTTGGCAAAAACAACCTTGAATATCTCATTGAACGTATCGACGGTTTGGTGGGCTAGGATATTTTGTTCGAGATCCTTCAGGACACCGTAGAGATCCGCTACAGGCTCCAGTTTGTCCCGTGTGAGCGGCTCATCGATATCTTCGAGGGTCTCGCCATTACGCGGGAGCCGCCAGATCGGTTTACTGTAGTCGTTAGTACCCGACCGCAAAAGGTAACGCTCGTCGGTACCGTTAGACTAGAGTCCGAACGTAGCTCCCGTAGGATTCATGTACGATTTGAGCTGTTCTACTCCGTCCTTGCGGTTCGGTTTCTTTACCTCAACGATGATCCAGTGCCGATCTTTGGTAGCGTCAGCGAAGACCACAATATCAGCAGGTTTCTTATGAACACTGCTGCCCATCACTATGCCTACTTCTACGCCAATGCGGCTCTCAGGGTAGCCCAAGTCATCTATGAGCCAGTTAATCATCTTCTGACGGACTACCTCTTCGGGTTTGAACGCAACTGTCTTCTTACGAATGCGGCAGTCAATGACGTATTTACCGCGCTGCTGCCGGAGCGAGACACCGGTAGGCACAGGCGGAGCAGCCTGTGGAACCAAGAAAGCCTCATTTGAGCCGTCGGGAAGAACCCTGAGTTCTATCGTTGCTCGGCCTTTAGCCGACCCAGGATATACAACGGTCGCCTCATGTTGGTGATCTGCACCCCGACTCAGTTCCATATCGACCGGCTCACCTTCCGAATTGGAGGTGTCAAGAAACGACTCTTGCAAACGTCCTCACCTGCCCTCAAGTATCAATACCATATGTTCGTGGACGACTCTTACCTTCAGATCATGAAACAGCCTTTACGCTAGCCAAGTCCCAAGGGTATACACGGACAGATTAATGTAATGCCTCCACCGCTGCAATCAGGGCAGGTGTGTGGCGACAGCGTGGCAGTTCGAGACTGCCACAACCTTGCTGCGGTGGAAGCGGCACGGCGGCATGATGAGGTTACGCAACTATTGAGTCAAGAGCGTCCTGAGCCTGACTGTCGTCAAGGTCACTCTCATGTCGAATTTAGCCACTACCAGATTATCGGCTTTTTGCAGGACTTCCTGAGTGGCGGGACCCGGATTCGAACCGGGGACACCATGATTTTCAGTCATATGCAGAAGCCCTTACAGCGGTGTGCGTTAGTATTGAGCCCTCGATTCGGTAGAGGGCCTATCTCTTCACCCTGAGCGGACCTATATCCTTACAATCCCCTCCGCCAACCACCTTCAACAGTCGGGCTCAACCTTTACGAATACCGCTGTTAGGTATGCGGATTCACCGCATAGGTAAGCAGATTTCTGTCCACGGTGTACCGTTAGATACCAGCTGGTTCTGTCCCTACTGTTGCGCTACTGTTGACATGCCTTTGTTCACTCTGAGAGGCGGCGGAAGCAGAACGCGTGCGTCTGCTCCCTCACACGCGTCTATTAGTTACTACAGTTCTCCGCTATCC
>Ga0126311_10000813_pt1 | contig 14514 bp, 12 predicted proteins | sample Plot61_FD_92539 | JGI IMG/M metagenome (GOLD analysis project Ga0126311, IMG submission 92539) | Serpentine soil microbial communities from UC McLaughlin Reserve, CA, USA - Plot61 | ecosystem: Environmental > Terrestrial > Soil > Grasslands | place: USA: UC McLaughlin Reserve, Lake County...
GCTCGCGCCGCCTTTGATCATTCGCTCCACCAGGTACTCGCTGACGGCGCGCGGTCGTTCACTGCCGTTATCGCTGCGGCTGCCGACCGGCAACAGCTCCTTCGAAAACGCTAGTGGCTGAATGCGGCTGCCAATACCCGCCGCCGGCACGATTCCCCACATGATTAAAAATGTGCTCCAACTCAGTTGCTCGATGAGCAGCAGTGTGCGACTCGAGCACTCTTTCACGGGCAGCGCGAGCGATACTCGCGAGCTCTTTGTCTGAAAGTTGCATCGCTGCGATCACGTCATCGGTATCGCGCGCGACAAGAATCTCGACTCCGGGTTTGAAAAACGTATCCAGTCCGGCCCATTCGTCCGATACGATCGCAACTCCGCATGCCGCAGCCTCGAACAGCCGGCCCGATGGGCAGTAACCCATGCGCGCCATCGCGCCGCGCGTCACGTTGAGTGTCAACGGCGACGAGCAGAAGAAACTCGCGTGTGCTGAAGGCGCGACGTGCTGGAGGTACCAGATGTTTGGCTGCCACGGAAAATCGTGCGGGTATTTCGAACCCCCGACGATGAAGCGCCGCGCGGGCGATCGACGTGCGACTTGAAGGAACAAACTGTCGAGCAGTTGTTGACGATCGGGCGCGTAAGTTCCGAGATAAGAGAGATCCGCTTGATAAGCTGCACGCGGAGGGGCGGGGTGATGAACGTCAGGATCGACACTGCCGAACAACGGCGCTATGTGGCGGGCGCCAAGTTGATCGCGCAGGGCAGTGAGCGCCGCGCCGCCTGTGTAGCTCAGGACGAGATCGAAGTCGGCGAGCTTGCGCGGACCGATGTAAGCGAGTCGTTCGCCGTTTTGTAACGCTTCGAGTGTGACGGGTGTATCGAGATCGTAAAAGACGCTGAGATTGATATTGGATGACGCTACGAGCTCAGTTGCGTCGATACCGTCAGGACAATACGAGGTGACGACTGCGACGTCGGATTCGGCGACTACGCGGCGCGCAGTTGCAGCGATCATGGACCAATCGTCATAGAGATGTAGTTCAATACCGGGCATCTCGACCAGATCACGATGCGCGGCGTAGTAAGGCACGTCGCGTTCGAAAAAGGCGATGCGATGCCCGCGCGCGGTCAGCGCCTTGAACAGTCCGCGCAGCAACGTCGCGTGGCCATTACCCCACGACGAACTGATTGTCAGACCGAAGAAAGAAATCTTCATAGATCCGCGTTTATCCGCGAAATCCGCGGCCCTTCTTCATCGAGTGTGATGACGCTGACTGAACACGGTGAGACCTCAAACCGTTGGATCAGATCGATCGGCGTCGCCGCAAAGTAACCCATTAGCGCCTTAATCGGATCCGCGTGTGAGACGATCGCCACACGGCCCTCGCAATACTCCTGTGCAAGCCGATCAATCTCCTTCACCACCCTGTTTTGCACTTCGAGAAACGACTCACCACCAGGAACCCTCGCAGTGCTGCGACAACTGTTGAAGTGCCGCCAACGTTCGTCACCATGAAGTTGCTCAAACGTCTTCCCACTCCACTCTCCGAAATCAATCTCATTCAGCGCGTCGCTTTTCCTGACCTCGAGTTTCATGGCACGGGCGATTGCCTCCGCGGTTTCGAGCGCGCGCTCAAGAGGGCTGCTGTAGATCGCGTCAAACTTCATCCCCTCGAATCGCTCCGCCAACTGCTGCGCTTGAAGTCTTCCTTGCTCATTGAGACGGATGCCCGGCGTGCGGCCCCAAAGCATTTGGCCGAGGCCATCGCACGATGCATGTCTGATGAGAAAGAAAGTCGTCATGCTATCGCCAACGTAGTAATCTTCATCACTTCGGCAACATAACTCTCGAGCTCGAGTGCTCTTTGTTGCGGGGTGTGATTTGCCAGCACACGCAGTCGCGCGCGCTCACCCATTGCGCGGCGATCTTTTTCTGGAATCTCATTCAAATAGACCAACATCTCCGCCGTCGTAGATGCAGTCAGGATCTCTTTTTCCAACTCGAAGAAGTCTTCAAGACCGCGCCAGTAATCGCTGATGATCGGAGTGCCACACGCCGCAGCCTCGAAGATGCGAACACTCGGCGAATGACCTGCCCGACGCATGTCGGCGCGCGTGAGATTCAGTGTGTAACGCTGTGAGTTATAGAAACGGCGATGAGACGCCGGCGCAAGGTGTTCGATTCGTTCGACGTTGCTGGGCCAGGTGATCTCTCGAGGATACATCGGCCCCGCGACGACTGTTTTTATTTCCGGAGAGCGGCGCGCGGGCTCGATCAACAATTGATCGAGCGCAGGTTGACGATCGGCACTGTACGTACCCATATAGCCGACGTCCCACTTCAGCGCGCGCTCCTCCGGAAAATAAACTTTTGGATCAACTGAGCAATACAACGCCCGCGCCATCGGCGATCCGAGCGTCTCCTCAATCTCTGTAAGCACTGGTCCACCGGCGAACGATAAGTAGAGGTCGTAGCGGCGAACCATGCTTGCAGTCACATACTCAGTGTCTCCGGCAGCAAGTTTGGCGAGTGTGATCGGTGTATCGATGTCGTAGAACGCTCGCACGCCGCGACACGTGCGCAGCACCCATTCGCCAACCTCGACTCCGTCAGGAACGTAAGAGCCAACGATACAAAGATCGGCGTTCATCACGCGTCGTGTAAATCTCTTTTTTAGCTCCGCGACGGAGTTGTAGAGTTGAGTCAAACCATAAGGGGGGTCGGGCAGATCGCGATGCTCGGCATACCACGGCATGTCGCGTTCGAGAAAACAGACGTTATGACCGCGCGCGCTGAGCGCACGAACGAGCGCGCGAAACGTGGTCGCATGACCATTGCCCCACGAAGAAGTGATCGAGAGTCCAAAGATTACGATGTCCAAAGGTTTCGTCATTTACCTAAGCGCCCCAACAAATAATTCCTGGAATTCCAGAGCCCGGTGACGATACGTATGCTCAGCCAAAATTCGCCGCAACGCCGCCTCGCCAATCTGTCTTGCTGTTACATGGTCCAATGATTCCAAATGTTGAACTACCTCATCAGCGTCGTGCGCGACCAGCACCTCGCGTCCGGGCGTCAAAAACGTTTCAATCCCTTCCCACGCATCCGTAATCAAACACGCCGCCGCCCCCGCGGCTTCAAAGATGCGCGTCGGCGGTGAAAATCCGTAACTGGCCATGCTGTGGCGATTAACATTCAAAACCGCGCGCGCCGAGCAATTGAACGCATTGTGATCGCGTGTGTAGACGTGACCAACGTAATTCACGTTCTCGGGCATCGCTTTGGCGTCCCAGCCACTGCCGCCAAGCATGAATCGTCCATCAGGCAACTGTTCTGCAGCCGCAAGGAAAAACTGCTGTATTCGCGCTTCGCGATCGGGCAATCGATTCGCAAGCAACGCAAGGTCGCATTCAAAGCGACGTTCGGAAGGCACCGGATGATGCGTATCAGGATCGAGTGCGTTGTAGATGGGAACACACTCGCGCGCGCCGAGCGCTTTGTAACTCCGCACCACCGGATCGCCGCCACCATACGTGAGAACCAGGTCGTAAAGCGGAATCAGATCTTTGAACGGATCGAGAGGATCGGCGTTCACGCGATCGAGTGTTACCGGCGCATCAACGTCCCAGAACACCGTGATTGTTTGCGGATCTTTAAAATCAAGTACCGCAGCTTCGAGCAGTTGATCGTAAACACCAACGCCGCTCGTTTTGATCAGCATGTCAACGCCACGCGCCTGATCGAGTGCGTTCAGCACATCGGTTTCGTCGTTAACCGGATAGACCACGACGCGCGCCCAATCAGGATCGGGAATATCTCGGTGTTTCTGTCGATCGTAAGCGTCGGGTTCGTAGAAACTGATTTGATGACCGAGCTCGTGCAGCGCGCGAATGATGCCGCGGTAGTAAGTCGCCGCGCCATTCCAGTAAGCCGAAACCAGGCTCGATCCAAAGAATGCGATCTTCATATTGCCGCCATTGCGTGTTGCGTTTCAGTAGCCAACTCCGCATAGATTTCCATTAACTCGTCAACGCGGTGCGCACACGTGTGCTTCTGCCTTATTGTTGTCAGACCGTTAATGGCGAGCTCCTCAGCGAATGCCGGTTCGCTCAGCACTTTGTTAATGAGACGTTTCATCTCCTCGCCGTCGTGAGCAATCAGAAAGTCGCTGCCAGGTGTAAACAGTCGCTCCGTGTCGTACCAGGGTGAGCAGATGAGTGGAACGCCGCAGGCCATTGCTTCAAACGGGCGAATCGTGGGAATGCCCGGAAGATCTGTGACGTAAGGACGTCGTGGGATGTGCAGCGTCACGCGCGATCTCGCAAACACTTCAGGCACTTTGTAATTCGGCAACCAACCGCAGTAACGAATCCCTGCGCGCTCGAGTGTCGCCACTGCTTCATCCGGGTAGCGAACGCCGTAAACTTCCGCGTTCAACCCGAGATCCTTTATGGGTTGCACGAGAAATTCCTGAAGCTCTGCCGTGCGTTCTTCGTCGCCCCAGTTTCCGACCCAGACCAGATCGAGCGAGCGCGCAATCTTCGGCAACGGATGAAACACGCGCACGTCGGCCGCCTCATGCCACGTCCACGCGCGTTTGGTCCAACCATTGTGCAGATACCTGTCGGTGAGCACTTGTCCATACGCGAGCACGCCGTCGTAATCGTCCAGATTGAACGGAAGACTGGTTTGCGCTGCGACGCGATGATGTGTGTCGTGAAAGAAGAGAAGGAAGCTGCTGTGGCGGCGACGATACTCACCGATGCGTTCGATCAGCGCCGGTTCATTCCATTCGTGAACGATGACGAGTTCCGCGCCGTCAAGAGCTTCTTCGAGTTTCAATTGATCCGGATCGTAACGATGACTCGAGAGTTGCGGATACGCTTTGTAGAACTCAAACAACGGCTGTGGTCCATTTTCAGCGAGGAGGTTTTGCACACTCCACGAATCGTGCGGTTCGTAGATCTTAACGTCATGCCCGCGCGCAATCATCTCCGACGCAACGCCGCGCAAAAAGTGAGCGTTACCGTGGTTCCAATCAGAGATCAGTGACTGGTAAAAGAGCACTATGCGCATTGCGCAAACTTCTCCTGTTCCTGATTGGCTTTCGCGTCGAGCAGCTCGACATACGCGTTGAAGTAGTTTTGGGCCATGCGATCGCTGGTGAACTCGAGTGCTCTTTCGCGGGCGCGCCGCGACATCACCTCGCGGTGTGGCGAGTTTTCGATCAACTCAAATAATTCGTCTTTAAGCGCCTGGCTGTCGTTTGGATCGACGAACACAGCCGCGTCGGACCAGATTTCGCGCAGTGAATCGATATCCCCGAGGACGAGGGCGCACCCGGACAGCGCCGCTTCGAGTGGCGTGTATCCAAAAGGTTCGTAGAGTGCGGGCAGCGCGTACACGGACGCCGCTGCGAACCAGCGTCGCAGTTCCGGCTCGGGAAGCGAGCCAAGCCAATGACATTTCGCTGAGTGCGAACGGCCCTGGAGATCACCGGCGACGAGTACGGGCCACGGCAACTCAGGCGCAATGTCTACCAACCGATCGATGTTCTTCGCTTCATCCCACAGGCGACCCGCGGAGAGGATCAACTGCCGCTTCGATCGCTGTTTGAAGTCTTCGGGATTGCGGCCGTTGGGAATGACGCGCCGTTTGTTGAGTGGTCCATAGTGAGTGTCGAGGGCTCGCATCATTGCCGCGCTCGGTGTGACGACGAGATCCGCGGCGCTTAGACCGTTCTTCACTTCATTTTTGTAACGCTGCCACTCGGCGGGCGGCGTGTTGCCTTTGACGGCTTGCCACCATGAATAGACACATGAGTGTCCGACAACGAGTGTGGGACTGTTCCACGGCAGGCTCGCGTGTGCGTAACCGTTGAGATGAATCAGATCGGGTTGCAGGCGATTTTCGAGATGCAGTAACCAGTTGCCGGCGCGCTTCACGTCGGACCAGCAGTCAGGCATCCACTCGAGTTTGTAATTGCTTTTGAAAAGATTGAGATTGTTGATGCTGCGAGCTTCGGCGGTTTGTGCGGCGCTCAGCGGCGGTCCCATGACCGCGAGCAAAACCTCAATGCCGTATGGTTGCAGCGCGCGCGTCAACTCGAGCGCATAGGTCCAAACACCACCGACGGTGTCGGCAGTCATGAGTATGCGAGTAGATGTTGGAGTATTCATAGAAAGATTTCACGCAAAGGCGCAAAGGAAGACGCAAAGAGCGCTAACTTTTGCGACTTTGCGTCTGTCTTTGCGCCTTTGCGTGAACCTCTTCGTAAACGCTATCAATCACGTCAGCCAGTTCAACGTAATGCTCAGCCGCAGGATCGAATCCCTCATCGATACTTTTGATCCATTCGATCGTCGCTAAGCCGCCCCATTCATCCTTCGTATCACTCAGCACCTCCGTGTGCGTGCCTCGAAACCTCTCCGCCACGAAGTCATAAAACGACCCATCAACGTTTCGAAACCTCGCGCCACCGTCAGTCCCGTAGAAAGCGATCTCAATATCCGCCTCACGACCGACGTGAAGATTCCAGCAACAACTGAGATTGATCACAGTCCCGTCAACGGTTTCAATCATTGCTACGCCATAGTCTTCAACCGCACGCGTGATCAACTCGCCTTTTGCAAACAGCGAGCTTTGCACCTGAGCGATGCGCGGAAACCCGAGTGGCCTCAACGCCAGATCCAGCAGATGCGATCCGAGATCCAATACACAGCCGCCGCCCGAGAGTGAGTAGTCGTAAAACCACGCCTTGTAAGGCCCATAACCATTGTGAAACTTCGCGTCAATCGCAAAAATCTTTCCCAACTCACCACTCGCGACAAGGCGGTGGACCTTCTGCATCGCCGGAATCGCGCCGTAGGAAAGATCAACGCCGAGCAAACGATCAGCCTTGCGCGCCGCCTCAACTACCCTGCGCGTCTCAAACGCATTACGCGCAAGCGGCTTCTGACAAAACACTGCCATTCCCTGTTCGAGCGCGGCGATTGACTGCTCCGCGTGAAATCGATTCGGCGTCGCAATCACAACTCCGTCGAGATCGTGTTTGAGCAACTCGTCAAAAGCAGAGAAGAAAACTGCATCGGGTGCGAGCTTCCGCATTTCCACGCCCGCGGTGGTTGCGACGTCGTGCACTGCCGCAACCTCAGCAACGCCTGCCTGCACGATCGACTCCAGACGATTCCGCCCGATCCATCCCAACCCGACAAAACCCAGCCGCGGTTTGTGCGGCGCAGGTTCAGTGCTGACTCGTTTGACGGGCCTGCTCATAAATAGATCAGCGCCTTTACAAAGCCTTCGGGCGAAGTCTCGAGCGTCTCGAAAGCGCGTGACAGTTCGTTGAGTGGGAATGAATGTGTGTAGAGTGGCCGTGGATCCATAACTCCGGACTCCACTGCCGCAATTGCTTCGCGCATGCCGGCCACGTAAACGCGCGGATCTCGTTCATGTGCGTTGACAACGTCGATCCCACGCCAGTTCCAGAGCTGCATTTTTACTTGTCTTGGCCCATCCTGATGATAGCCGGCGATGACGAGTCGTCCGCGTTCAGCAGTGAGTTCACTGGCCAAATCCAGCGATTGCTGAGTGCCGGCGGCTTCGATCACGCACTCACAACCACGGCCGTGTGTTAATTGCTTGACGGTTTGCAATGCATGCTGGTCGTCGTCAATCTCGATCAACGACGCCGCGCCAAATTGTTCGGCGAGTTTCAATGACGAACGCCGGTGTGAAAGTGCCAGGACGCGCGCGCCGGCTTTAGTTGCGAGTTGCGTCAGCAGCGTTCCCAAAAAACCAACTCCCACGATGGCCACCGTTTCACCGGAACGTATGAGCGCGCGCTTGAAGATGTTCATGGCACATCCAAGCGGCTCCGCGGGAAACGCCAGTTCGTTCAAAGCCGCAGGCAAATGAATAACCTCGGACGCCCGCGCGAAGTCGTACTCCGCAAACGCATGTGACGACAGCAGCGCCACACGATCGCCCGGCTTGAACTCTCGTACACTTTCACCGACCGCATCGACTCGCCCCCACGCTTCATGCCCCGGTGCGCCGGGCTCAAAGGGATATTCAAACCACGGCTTGCCTTCCCAAACGGGAAGATTCGACGCGCAAACACCGCAACCCTCGATCTGCACGCGCAACTCGCCCGCTTCGGGATCGGGAAATTCGAGCATCCGCAAATCGATCTGACCCGGCGCGGAGATAACCGCCGCATAACCTAGTGCCGCGGGCGCTAACAATGAGGTCATTACTGTTCTCAACGACTCCACCATGTTTGCTCCGCACTAGACCTTCGCAGCCCTCATCGGGCGGACATTTGTCACGTTTGTTACGCTGACCGGATCAGCAGTGAAATGTTCATCTCCGGTTTTGATCCACTCGTACAGGCGACGCACACCTTCATGAACTCCGACGCGGGGTTGCCAGCCAGTCAGCCCACTGAACTTACTCGTATCCGCGACGTAATAGCGTTGATCGGCCGCTCGCCAGTCTTCGAAACGGACCGAAAGCTCACCGCCGTGGAGTTCCGCCAGCAGATCGAGTAATTCCAGCAGGCTGATGCTGTTTGCAGCGCCGCCGCCGATGTTGAATGCGTTCCCCGCAAGGCTGTTCATGTGTTGTTGCGCAAGTAGAAATGCGTCGACCAGATCCTCGACAAACAGAATGTCGCGTACTTGCATGCCGTCGCCGTAGATCGTGATGGGCTTTCCGGCCATGGAACGAATTACGAAATGCGCCACCCACCCTTGATCTTCATTTCCATACTGGTGCGGGCCGTAGATGCAGCTCATGCGAAACACGAGCGCGGGAATCCGGTACGTGCGCGCGTAATCGATGACGTACTGGTCCGCCGCTCCTTTCGAACAACCGTATGGACTGTGAAAATCGAGTGGCCGGTTCTCGCCGATACCGCGCTCCCGTATCGACAAATCCTTCGGAGCGTACCGCGTGCCTTCTTTAACGAACTCGAGGTCGGCGAGATTCCCGTAAACCTTGTTGGTAGAAGTAAAAACTAACGGCGGCGGATTCTGTGCGGCGCGAATCGCCTCCAGCACGTTCAACGTGCCGCGCGCGTTGATCTCGAAATCCTCAATCGGATCGTCAAGGCTCGACGTCACCGCGACCTGTGCGGCAAAGTGGAACACTTGCGACGCGTCTCTAACCGCGTGCCTGATGATCGAGAGGTTGCGAAGGTCAGGTACTTCGATATCGACCATATCGCCATGAGTTTCGATCAGCCAGCGAAGATTGCGCTCGACGCCCGCACGCGACAGATTGTCGAGCAGACGAACCTTATGCCCTGCTGAGAGCAGGCGGTGTGCGAGATTCGAGCCGACGAAACCGGCGCCACCAGTGATCAAAATTGGTTTGGATTTCCCGTTAGGATGAGTGGGAGGTAGTACGTTCAGATGCTTACGACGACCATTATTATTGGTCGCCGCACTACTTTTACCCCTTGTCATATCGAGGAGACCCCCTGGTGCGAACTCAGCGCGATTAATACTAATGTACTAAGGTTGAGGAAAGTACATGCCGCTTATGTGAAAATCCGTACGCAAGCGTACTTGAATCTATAAAAGTAATGGCCGTGAAGAAATTGTTAAGAAGTCGCGTGACGTTGTTTCATTTCGCTGCTGCTCTCTGCTTGTTGAGCAGTGATAATCGAATAACAACTACACGACTTCTGCTCGAGTCCTGGGCGATCGAGAAAGCGAACGCGACCTCGCACTAGCTCAACCAAGCCATTGTCTTGTAGTTGATTAGCAGCTTGAGTCACGGTGGCGCGACGTGTGCCGAGCAAGTGCGCCAGCAAGTCCTGCGTGATGCGCAACTCAGTAGTGTTCATCCGATCGTTGATCATCAACAAGAGGCGTGCGAGTCGGGCTTGTGGTGTGTGATAACGATGGCACGCTGCGAGTTGTGCACTCTGCGCGAGTAATGCGTTCGTATAGGTGAGCATCACTTCGCGCATGCGGCTACTTCGTTTCGCTTCCTTTTTGAGAATTGCGGCGGGAACTCGCAAGGCTTTTCCTTCAGCGAGGATCAAGGCCTGGCTGTTGGCGTGTTTTGCGCCCATCAGGATCTGCGCGCCGACCAGTCCTTCATTGCCGATCAAACCAACCTCAACAGTGGCTTTCGATTCCACCGAGCTGACCAAAGCGACGATGCAGTCGAGTGGAAAGTAAACGAAGTTAAGCTCTTCTCCTGATTCGTGAACAGCTTCTTTCGCGTAGAGCGTGAGAATTTCCAACTGCGGAATGAGTCGAGCTCGATCGCGTTCGGGGAGCGCCGCTAACAATCGATTTTCCTGCCAACGCTTTTCGACGTCTTCGCGCACCACTCCTCCGATGGAACAGCTGATATGTCTTTGGGAGTTTGGCACTGTACGCTTGCAACTATGTACGTTCCGTTCGTTCGCGTACGTTATGAACGAGATATTATGATGTTTGAAGATGAACGAAGTAGACAAATGGATTGAAGCGATGCGCCGCGGCGACTTTGCCACGGCGTGGAAGATTAGTGACGCATTGTTGCGCGCGCGACGTGGCGAAGATCAGGTTTTGTTGCAACGTTGGCAGCAGAGTATTTGGGATGGTAGCCCGGTGGAAGGGAAGCGAGTGCTGGTGCGTTGTTATCACGGACTCGGGGACACGATTCAGTTCATTCGTTATGCAGCTTTGTTGAAGAAGATCGCGGCGGAAGTGATTGTATGGGTGCAACCTTCGTTGATCCCTCTGCTGCGCAGCGTCGAAGGGATCGATCGAATGCTGCCGCTGCACGATGGAGCGCCGGAAGTTGAATATGATGTCGATGTCGAACTCTCGGAACTGCCTTATCTCTTTCGCACGACGCTCGAAAGTATTCCCGCGCAGATGCCGTATATCTTTGTCGAGCCGGCGGTGCTTGCGCGTGATTGTCGATTGCGTATTGGCTTGATTTGGAAATCGGGCGACTGGGACGAACGTCGGTCGATTCCTTTTTCGCTCATTGAGCGATTGGCGCAAGTGCCGGCGGTTGAGTGGCACATCCTGCAACGCGAGCCTTTTGCTGCTGGTTGGGATGGGCGGTTGGGAGTGATCTCAGGCGGTGACAATCCGCTTGACGACGCGCGCGTCATGCGTGCGCTCGATTTGGTGATCTCCGTCGACACGATGACCGCTCATCTAGCGGGCGCGCTCGGTGTAAACACCTGGACGCTCTTGCCCTACGACGCCGACTGGCGCTGGATGCTCGATCGCCGCGACACCCCCTGGTACCCCACCATGCATCTCTTCCGCCAACCCTCCCCCGGCCGCTGGGACCTCGTGCTCGATGAAGTCGCTAAAAAAATCATTTGAGTCGTAGCTGAAGTTCGAGTTGAAAGTGAAACAGCCAAAGAGTGATAGACTCTTGTAACGATGAGAGTTCTACCTTCAATGCTACTCCTCCTTATCGCATGTCCCGCACTGCTGCAGGCACAAACGAAGCCTGAGAAGGAATACTCTTTTTACGTGCTCTCTGAAGCGGCGGATAAGATTTCGCTTGTTCGTTTTGGGCCGGAGGGGATTCGCATAGATCATGAGATCGGTACGGGCGACATGCCCGTCGACATCGATGGACCACATGGCATCGTCGTATCACCCGACAGGCAATTCTATTTCGTGTCGATCGCGCATGGGCGGCCGTTCGGAACGGTTTGGAAGTACTCCACCAAAAACGATGCGCTGCTCGGGAAGACCACGCTCGGTTATTTCCCCGCCACGATGGATATCACGCCGGACGGCAACTTTCTCTTCGTAGTCAACTTTAACCTTCACGGCGACATGGTCCCGTCGTCGGTCTCAGTTGTTTCGACACAAACGATGACCGAAGTCGCACGTATACCGACGTGTACGATGCCGCATGGTTCGCGTTTGAATGCGCAAGGAACAAAACAGTACTCAGCGTGCATGATGGACGACATGCTTGTCGAGATCGACACGCGCACATTGAAAGCCCCGCGTCACTTCATCGTTACCAAAGGCGCGGAGAAGGGACTGGATGGACCACCGAAGAAAGAAGCGACGAGTACGTCAACTCACTCGATGCATGGTGGTCATGGTTCTGAAGCTCCGAAGGCCGGAGACGTTTCGTGCTCACCGACGTGGGCCGAACCTTCCCCTGACGGCGCTTCGGTTTTTGTAGCGTGCAACGCGTCGAGCGAGATTGTTGAGGTTAACGCCAACACCTGGCAACTCCTCCGCCGCATTCCCGCGCGTGCCGGTGTCTACAATCTCGACATCACGCACGATGGCCAGCGCTTGATTGCAACTAATAAACGCGACCAGTCAGTGTCGATTTACGATCTGAAGAGCGGGAAGGAACTCGCGCGTCTACCGACGAAGCGCAAAGTGTTGCACGGCGTGGTCGTCTCACCGGACGATCGTTACGCGTTCATAACCGTTGAGGGTGTCGGGTCAGAACCCGGAACGGTTGAAGTGATCGATCTCGCCGCGTTGAAGACAGTCGCGACGATCGACGTCGCAGCGGGCGCGGCGGGAATCGATTTTTATAAGTGAGTTATCTATCTCCCGGCGATGTTGTCGATCCCTTCTCGATTTTCTCACCCAGCTTCACAATCCACAGCCCGGAGTTAACGTCGTTGAAGTAGATCAATCCATTGTGTGGTTGCGCGCCCCAGGTGAACGCCAGGTTTGGACGAAAGCCGTTGGGATCGCCGGTCCAGACGCGTGCGATCTCGCGACCCTGTCGATAAAGATCGCCACGCAGCTCACCCGACACATCGACGATGCGCCCGCCGCCGCTGTAATAACCAACGTACATCACATCGTCCTCGACCCACATGTTGTGCGCGCCGCCTTCCGGCACCGGATACTCGGCGACCTTACGCGGGTTGTTGATGTCTGAAACGTCGACAACGTGAACGATGCCGCGCACCGGAACGCGCTTCGTGGACGCGATATCGAATAACCCGGGAAAGACCTCGTCGCCGAGAAAGACGTAGTTCTTATAGCGATAGACCGAGTGTGTTCCCGCGAGCCAGCCGTCGCCGTAGAGTTCGTGATGATTGAAACGCAACTGGCTGACAAGCTTAGGATTCTCAGGACTCCCGCCCTTCAAACCGGCGCCCACGTCGAGAATGATCAAACCATCGTGCCAGTAAGCGAGATAAGCGAGACCATCTTTAACTTGCAGATCGTGAATGTAGCGCCCGGCAATCTGTTCGCCTTCCTTCGTGCGAATCGTTCCGGCAAACGGATTATCACTTTGCCAGCGCGCGACTTCTTTCGGATTCTTAACGTCCGCGAAATCGATCACACGCATCGAGCCGGTCGCGTCGTCGGTGAGATAAACGTAGTGATCGTGAACGAAAGCACTGTGAACGCCGCCCGTCACTGTCGCTGTGTATTCGGAGATCAACTTTGGATGAGCCGGATCGGAAGTGTCATAGAACGCAATTCCGTTTTTGCGGTTCGATGCGCCTTCGCGTGAGATCACGAGGATCTTGCCGTCGGCGGTCGTCATGATGTCGTTCACGAGACGCGCATCGACTTTGATCGTGTCGGTCAGTTTCGGATGTGCCGGATCGGAGATGTCATAAACCAGAAACTTGTCCGAGATCGTGGAGTAGTACGCGTAGTTACCGGTGATCCACTGTTCCGCGCCCTGAAACTCTTTGAATGGCGCGCGGCCTACGATCTCCACTTCTCGTTCGAGATTGCGTGGGGTGACAACGACTGATGAGGTTGAAGAAAGCTTTCCACTGGTCGCAGTGACGATGTACGTGCCGGGTTGTTCAGCAACGAGAGAGCCGTCTGCATCGATCGTTGCTCCGCTGCCACTGACTGACCAGCGAGCGGTGTAGTCACCCGCGGGATCTCCCTGGGCTTTGAAACGAATTACATCACCGGTGCGTGTAGTAGTGGCGCCACCCATGACGGAGAGATTACGCAGATTATTCTTCACGACTGTTACTGAGGTTGTTGATGTACCTGACCCGGCGGTAGCCGTAATCGTTGCTTTGCCTGGTCCAACTCCGGTGACAACGCCGCCCGCAGCAACCGTCGCCACTTGCGGATTATCAGAAGTCCAATTGATCGGAACACCGGTGCGTGGACTGCCTCCGACGATGCGTGTGACCGCGTCGAGTTGTACGCTGCCGCCGACAACCAGTGGGCTCTTGACCGAAGCGATCTCAACAGTCTTGATGCTCGGTGGCTTAACCATAAACGTCGTAAAGCCAGGCTTACCGCCTACAATCGCGCCAACAGTGACTTCACCGGTGCCGAAGAGTTTCACGTTGCCATCGTCATCGACGGCAGCAATATCGAACGGCCCGGCGAAGTAGGTTGAGGGCTTTTCGTTTATGGCATTGCCGGAAGCGTCGGTGGCGACAACAGTGAGTTTCACCTGTTGACCGACTTCGGCTTCCTTAGTTGACGGTGTGATTTGAACGTTCTTGATGGCGGAAGTGGCCGCGGCAGTGTTTGTCTGCTGAGCCGTGGCGTTAAGTGAGAAGAGCAGCA
>Ga0126311_10000814_pt1 | contig 14507 bp, 10 predicted proteins | sample Plot61_FD_92539 | JGI IMG/M metagenome (GOLD analysis project Ga0126311, IMG submission 92539) | Serpentine soil microbial communities from UC McLaughlin Reserve, CA, USA - Plot61 | ecosystem: Environmental > Terrestrial > Soil > Grasslands | place: USA: UC McLaughlin Reserve, Lake County...
CGACGACCGTCCGTCGTGCCTCGGTGGCGCCTTGCGCATTGCTACTACACGGCATCGGGCCATCGACGCGACGAGGCGTCAACGCTGATCGTCAACCGCGGCCTCGCCCGACCGGATCCGGCCGGCCAAGGGATACGAGCTCGGCGACCGCCCGGACGAGGCGCGGCGCAGGTCTTCGTTCCAAACGGTCTTGACAGCGCGCGACCCCTTTTCTATGTTGCCGGGACGCACCACCGATCCGAGCGCGCAATCACGGGGTACTGGGGGAGCGAGGTTCCCATGCCGCGTTGCGCGAATTGCGACTCGACCGCAGATCTCCGTCTCTACGAGCGTCGTGTTGGCGACGAGCTCGAGCGTCACTGGTGGTGTCTCGAGTGTTCGTTTTCCGCGCTCCAGCAGGGCACGTCTGCGCGCCTCGCTCCGGTGTGGGTGGAGCGCGCGGCCATGGGCCGACTCCCGACGAAGCCCTTGGCCCCGGCCGGCTCTTGACCTCTGAACCCGGGTTCGGCCTTCGCGTCCGAACTAAACTCGGCCGACATGTGCCGAGGCGCATCGACACGGCCGCCTAGGCCCTCGACACGCCGCGACGCTGTCCAAACCGGCCGTTCGGACGATTCGCGCTGCCCCAAGGTGTGATGGCGCGCCCGGAGGGATTCGAACCCCCGACCTACTGATCCGAAGTCAGTCGCTCTATCCACTGAGCTACGGGCGCCGGCCGGCCCGCATGATACCGCGCGGGCTGCTGCCGCCCCGAAGCTGACTCTCCGTCAGGAATTCGTGTCCAACTCGGCCGCAGGCAGGCCTGAAAGAGCGCCAGGACGCGTAACCGTGACTGCCAGTCAGGTTTGGACCACGAAGGCGGCCGCCCGGCCCCAAACCGGGGCGACAAGTCAGGATTCCCTGACTGTCGGTCAGGTTTCGACCACGACGCCGGTCGCAAGGCTGCGCGCCGGATCGATAGAGTCAGGAATCCTGGCTCTCGGTCGTGTTCGATCCGGGACTGCCCCGCCGCCCCTGTAGGCTGACGACCGTCGCCACGGAGCGGCCCGCGTGAACCTCCGGCTTGCGGCCGGTGTATGACGAGGCAGCGGCCCAGAGTTCTAGTGCGGGAGGATTCGTCGGCTTGCTCCGATCGGCCGGCCTCTGGCGCGCGCTGCTCCACCGAAGCCGGTCCGACTGGCCGGTGGTCCTGGCGGCGGGCCTCCTCCTCCTCTGCGCGACGGTCCTCCTGGCGGCCGGCGCCGTCTATGGCGACGTCGTCGCACTCGGCGGCCTGAGGCGGGCGATCCTCGAGGCCCCGCCCGCGAGCCGGGTCGTCGTCGTCGGTTCGAACGCGGCCAGAGCGGACGTCGTCGGGATCGACGACACCGTCACCAGGGAGACGCGCGAGGTCCTCGGTTCCGGGAGCGGGGAGACCGCGCTCGTCATCCGTTCCGGCGGCTACCTGAGAGCCGGTTTCGACGAGGACGACCCCGGCGGCCTGACCCGCCTCGGTGCCTATCGCGGGATCGAGAACCATGCCGCACTGACGGCCGGCCGCTGGCCGGCTGAAGGCAAGACACCTCTCGAGGCGGCGGTCTCCGAAGGGGCGGCAACGACGCTGGCCATCGAACCCGGTGCGCGCCTGTCGATGACGAGCCGCGATGACCCGAGCCAGACCGTCGAAGTCGTGATCGTCGGGATCTGGCGCCCGGATCGGACGGACCCGTACTGGATCAGCAGCGTCCTCGAGCTCGACGGTGTGGAAAAACGCGGCCCGTTCACGACGAGCGGCCCCATCGTCGTTGCTCAGGCGGACCTCGTCGACCGAATTCCGGCTCGAGAGCTCGACCTCGAGTGGCGAGCAATCCCGTCCGTCGAGGGCCTCCGCGCGGACGGCCTCAACACGCTCAGGACCGATCTCGAAACGCTCGACGATCGGCTCCGCGACGACCGATTGCCCGGGCGATCGTTACGTGTCTCCTCGGAGTTGCCGGGCATCCTGGCGAGCGTCGACCGCGCGACGCTGGTCAGCCGGTCCGGCGTGCTGCTGTTGACGGTCCAGTTCGCGATCCTCGCCGCCTACGCGATCCTGCTCGTCGCCGGGATGCTGATCGAGCGGCGCCGCGTCGAGGCTGCTCTGCTCAGGTCCCGCGGAGCGAGCACGCTGCATCTGACCGCGATGGCGCTCGGCGAGGCGATCCTGCTCGCGATCCCAGCGGCATTCATCGCGCCGTGGGTTGCCGTGGGCGTCGTTTAGGTCCTGGGGTTGATCGGGCCGCTCGCCGAGTCGGGGATCGCGTCGACGGCCCAGGTCGATGCCGGCGTGATGGTTGCTGCCGGTGCCGCCGCGGCGGCGTGCGTCATCGCGCTCACCCTCCCGTCCCTCGCGACCGGTGGCAACCCGGCCGGCGTCCGGGCTCGTCTCTCGCGGCAGGTCGGCCGGACCCTGGCCCAGCGACTCGGCATCGACCTCGTGCTCGTCGTGCTGGCGGTCGTCGGCCTGTGGCAGCTGCGGTTGTACGGCTCGCCGCTCACCCAGAACGCGAGAGGCACGCTTGGTCTCGATCCGCTGCTGATCGCGGCCCCGGGGATCGGCCTTCTCGCCGGCGGAATCGTCGCCACCCGGATCGTGCCGCGGCTCGCCGAGATCGCGGAGCGCCTCCTCACACGCCGCCGCGGGCTGGTCGCCCCAATCGGCGCGCGACAACTTGCCCGGCGACCGCTGCGCTACACGCGCTCGGCGCTCCTGTTGATGCTGGCCGCTGCGCTCGGGACGTTCGCTGTCTCGGACGCGGCGACGTGGGAGGCATCGCAGGCAGACCAGGCGTCGTACCGCGCGGCCGCCGACGTCCGCGTCATCACCTCCGACTACAGCGAGCTCGCGTCGTGGACGGTCGGCCCCTCGGTCCGGAGCGTGGTCGGGGTCGAGCGCGCGATGCCGGTCGTCCGCGGGCCCGTCGACGTCGGCCGGGCGGTTCAGGCGGGACAGCTCCTGGCGTTCGACCCCGCCGCCGCGGACCTCGTCCACTACCCGACGGTCGAGGACGCCTCCGCGATCCCGCGACTCCTCGCCGGCCTCGACAGCGAGCGCGGCGAGTCGGCGTCGATCGCCGTGGCCGGGGCCCCTCGCCGCCTGGTCGTCACGCTCGATGCCACGATCAAGCCCGACCCGATCAATTCGCAGAGCCAGGAGGTCCCGGCCGACTGGGATGGGATCGCCGTTGCCGTCACGGTCGAGGACGGCGACGCACGGTTGCACCGGATCGAAGGCGGCCGCGGCCGGCTCGATGGAGCGGGCCAACGGATCGAAGTCCCCCTCACCCAGGTGGTCAACGGGACGGAGATCGCGATCACGCCTCCGATCCGCCTCCAGTCGATCGAGCTCGGGTTCCGGGCGCCGGCCGACGTCATCGCCATCGGGACGGCGAAGCTCCTCGGGGTGGAGTCGAGCGACGCTACGAGCGGCAATTCGTGGACCGGCGTGCCGTTCAGCCCGACGCAGCCAGGCTGGGTCTGGTCGATGGTCTTCGGTGCAAACGAGCAGCCGGCGGGCTCGGCGACGGGCGGCGTGATCGTGTTCGGGACGGGCGCCAACGACGACCAGCCCCTGTTCGGCGGCGGCAGCCTCTCCTACCGCGTCCGCGCCGACGACGAGCCGCCCGCGGTCATCCCGGCCGTCGTCGGTGAACGCTTTCTGACCCTCGCCGGAGTCAACGTGGGGGATGACGTCGCCGCATCCGTTTCGGGCCAGCGGGTTACGCTCCGCATCATCGGCAGCCTCGCCCAGTTCCCCTCGCTAGACCCGGGCAAGCCGTTCGCAATTGTCGATGCAACGACACTCGAGCGAGCGCGGCTGGGGACGACCGGCCAGCTCCTCGCCACGAAGGAGTGGTGGGTCGCGACCGATGAAGGCGCGGCAACTGAGGTCGAGGCCGCCATCCGGGCCGACCCGATCGCGGCCACGGACGTCTTGGGGCGCGAATCGCTGACACGATCGCTCGCCGGCGACCCGATCTCGCTCGGGATCATCGGGGCGCTCGCCCTCGGGGCGCTTGCGGCTCTCGCATTCGCGTCGATCGGTTTCATCGTCTCCGCGACGGTTACGACGAGTGAACGAATCACCGAATTCGCGATCCTTCGTGCGCTTGGCCTGTCTGCCCGCGACTTGTCGGCGTGGATCTCGCTCGAGAATGCGTTCCTGCTGGTCTTCGGTCTCGTTGCGGGAACTGGTCTCGGCCTGGCGCTCGCCTGGCTGGTGCTCCCGTTCGCGACCCTGACCGAAACAGGCGCGGCTGCCGTGCCCGCCCCCGAGATCGTCGTCCCGTGGCTCCAGATCGCCCCGCTCTACATCGCCGGGCTCGTCCTGTTCGTGGTGACGGTCCTCGTGATCACCCGCCAGGTTCGCCGGGCGGGAATCAGCACGGTCCTCCGAGCCGGGGAGGAGTGATCGTGGCGTCGGTCTCTCTTGCGTTGCGCCGCTTCCGGGATGGTCGCGCGGCCGTCGCCGGGCTCGTGCTGCTCGTCCTCGTGACCGCCGCCTGCGCCGCGGCCGCGCCGCGCGTCGTCGATCGTTTCGCCGACGAGGCGGTCCGCGGCGAGATGGCCCAGGCTCGACCGGAGAACCGGAACATCCAGTTGATCCAGGAGCGGATCTATGACCCGGCGGAAGGCTCGGACCCGCTCGCCGGCGTCCTGCGCGAGGGTGACTCGCTCGCCAAGCGGATCCCGACGGGCGTCCGGGCCCTTGTCCGGGATCGGTCGTACGTCGTGGAGGGCCTCCGGTGGAGTGTCCTGAACAAGACGAACGACCCGGGCTTCGTCAGGATGCGCATCCAGGAGAACGCCGGCGACCACATCCGTTACGTCGAGGGCCGCGCGCCCACTGCCACCACCCGAACGATCGAGGTCGAACCGCAGCCCGGCGCAGAGCCGGCCGAGCCCGGCGACCAAGACCCAGTGACCGACGTCGCCGTCATCGAGGTCGCGCTGTCGGTCGAGAGCCTCCGCCGCATCGGCCTCGAGGTCGGCGACACGTGGATGCTGCGCCCCGATTCGACGGACCGGCTCGTGGGTCGCGCCGGCGTGCCTCAGGACGGGGCGGTCGACGTCGTGGGCGCGTTCGAGCCGACCGATGAGGGTTCCGAGTTCTGGCTCGACGACACGGCGCTGATCCGGCCTTCCTTCCGCCGATCCGGCGACTACGACCTCGTCGACATGACCGCCCTCGTCGCGCCCGAGGCATACGCCGCGATGCTCTCGGCGACGTCGATCAATCATTTCCCGTTCCGGTACACGTGGCGGTTCTTCATCGACCGCGAGCGGCTCGAATCGGAGCAGGTTCCGCAGCTCGTCCGCGATCTGCGGCGGCTCGAGGGGACGTACGCCTCGACCGGCGGCGTTGGAGTCGAGGGCGGGACGATCCTTCGGAGCGGCCTCCTCTCCTTGCTCGAGTCGGAGCAGGCCCGCTGGTCGTCGGCGGCCGCGGTCCTCGGCGTCGTCGCACTCGGTCCAGCGGCCGTCGGCATCGCGGCGCTGGCACTGATCGGCCTGTTCGTCATGCAGCGGCGACGGTCCTCGCTTGCCCTGGGGCGGGCACGCGGTGCGTCATCGGGGCAGTTGATCGCGGCCGTCGCGCTGGAGGGGCTCGTCATCAGCCTGCCGCCGGCGATCCTCGCTGGCGGTCTCGCGTTCTTTTTCGTCCCGAGCGGCCCGCGCCTGCTGACGATCGCCGCGGCCGGGGTCGTGGCCGGGATCACGACGCTGCTTCTCGTCGGCGCCGGTGCCGAGACCGCGATCGGATCTCCTCGCGGCCCGGGGCGTGACGTTGCGATCGTCCGACGGCCGGGGCCGCGTCGTCTCGCCCTGGAAGGTCTCGTCGTCGGTCTCGCGATCGTCGGCGCGTACCTCCTCCGCGAGCGGGGCGTGGTCGGCGGGAGCAGCACCACGGAGCTCGCGGGCGCCGATCCGTTCATCGCCGTCGTCCCCGCGCTGGCGGGGATCGCCGCCGGGATCGTGGCTGTTCGACTCCTGCCCGTTCCGATGGCCCTCCTGTCGCGTGTTGCCGCGTTCCGTCGCGATCTCGTACCCGTGCTCGCCCTCCGTCGCGTGACGCGAGGTGGGACGAGTGGTGCCGTCCTGATCGTCCTGATGACAGTCGCAACGATCGGGACGTTCGCCGGCGCGACCCTCGTCCACCTCGATCGTGCAGCCGAAGCAGTCGCCTGGGAGGAGATCGGCGCGCCGTACCGGCTGTCGGGAGCCGGTCCACTGCCGCGCGGCATGGACCCAACGACGTGGCCGGGCGTCCAGGTCGCGGCCGGCCAGACGGAGATCTCGGCCGTCGTCCAGGACCGCTTCCTGCCCCTGCAGCTCCTGGCGATCGACGCTGCGAAGTACGAGCAGATCGTGGGCGGGACGGCGTCGCTCGGTCTGCCACCGGAGATGCTGGGCGAATCGCCGATGCCGCTTCCGGCGATCGTCTCACCGCATCTGACGACCGGAAGCAAGGCGATCCCGGCCGGCGGCACATTCACCCTGCCGATCGAGGGCTATGGCGTGACGTTCCGGATCGTGGAGGTCCGCGACTCGTTTCCCGGGATGTCGGCGAACCAGCCGTTCGTCGTCGCGTCACGTGACCAGATCCGGGCCCTTCGCGGTGGCGCCGGGCTGCTTCCCACGACCGCCTACTACTTGGGCGCCCCCGAGTCCGCCGCGGCGGGCATTCGCAGAGCGCTCCTTCACGACGCCCCGGACGCCCGTCTCGAGAGCCGGGCCGAGCGGACCGCTTCGATCCAGACGGCACCGATCATTCGGGCTCTCGTCGCAGGCGTGGGAGTCGCAGCGCTCGTCGCCTTCGCGTACGCCGCGCTGGCAGTTTCGGCCGCCCTCGCGCTCGCCGGCGCAGCCCGGGCGATCGAAGTGGCGCACCTCCGCACGCTCGGCCTGACGCGCCGCGAGTCGGTCGGTCTCGTCGTCGTGGAGCACGGACCGACGATCGTCGTTGCGTTCGCGGTCGGCGCGGCGCTCGGACTCGGGCTGTTCGCGCTCCTTCGCGACGGGCTCGGATTGGCGGCCCTGGTCGGCTCGCAGCTCGAGGTCGGGATCGCCATCGAACCGCTCCAGCTCGCGGCTGTCCTGGTCGCGATCGTCATCATCGTCGGACTGGGGATCGGCCTCGGGACGGCGCTTCAACGCAGCGCGGCACCGGCAGCCGCCGTTCGACGAGGATTCGAGTGATGAACGACGACTCCCAGCGCTGGTCCGACCCCCGCCCCGAGATCGAGGACCTGCCGACGCCTTCGCGGGCGCCGACGACGACTCAATGGCCACCGGGCGTACCGGCGACACAGAACGTCCCGGGGCCGGAGTCCCGACTGACCCCGCTCCCTGGCCAGGCGGCGTCCCGCCGACCACGCTACGGCGAAGGCGCGCTGATCAGCTGCGACAACCTCGTGAAGATCTTCAAGGTCGCCGACCTCGAGGTCGTCGCCCTGCAGGGCCTCGACCTGCTCGTCGGCAAGGGCGAGATGATCGCGATCGTCGGCGCGTCGGGCAGCGGCAAGTCGACGCTGATGAACATCCTTGGCGGACTCGAGACGCCGTCGGCCGGGCGCGCTGTCGTCGCCGGCCACGAGCTTGGCCAGATCGGTCGCCGCGAGCGAACTCGATACCGCCGGAAGATCGTCGGTTTCGTGTGGCAGCAGACGGCCCGAAACCTGCTGCCGTACCTGAGCGCACTCGAAAACGTCGAGCTGCCGATGGTTCTCGACGGCCGAAAGGGCCGTCGGGGGCGGGCAACCGAGCTCCTCGGGCTCGTCGGGCTCCCGGACCGCCTTCATCACCGCCCCGAACGCCTGTCGGGCGGGGAGCAGCAGCGGGTCGCGATTGCCGTCGCCCTTGCCAACGCGCCCGAGGTTGTCCTCGCGGACGAGCCGACGGGCGAGCTCGACACCGCGACGTCGCACGACGTCTTCGAGCTCCTGCGCCGCGTCAACGAGCAGGTCGGGACGACGATCGTGATCGTGACCCACGACCCAGTGGTGTCCGAGCAGGTCCAGCGGACGGTCGCCATCCGGGACGGCCGGACGAGCACCGAAACGCTGCGCCGAACCGAGATGGGCGACGACGGCGATCACCGCGCGATCAGCGAGGAGTTCGCGGTCCTCGACCGGGCCGGCCGGCTGCAGCTGCCGAAGCAGCACATCGCCACGCTCGAGTTGCGAGACCGCGTGCGGCTCCGGCTCGAGGAGGATCACGTCGGGGTCTGGCCGGATCGGAACGGGAAGGGCGAGAAGTGAACGAAGGGCGATTCAGTGGCGAGGCGTCGAATGTCGGGACGGTTGGCGTCCGGACCCAAACCGCGCCATCCAGGTTCGGCGACGGCGAGCCGATCGTCGAGGCGATCGATCTCAATCGTGACTACCCGATCGGGGACTCCGTCGTCCACGCCGTCCGTGCGATCAACCTGAGTGTCGGCCGAGGCGAGCTCGTCGCGGTGCGCGGCCGATCCGGCAGCGGCAAGACGACGCTCCTGAACCTGCTCGGCGGCCTCGATCGGCCGACGTCGGGACGGGTGATCGTCGACGGCCACGAGGTTTCGGCGATGGATGAGTCCGAGCTCGTCGCGATCCGCCGGCGGGTCGTCGCGTTCGTCTTCCAGGCATTCGGGCTCGTGCCGTTCCTCACGGCGACCGAGAACGTCGAAGTGCCGCTCCGCCTCGTTCACGCCGAGCCCCGGGAGCGCGACCGGCGGGTCGCAGATCTACTCGAGGTCGTCGGGCTCGGCGATCGGGCGCGGCATCGGCCGCACGAGCTGTCCGGCGGGGAGCAACAGCGCGTCGCGCTCGCCCGAGCCCTCGCGAACCGGCCCAGCCTCCTGCTCGCCGACGAGCCGACCGGCCAGCTCGACTCGGATACCGGGCACGTGATCATGCAGCTCCTCCGGTCGATCGTCCGGTCCGAAGGGATCACCGCCGTCGTCGCGACCCACGACCCGGCCATGCTCGATGTCGCGGACCGTATCCTCGAGCTCCGGGATGGGGCGATCGTCGGCGGCTGACGATTTCGATTGCGCCACCGCGCATCGTCTGGTAGAGATTCGCGGTGCCCCGAATCCGTCACCGCCGATCCGGCGTCGTCGCACTCCCGCTTGCCCTTGCCGGCGTCCTGAGCGCCTCGTTCTCGAGCGTCCCGAGTCCGCCCCTGACGGAGGTGCTCGGCATCGTTCCGGCACCCGTCGCCGCGGCGCCGAATGCAACGCCGGCGCCGTCACCCGCGCGCGATCTTCGCTTCGCCTACTCACGCCCGACCGATCTAGAGACACCGCGCACGGGCCACGAAGCGCTCGCTCCGCGACCGGCCGACTTGACGGGCTACGTCTGGCCGCTCAAGCGCGGCCGGATCACGCTGCCGTTCAAGGACATCCCGGGCGGGACCCGGATTCGGGACGGCAAGCTGATGCACGACGGTCTCGACATGGCGACGTTCTGCGGCGATCGCGTCAACGCCGCGCACGATGGCGTCGTCCTGGCCGCCGGCCGCCATTTCGACGAGTTCGTCGGTTGGATCGGCGATCTCGGCCCGTATTACCGGATCCTCGACCGGAAGCAGCTCTGGGATGACCTGCCGCTCGTCGTCGTGATCGACGACGGGAACGGCTACCGAAGCGTCTACGCCCACTTCAGCAAGGTGTCCGTTCGCGCGGGTGACGTCGTCAAGGCGGGCCAGCGCATCGGGTTCGAGGGGGCGACCGGCCACGCGTCCGGGTGCCATGTCCACTACGGGCTGTTCAGCCCGCTCGAGACGGACACGTTCGGCGTCCGGAAGGACATCCTCAAGCGCCTGCGGCTGCCGAAGCTCGAGATCGCCCGGATCGACCCGCTGCTCGTGCTGCCGTTCGGCGAGAAGGCCCTGAAGACGCGGCACGTCCCGGACGTCACGAAGCTGCTCAAGGCGGAGGCCGCGCAGCCGTAGCCACTGAGACGCGGCGTCAGCGCCCCTCCGTTCGGCGATACCGGCGGCCGATGAGCGCGTACGCCGGCAGCCTGCTGAGCGAGCGGGCCAGCGACATCGAGGTGCCGTCGCGGCCTTCGACGGCAAGCAGGGAATCTGTCGCCGTTGCGTCTGCGGGTCGCGCGTCGACCACCGCGAGGTCGATCGCAACTCGGCCCGGTTCGGATGCGCCCAGGCTGGCGATCAACTCGTCGGGCGGTGCCTCCGCCTCGTACTCCGCGCGAATCTCGGCCTCCGAGCGCCAAGTCGGCTGACGGAGAAGGATCGACCGCCAACCCTCCGCCACGGCCGGCGTGACCGATCCGTCGCCGGCCGCCGCCGAAGCCGCGACCGACTCCCCGCGCGCCCAGCGTGCCGCCTGGTGGATCAGCGAATACTCGTCGAGGTCCGCGTAGGAGGAGAGCCCCTCCGCCGGCGACCCATCCCCGAAGATCGCGCGGATCGAGGGTTCGAAGACCTCGGCCAGGTCGAGGTCGATCGCCCGGACGGTTCGGTGGAAGTACACCTGTTGGTAGAGGAAGAGCCGCGCGGTCAGGAACATCTCGAGCGATCCCAGACCCGGCTCGTACAGCGTCAGCCCGCGTTCGCCGACGAACACGTAGCGCCGCAGCCGCTCGACGTCGACGTCGATCGCGACGCCGGTCATATAGGCGTCGCGCCGCACGTAGTCGAGATTGTCAACGGTGAAGACGCCCGACAGGAGCGGCTGCAGCCAGCGGACCCAGCGCGGCATCTCGCCATCGGCGAGCGCGGGCTTCGAGACGATGAACGAGACCCAGCGCGGATCGATCGCCTCGTGGTCGGCGAAGGCGTCGCGCTCGACGACGCCGCCCGGCGCCCGCCGCAGCCCGCGGATGAGCGACCCCAGCTCCCGTTCGACGATGAGCTGGGAGAGGTCCTCGTGCGTCAGCGACTTGCCCCGCGTGCGCCGCGGGTCGGCCGGCGCCTCGAAGCGGGCGAGGACGTGATCGTCGAAGAAGTGGGCGAACGGCCCGTGCCCGACATCGTGGAGCAGCCCGGCAACCCGCAGCGTCTCGACCACGAGGCCCTCCGACGGGACCGCCTCCCCGGCGGCGACGAGCGCCGCCTTCAGCGACGGGTACAGCGACCGGGCCCAGATCCCGGCCTCGTGCATCACGCCGAGTCCGTGCGTGAATCGCGAGTGCTCGGCGGTGGGGAAGACCCAGCGGGCGCTCTGGAGCTGGCTGATCCTGCGCAGTCGCTGGACCCACGCGGTGTCGAGCAGATCCTCCTCGGCGGCCTCCTCTCGCGGCAATCCAGCCAGATCCGACTCGGCGGACGAGAGGCGCTTCGTCAGCTCAACGTAGCCGTGGATCGGGTCGCTGATCAGGTTGACGGCCGAGAACGGGTGGCGGCTCATGTCGTCGAACCGTAGCGCTCAGATGCCCGCCGATGCGTGGCGGCGACGTCATCCCGGAGCGAGGCCGGCGCGAGAACCTCGGCGTCATCGCCCCATTGGAGGACCCACAACCGGACCTCGATCGTGCCCGCGACCGTCGCCCGCCAGACGATCGAGCCGTCCGGCTCGACGCTGACCCGTTGCGACGGGTGCCAGCGCGCCTCCTGGACCCGGCCCGCGACGGTCGGAGAGAAGCGGACGACGACTTCCACGGCCTCCTGGTCGGCGATGATGTCCCACGCCCGATCGAACATCGAGCTGACGAGGTCGCGCTCGGGTGGCTCGAAGGATTCCGGGGTCAGCGACACGTCCCGGATCCGCTCGATCTTGAACGTCCGGATGGCGACTCTCGTCTCGTCGAAGCCGATGAGATACAGCGCGTGCGTCTGCAGCGACGGTTCGATCAGGTACGGCCGAACCCGCGCGGTCCGCGGCGCCGACTCCGGGCCGTATCGAGCCGGCTCGTAGTCGAGCGACACGATCCGCCGCTCCGCCCACGCCTTCGTCAGCAGGTGGACGTGCCGGCTGAACCGCTCGTCCGTCGGGTGGCTCGAGAGCGCGTCGAGCGTCCGGGCGACGTGCTCGCCAAGCGCCACGGGCAGCACCTCGCCAAGCTTCTCGAACGCCGCGGCGAGATCAGGGTCGTACTTGTCGGCGTAGCGGACCATCAGCCTGGCCGAGAGGACGACGGCCATCGCCTCGTCCTGTGTCAGCTTCAGCGGCGGCAGGAACTCGTCCGCGGCGAGGCCCCAGCGCCCGTCGTCCGACCACACGGCGATCCCGATCTCGCCTTCGATCGCGTTGAGATCCCGATAAACCGTTCGAACCGAGACGTCGATCCGCTTCGCGATGTCCTTGATCGCCATCCCGTCCGGGTGGGCGCGGAGGAGCGACACGACGCGCGTCAGGCGGGCGAGGCGATCCCGCTTCGTCGGTCGGCTGTCGTCGTCCACGTCTTGCTCGTTCTCCGGTTCAGCGCGTGGGTGGATCGAGGCGGACGGCCTCGCCCCGTTCGGTCGCCGTCAGGCTGACACGGATCGTCGCCTGGACGGCGCCGTCCCGGATTCCGCCGGCCTCCCCGTTGATGCTGCCGGTCAGTTGGCCCAACTCCCCGTCGAGGAAGATCCAGTACTCGATCCGGCCGCGCCACCGGGCGAGGTCCGCGTCGCCGACGAGCCACGCGATCTGGGGAAACGCATCGCGGAACGCCGCGCCGTCAATGGCGATGCGGCAGTGGCGCGACCTGGCGCCTTCGACGACATCGACGCCGGAGACCTCGGCGGCGTCTCGGGTCCCTGGGCCGAGCGCAGCGAGGTACGTCTGTCGGTCGAGGCTGCCGTTGTCGACCTCGGCCGCGTCGGCTCGCCGCCAGCCTCCGAACGGCTCGCGGACCCACGAGCCGGGTCCAATCCTCGCGGCCCCATGCAGTCCCAGCTCTCGTGTCGTTGCCGCATAGGCGAGCCATCGAAAATCGAGCCCGGCGCGGTCGCCCTGGAGGTCGATGGTGCCGATCGGTCGGCCGTCGAGCGACGCGTCGAAGCGGGCCTGGACCCGGGCCGTCGAGCCGATCGACAACGGCCCGTCGCAGGCGGGCGGGTCGGTCTGCGTTTCGGTGGGCCCGAACCGCGAGGAGCGGGTGGGCTGGTCGCGAAGAGCCAGCTCATTCGCCATCGCCACGGCGGTGAACGTCGAACCAGCCGCGACGGCGAGCATCGTTGCGACGAAGGTGCCTCGGACGAGACGGGTGCGGCGCATCGCCGATTCCCCCAGCAATCGCCGGATGATCCCGAACGCAGCGAACAGGCTCGTCCCGAGCAGGGCGAGTGCCCACGGATACGCCGCTTCAACGGACGGGAGGAGCGTCTGCGAGCCCCGCAGGACGAGCTGCTCGGAGACGTCGGCAATCGACGGGACCAGCAAGAGGATCGACCCGAGACCCAACCACGCCATTCCCGCGTACGCCCGCTGACTCCGTGTCAGCGGGGGCCAGGCAACCCCGGCGGCGGCGATGAAGATCGGTAGCGTTGCAGCCATTCCGACGGCGAAATCGACGGGCCCGCCGGGTCGATAGCCGAGCAACACGAGGCCCGCGGTCAGCGTCCAACAGACGGTCACCGCGACCGCGATGAGGCGCAGAACGAAGATCCGGACTCGCACGCCGGGAGTCTACTCGGCGGTCTACGACGAACGGATGAGGCTCGTACAGGAAGTACCAGTGACACCCGGACGGACGGGTCATCGCCCGTCAACACGGCGCGCCACACCATCCACCTACGTCACAAGCGCAAGCACTCACGCAAATCGGGGCGAAGGGCCCACCAGCAGGGAAGTCAGGACGAATCGGGTGCACCATGGCAGGTCGGGCGCGTCGAGGTTCACGGGCTCCGGAGCGATCGCGTCGCGGCGGCTCGTCCTCGCGGGTCCTCGCGGTGGCCTCCGTGGTCGCGTCTGGGTCGGTCATCGACACGCCGAACCCGGCTCCGGCGCTCCGCTCGGCAACCCTGAAGCTGGGCACCCGGGCGACCTACCGAACGCTGATCATGCGGGGAATGGCGCCTGACGAGGCGGCCAACCTCACCGCTTTCATGGCCGGGCTCCCGGTTGCTGAAGGCAACTGGACGCTGAAACAGATCAACGAGCTCCTGTTCCTCCGCCGGATGCGGGAGACGGGCAAGCTGAACGACTGGGACGCCGCGCCGGCCCACTGAACCGAATACATCTCGTGGTGGCGTTCTCCCTCCTCCCGCCATCACGAAGCTCCAGCCGAAGCGGCGCCTAACCTCCTCCAGGCGCCGCTTCGGCGTGTGTGGCGCGCGCCGTGCTGCTTCTCGCACCCGAGCGATGCCCATCGGGCCCGGCGGCGTTGCCCCGTGGCCCCTCCCTCGCGCGCCGATATGGCCAAATATCCACCCACAGACTCTTGGGCCTGTCACTGGCGACAAATCGGGCGAGATCGTGGACAAATTAGCTGTACACGGCAAACTTTCGCTCGCGCGCCGCGGGAATTCGTGCCCAACAGTCCCTGGGTGGCTAAATGGCCAGGTCGGCGGCCGGCCGCCCGAGACTTGCACCGCTACCATCCGCCGATGACCCG
>Ga0126311_10000815_pt1 | contig 14499 bp, 10 predicted proteins | sample Plot61_FD_92539 | JGI IMG/M metagenome (GOLD analysis project Ga0126311, IMG submission 92539) | Serpentine soil microbial communities from UC McLaughlin Reserve, CA, USA - Plot61 | ecosystem: Environmental > Terrestrial > Soil > Grasslands | place: USA: UC McLaughlin Reserve, Lake County...
GGGAAGTGGGGTTCAACGAAGGGGCGGCCACGGAGGGCCGCCCCTACAGTCACACCCGGCGTTCGCAATTACATCCCGGCGGTTCGATACTTGTTGACTTCAAATTGATACGTCTCGCCGTGGCTGAGATATCTCACGCGGTCCGCCAGCCCTGCTTCCTCAACTGCCTTACGAAAGTCTTCCAACGGTGATTTGAACACCTCGTAATCGTTGTAATGGATCGGAATGACTTCACGCGGATTGATGATCCTGATCGCCTCGACCCCCTGCTCCGCGTCCATCGTCAGCAGTATTCCGAGAATCCTCGTGCCGCCCAGATGAAAGAGCGCGAGATCGATCTGCGGGTATCGCCGCGGAATCTCATGCAGATCATCGTGTACGAGTGTATCGCCCGTAATGTACAGGCGCAGCGCAGTTTGAGCGTCTGACTGAAACTCGAGCATGCTGCCCATCACGGGCGGCAGCAGCAGATCGGTCATTGCCGGACCGTGCTTGCCGGGCATTGAGGTGAGTCGGACGCGGACGTCGCCCTTCGTCAGGATAATATCGTCCCAGGTGTCGAGCGCGATCGTCCTCGTAAATTTCTTTTCTGTTAACGCTGTGGCGGCGTGTTGCGTCGTGATGATGGGCAGATCCTTTTGCAGCCGCTCTTCAACCAGTTGATCGAAGTGATCGCCGTGATAGTGCGACAGCACACAGAAATCCACGTGCGGCAGATCTTCCAATTCGATTGCGGGATTCGTCAGGCGCTCGGCAGTCATACCGTAGCCGAGATGCACGTGATCGCCTGCATGCAGAAAATTCGGATCGGTAAGAATCGTGAAACCCGCATAGCGCAGGAGCACAGTCGCAGTACCCACAAAAAAGACAGACCCGCGCGCAAAATCGCTCTGCTCGCCCAATGACGGCAGCGTCAGTTCATGATGTGTCATGCGACGAGTCTAGAAACGTGGGAGCGAGGCGTCAGTTCGCTTTAGTACCGATAATTCCCTTGTGCATCCAGTGCTTTTGTGGCAAAACTCGCCTGGAGGTGAATGACTATGGAGACACTGATCAAAGATCTTCGCTACGGCATTCGCAGTCTTGCAAGGCGGCCCGGCTTCACGGCCATCGCAGTCCTGACACTCGCACTCGGCATCGGCGCATCGACCGCGATCTTCAGTGTCGTCGATGGCGTACTGCTGCGTTCCCTGCCCTATCCGGACCCCGATCAGATCGTTCAACTTCGTGAAGTAAACGAGCGCGGGTCGCGCATGCCTTTTACTGAGCCAAACTTTCTCGACGTTCGCACGCGCAGTCATTCATTCGCGGGTGTGGCGCAGTACAACGGCGAGCTCACGACTGTGACCGGCGGCAGCGAGCCGGTGCGCGCGGCCACCTACGCCGTCTCTGCTGACTTCTTCAATGTGCTTGGCGTGAAGCCGCTCGTCGGTCGCACGTTTGCGCCTGAAGAAAGCAAAACCGGCGGCGCGCCAGTCGCTGTAGTCAGTTACGGTTTCTGGCAACGATTGTTAAGTGCAAAACCGGATCTGACCGGAATGTCGTTACGCGTGATGAACGAGAGCCTCAGCGTTATCGGTGTGATGCCCCCCGAATTCGCCTTTCCGCGAACCGCGGAGATCTGGGTTCCACGAGAGATGTTTCCCGGAGACACTTCGCGCTCGGCTCACAACTGGAGCGTGGTAGCGCGCATGCGTCCAAACGTTACAACAGAACAAGCGTATGCAGAGGTAAGCTCACTCAGCAAACAACTCAAACAGGAATTCGGCAAAGACATGGACGCAGTGGACTTCGCCGTCGTTCCACAGCAGGAGTACATGGTTGGAAACGTGCGCGGCGCGCTGCTGATGATCTTCGCGGCCGTTGGTTTCCTGTTGCTCGTCGCGTGTGCAAACGTCGCGAACCTGCTGCTGGCCCAGGTCACGACGCGACAGCGTGAGTTCTCAGTGCGCGCCGCGCTCGGAGCAACTCGGTCGCGACTGGCGCGACAGTTCATTACCGAGAACCTGCTGCTGGTGCTGATCGCCGGCGGGCTCGGAATCCTCTTCGCGTTTTGGGGAGTGAACCTGCTGCTCGGTCTGAATCAACAAGCGCTGCCGCGTATGAATGAAATCGGAGTCAATGCGCGAGCGGTCGGTTTCACGCTGGGGCTTTCAGTGCTGATCGCGGTAGTGCTCGGCATCGTGCCGCTGCTTCGTTTTTCAACAAAGGATCTCGAAGCGAGCTTGAGAGAAGCCGGTACCGGCACACTCGGCTACGCGGGCCAGCATTCGCGAAACGTCCTCGTGGTGGCGCAGATGGCATTGACTCTGATCTTGCTCGTCGGCGCAGGCCTGTTGGGCAAGAGTTTTTATCGACTGCTGCAAATCGATCCGGGCTTTCGAACTGAGAGCGCGGTCGCGATGGAGTTGTCGCTGCCCAACCCGCTCCCGGACGAGGAGCGCTACGAGAAGTTCATGGAGTCGTACGATCGCTTGCTGCAACGCGGTGAGGCGCCTCAGGAAACAACTAGATTCACGGCGGAAGAGGAACGGCAGCGACTGTTCCATCAACAACTGCTCGAGCGTCTCAGCAACACTCCCGGCGTGATTGCGGCCGGCACGATCAATCACCTGCCGCTCGCAGGCGGCGGACCTGACGGAACCTTTCTCATCAACAACAATCCTTCGCGTAAAGGCAACGCAGAATATCGCCTTGCCAGCTCGGGTTATTTTGCGGCGATGGGAATTCCGTTGCTGCGCGGACGCACGTTCGATGCAACCGATCAGGTCAACGCGCCGAACGCCGCGGTCGTGAGCCAGTCGTTCGTGAAGAAATACTTTCCAAACGACGAAGCGATCGGGCAAACGATCCAGTTTGGAAACATGGATAGCGACTTGCGACTGCTGCACATCGTCGGTGTTGTCGGTGATGTACACGACTACGGCGTTGACCTCGCGGTCGGACCAACTGTTTACGGCAATGCGTTGCAGCGCCTGCCGTCTTCAACGTGGAACGTCGTGGCGCGAGCCACCGTGGAGCCTGGGTCGCTGGTACCGGTGATGCGTGAGACGGTCCGCTCGCTCGATTCGCAACTGCCGCTCAAGTTTCGCACCCTCGACCAGGTGTTTTCATCGTCGCTCGATCAGCGTCGCTTCAGCCTCGTGATCTTCGGAGTGTTTGGAGCGGCGGCGCTTCTGCTGGCGGCCATGGGAATCTACGGTGTTACGGCGTACGTGGTGACACAGCGCACACGCGAGATCGGTATTCGCATGGCGCTCGGCGCACAGCTCGGCGACGTGTTGAAGATGGTGCTGCGATATGCGATGACGTTGGTGGTGATTGGAACGATCGTTGGGCTCGCGGGCGCTTATGCCGTCACGCGCGTGATGTCGAATTTGTTGTTTCAGGTGACGCCGACCGATTTGGCGACGTTCGTCGCGGTGCCGGCAGTTCTCTTGCTGGTGGCGCTCTTCGCCTGTCTCATACCGGCGCGCAGGGCAACGAAAGTCGACCCATTGATCACACTCCGTTATGAATAATTGTAGGGGCGGCCCTCCGTGGCCGCCCCAGGTGAGGGATTCCGCAATTACCTCCGCGAGTAATAACAGGCGGGGGCAAGCCGCCCTTCCTGACTTGTTCTATTTCCAGGCGCCCTTCAAGTAAACCGACTCTCGGACAAGAGCAAGTCAGGAAGGGGGGCTTGCCCCCGCAGATCCGTCTCAGCCGATCATGCCGTTCAGGTTGTCGCCGGCAACCCACGGCGTATTGCAATCCGTGCGACCGCTCGTAGGTGCTGTTGGTGGTCGGCGTCCCCACAGCGAGTATTTATCTCCGGTAACGTCCAGCGAGTCGTAATAGATCTGGAAATCACCCTGCTCGAGATCAGATTCTGCCGTAACCGCTGTAACTGCCGTCGCTGCCATCCCTGTCATCCCTCCCATTGCTGCCATGTGCGGGTTTCCATGTCCTTCTCCCTTGTGATTCTGGTCTTTGCGCATGTTCATCAAAGAGATCGTTCTCGGCTCCCCTGGCCGCTGCTCCAGCGATGAGACTTCTTTACCGTCGATCGTAATCCTAATGCTCCCGCCTTCGGCACAATTGATATCTGCGCCGATCTCATCCGCCGTTTTGCCGTAGAGATGCTTGTTTAGAGCCCTCTCTGCCATCGTCTTCGGATCGGCTGATAGCGGTACCAGAAACAGGTTTTTTGCAGTGATATTGTTAGTGTAGAAAACCGCGTCGGAGATGTAGACCATCGTCACGGGATATTTTGGCCGCTTGAGCGTAATAGTCCCGTGCGGCACGTCTGCACCTTCGTCGAGGTTCATGGCCCAACGAAAGTTCTCCCGCTCGAGCTTGGTGAAAGTCTCGACACCGCGCTGCCGGTTGTCTATGGGTCCATGGTCAAAGAAACCCTGTCGAAATTCTTTGTCGTAATCAGGCGTCTTGCCCTGCACTGTTTCGATCCAAACGAAGCGCGCGTCAGCGGGTACAGCGATTGGATTGGGCAGATTGTCCAGGGTAAGAAGAAACTCGTGCTCCTCGTGGCGCATGAAGCCAACTTCCCAGCGCCTCTCATTCGGGTTGAAACAGCAGATGGCCAACCCGTCGATGGTTAAGTTGGCGGTTGCATTGTCGTGATCAAGTGGCATGACTTGTTCCTTTCATTTATGCGCGGTAGCACTCCGATAGTGCGCCGGACCGGCTATTCGGGTTAGGAATGCTTTAAGAAAACAACTCGTCCAAAGTGTTGGTGCTGCCCAGACGAACCGTGTCACAGTCCGTGCGCCCGCTCTCGATGTCTTGAGCACAACTCCTTATCATATTTGGAGCAGGCTCACCCCAGAGAACGTGCCGGTTTCCTGTGATGTTTAGTGCATCGTAGAAGAGGTGGAAGTCTCCCTTTTCGAATCTCCCCTTGGCGGGCGGGAGTTGCCCGCACAAGTGCGTGAGACAGATCTTCCACGGATTTCCCGGTCGATGGTCCAAACGCAGATACTCACCACCATCGATCCTTATTACAAGCTGACCGCCGGGATCGCAAAAAATATCCGCTGCAATTTCGTCATTAGTCTTCCCAAAGAAACTGGGGTTCGGCGTCTGGTTCGGATCTTCTCCATCGGACACGAGGATGAGATCTTTAGGGGAACGCGCAGTGGTATAGAAAACGGCGTCCTCAATATATGCTCGCGTAACAGGAAAGTTAGGTTTCTTGAGCTTGACGTTGCCGTGATTCACATCGTGCGGATCTTCGAGATCCAATACCCACCTGAAATTCTCCCGCTCTTCTGGTGTCGCCGGCTCGACCCTGCGATTACGGATGCGACCGTTGTCGAAAAAACCATCACCAAAGCCACTCGGGAAACGACCGTTTACCGTCTCAAACGTGATCAGGCGGGTCGTCTCAGACAAGTGCTTGGCCGGATGGCCTTCCACCTGCAGAAAGAGCAAGTGAGCAGGCGTGTGCCGGTGATGAAGAAAGGCCAATTCCCACTTAGTCGCGGGGCGGTTAAAGCAACAGATTGCCAGACCATCGATCGTGACTTTGGCAGTAGCGTCGTCGTGCGGAAGTATCATTTGTCTCCTCCTTCTAATATGAGTGCAGAAGATGATTTGTTAGGCGCGGGTGGTACACCTCCCGAAATTTTGATAGTTAGTACTCAGCGTGGCCACCAACTGGCAGGAATGCTGCCCAGTAATATGGATTGCGATGGCGTTCGTCTGCGCCGGAAAGCATCTCCTGCTGGGCGCGGCGCAGGGCGCGGGTGGTGTTCAGTCCTTCGACTTTTCGCAAACGATGGAAACGGATCATCAACTCGGCAGTCGCGTCAGAATCAACCGGCCACTGGCTCGCGACAACGAGTGGGGCACCCGCAGCCAGAAAGGTGCGGGCGATGCCGATCATTCCTTCGCCGCTGTCGTAGCTTTCGAGCTCCGTCTGACAGGCCGACAAAACAACGAGGCGCGCTTTTGGTAGTTGCTTGCCAAAGACTTCCCCGGCCGTTAACGCATCGTCACGCGCCAGCACCAGGCGTGAGCGCATCGGCGTGCGCTCGTCTGCGACATAATGTCCGGCGAAGTGAATTACGTCAGCATGTGGCAAACGTTCCACGAACGCAGCCTTCTGCGCCTGCGCGCCGGTTAGTGCCGGAGCGCCGTTATAAAGCTGCGCGATCTTCTTAGCCTCGATTTCCGCTGAGGGCAGATCAGTCAGGTCGGAGTAGGCTGCACGATCAAAAGCAGGATTCCCAACGCTCAGGAGCGTCTCGGCACGCTCCAGTTGCGCACGCTGTTCAGCCATGCGCGAACAGTGGATCAACACGCTTGCACTCGGCGCGAATAATAACGTGAAATCTTCAACCAGGTAGCGACCAGTGGCGGACGCAACGAGCGCGTTGAATGGCAGGTGAAAAAGTGCTTTATCAGGAACGATACCGATTTCGAACTCATGATCGAGCAGCGGCGCAACGGGCGCGAAGAGTAACTCGTAAAGCGACTCCGCGCGTCGCTTGACCTCGGCGGCCTGAGAGGCGTCGTTACGCGTCAACAGTGCTAGATACTCAAGCACCTGCCTGTTCAACTCGGCTGCGGGTACCGGTTTTTCGATTACTTCAAAGCGACTGCTCGAGACAATCCAGATGAGCAACTTGTCCTTAAGCGCGGTGTACTGCACGATTTGCATTCCGAACGGCAGTTTGGCTTTTGCAGTATCTAAATCGAGCGGTGAAGCCGTGGCGCCCACCGTGAACTCCGGCTCTGCGCTGCCGTCTCCGGTCTTTACGCCATGCGTAAGCAAATCCAGCAGCGACCGCGCTCGCGATTGCTCGCTGTAGTTGAAAGCCCGGCGCTTATCGCCGCGCGCGTAGGTGTAACCAATGGCGATGTCGTAGACACTTTCCGCATCGAAGAAACTGTTCCGGTTCTGTAATTCTGTGATCGCGGCGCGGTCAAGCTCGAACAACTCAAGTACACGCGCCAGCTCAGCCTCAGTCGCAGCGTCGTCATTGCCGTTTACGTAGCAAAGCAGCCTGCCTTTGTGCGCGTCGTAACCATCGAGCTTGCTGATCTCCATTCCTTCATAGGTTTTGAGCGCCTCGTTGTAACTTTGAAGCGCCGCATCACAGTCGCCGGAGTGCCGCGTGAGGTGGCCGAGTTGAAGGTGCGAGTAGGCAATATCCTTACGGCTGGCCGAGTCATTGTGAAGCGAGCGGGCGAGGTTGAGGCCCGCGGTCGCTTGCTTGACTGCCTCGTCGAAGCGTTTTTGTCCGGCGAGGATCATGCCGAGGTGCGTGTAAGACTGCCAGGCGAGCGACGGATCGCGTAACTGTTCCAGACCGAGGCGTAATGCTTCGCGTTCGTAGGCCGCAGCGGCGTCGTAAAGTTTCAGCGTGTAAAAAGTCTGGGCGGTGAAGGTGAAGTTACGCCAATCCTGCCGCAAACTTGCCGACGCAGCAGCAGCTATTGAGAGCGTGCGCTGGTGATACTCAAGCGCGTGATCCGGTCGTCCCAACTCGGTATATTGAAGCGCAAGCTGCGTGAGGACCTTCTGCTGGTTGTAATTATCATTGAGAGCGACAGCTATCTCGAGCGCCTGCCGATCGAGAGCGATCGAGCGAGAGTGATCTCCGATGAGATCGTAATTGTTGGCAAGCAGGCACAGCACCTGCGAAAGCAGCCAATGATAGTTATGTGATCTGGCGAACGATGCCAGATCATCGAGCAAGACCGCGCTTTCATCGAACCGATCGCTTTGCGCAGTAGTGTAGGCGATCCAGTAATCAGAGACTCGCGCTTCGTTCTTGTTGCCGGCGGACGTGAATAGCGATTTAGCGGTCGAGAAATGTGTGTGCGCTTCGTCATATTGTCCCGACTGGCAGAGACGATAACCTTCGCTCAACTCAGCATAAGCGGAGACTAGCTGCTTCTGATTGTCTCGTCCGATTTTCGAATAGTAATTCGCCAGTTCGGCTACGAAAGGATCGTCGGCACGACTGCGCTCGAGAGTGCCAGCGTATTTCAAGGCGTCGACGAGTTCACCTGCTTCGCTCGTTCGACCTTCCGTCGCAGCTTGCGCAATACTGCGTGCAAGTTGGAATGGAACCATCTTGCCTGTGATCATCTCGCGGCTGCCGCTCAGGAGTTGCCAGGCGAGATCGTCACTACGCGCGCGATAAGCGTCGAGAAACTGCCGCAAGATTTCCGGGGTTGTTTTTGCGAGCTGCTCTTCAAGTCGCTTGAGGTTACGACGTCCTTCTTCGGCCCAGGGAGTTTTAGAATCCAGCTCGACATAACGACGCCAATCATCAGCAGCCTGCCCCGGAAGGTTCATGCTCTGGTGGACAAGGGCGCGGTTGAAGAGTGCGTCGAGGAGTGAGGCATCGAGCGCGAGTGCACGATTGAGTTGTTCAAGTGCGCGTGCAAAATCGGCGAGCTTCTCACCATCACTCTCGCCCGATGGACGATTGTTTCCACGTTCCATCAGCGCGGCCCCGAGGTCGCTAAGCAGACGAGCATCCTCGGGCATCGAAGCCAGCGCCGTCTCGATTTGCTTTATCGCTTTGTCGTACTGGCGCCCGGCGAGATAGAGACGGCCGAGTGCGTGGTGGGCCGGGGCGCTTTGCTGTTGGTGCGCAGCGTCTTGCAGGAGACGCTCAGCACGATCCCGTGCGACAGAGTCAAACCTATCGCCAGCCGCACCCCTGGTAGCAGGTGGAGGCGCATAACCGAGACCCGTGATACGCGCTTCGCCAGGGCGCTGCTGTTTATAAGCCTCGTTCAGAGCAAGCAGCCCGCGTTCGACGTCTGAGTTGCGCGAACAGGAGTGCAATAGCAGTCCGCCCACAACAATCACGGCGACCGCTGCAAGCACGGCGAAGACGTGGCGACTGCGGTTTGGGGCAACCGACGACATTTGGGAGGTTAGACTTCAGACTACGGGCGCGAGCGAAACAGAGCGTAAGCACGCGGGCGATTCGTGTCAACCCGCTTTCAGCGTTCGAGACGGTTTGCGGCGCGGGAGCCCTGCCAGAGGCTGAGGGCCGCAACCAGACAGGCTAGCGGGCAGAGCAGCATCGAGTAGCGCATGTTGAGCGGCGTGTTGGTGGCGCCGAGCCAGTCGTTGAGCTGGCCGATGACGAGTGAGCCGATGCCGTAAGCAATGATCACGGCGAAGAAGTAAACGCCGATGCCCAGACCGCGCAGCTCCGGGCCGGCAATGTCGTGAACGTCTGCCGCTGCCGGACCAAGCCACACCAGCGAGAGCGCGAGCAGAACAAGGTTCGCGAGCAGCAGTAACAAAAGATTTCCTGAGAAGATAAATAGTAACCAAAACGGCACTGCGATCAGCGCGGCAAGTGCGCCGAACATCATGCGACCGCCGCGTCCGAAACGTCGAAACTTGTCGGCGAGATAACCGCCGAGGATCGTGCCCGGCACACCTGCGATCAACGTCAACACGCCGCCATAAAAACCGATCGTCAGCAGGTCGAGTTTGTAGACGCGCGTGACGAACGTGGCGCCCCAAAACGAAAGATTGTTTGCAGCGAGACCAAAACAGCCGTAACCGAGATAGTGGTATCGCAGCGGCACGGAGTCAAAGAGAATTCTCCAGTCACGCGCCGTGTATTTCGTTGTTGAGGCTTCGGTCGTGCCGCGCGGCTGCTCGCGCAGCAGGTAGACGAGCACCGCGATCACCAGGCCCGGAAACCCCAACGCGTAAAACGCAACGCGCCAGCCGTAGTATTGGCCCAGCCAGCCGCCGAGAAAGAAAGCAAGACCGGCGCCGATCGCGATGCCGGAAGAGTAAACGGCCTGCACGGTCGCGCGCACGCGCGGCGGGAAGTAGTCGCTCAACAACGAGAGTGCTGCTGGTCCAAGTGTCGCTTCGCCGACACCGACCATCACACGACAAAGCAGCAAAGACCAGAAGCCGTTTGCAAAGCCTGTCAGACCTGAGAAGACACTCCACACCGCGAGACCTGCGGCGATCATGTTTTTGCGCACCGCGCGATCGGCTAAACGTCCGAATGGAATTCCGAGCACGGTGAAGAAGATGACGAACGACATGCTGCCGAGCATCGCGAGCTGCAAGTCGGAGAAAGCCATCTCTTTTTTGATGAGCGGGAGGAGAATGTAGATGATGGTGCGGTCGAGGTAGTTGAAGACGTAAACAAGCGTCAGCAACCAGAGGGCGTACCACGAATACCCACTCACCTTGTCTTTAACTATCGTAGTCGTCTGCTGCAAGATTTTATTTTGTGTTTTTTGTGCCTCTTGGCAGAAGAACAGTCGCTTCGCCACGGATCACAACTTCGTCACGCTGGTTCAAACAAATAGTCTCGAGTTTCACCACAGGCTTGTCTTCACGAATCTCCTTCACGGTGACGCGTGCCGTTACTTCGTCACCGGAAAACACAGGCGCAACGAACTGTAGCGTCTGCCCGAGATACACACTTCCCTCACCCGGCAATTTATTCGCGAGCACCGCGGAGATGAGCGACGCGGTCAACATCCCGTGTGCGATGCGTCGCCCGAAGCGCGTCGTCTTCGCAAACTCCTCATCAACGTGAACCGGGTTGTGATCGCCAGTCACACGCGCAAACGCATCGATGTCCGATTGCTCAATCGTCTTAGTGATTTCAGCGCTGTCGCCAATGCTGAATTTCATGTTTATTCGCCGAGAAACTTGAGTACTGCCGCATTGAACTCGCCCGGCTTCTCAACATTCGGGACGTGACCACACTGATCGATTACAACCATCTTCGACCCCGCAATGTCTTTGTTGAAGCGCTCGCCTTCGGCCAGCGACACGAGTCCGTCCTGCCGTCCCCACACAATTAGCGTCGGTCGCTTGATCGTTTTGACGATATCGTCGAGAAAGTCTTCGCTACGAATGATCGACTCGGTGATGCTGTTGATCGTGTAGCCATCACCAGCGGCGAGCCGGGCAGCGATTGCCTGGTCGATGGCGGCGTCGGTCAGGAATGCCTTGTTGTAGAAAATTTTGGCCACGAGGATTTTCATTCCGTCACGCGTTGGAGGATTCAAACCGAAGAAGACGCGCGAATCGAGATCCTTCGGCGGCGCGTACCCTGCTGCATCGACGAGCACGAGTTTATCGACACGATCCGGAAAGCTGGCGGTAAACATCGCCCCGATCCAGCCGCCCATCGAATTACCAATGAGGGTCGCGCGCTCGATCTTCAGTTGTTTGCAAAACTGGTCGAGGAAATCGACATAAGTGCGGATGCGGTAATTGACGAGAGGCTTGTCAGACTTGCCGAAGCCGATCTGATCGGGAACGACGACGTGATACTTCTCTGCCAAGGCTGCGACATTGAACTGCCACACCTGCGTTGAGCCACCCAAACCATGCAACAGAATCACGGTCGGCCCGGTTCCAGCCTCGATGTAGTGGATCTTCTGCCCAAAGACGAGAACCTCTTTCGACGCTTGCGCATTCGCCAACGATACAACAAAAAGCGTGATCGTTATCAGAAGTATGATCCGTGTTTTCATCTGTGTTCATCCGTGGCTAAATAAAGTGAATCGATCACATCTCGAAACCGGTCTGTAATCACATCCCGCTTCAGTTTCCCTGTTGGCGTGATCTCCTCGCCCGCGATTTCGAAATCCCGCTCGAGGATCGCGAAGCGCTTGATCGACTCAGTAGACGACACGCGTCGATTCACGCTATCGATGATCGCCTGAATAGTTTCTCGTGGCGCGGGTGTGTTCAGCGTGATCAGCGCGACGAGGTAGCTTCGGCCTTCACCGTAAACCATCGCCTGACTGATAAGATGGTTCTCCTTCAACATGTTCTCCAGCAGCGCCGGTGCGACTTTCTTCCCGGTTGAAGTAACGATCAGCTCCTTCTTGCGCCCAATGATCTTCAAAAACCCATCTTCATCAAACTCACCAAGATCACCGGTCAGCAACCAACCATCAGCAAACATCTTTGCCGTCTCTTCAGGCGCTTTGTAGTAACCGCTGAACATCATCTCACTGCGTATCAGGATCTCCTTGTCGTCAGCGATGCTAACCTCACAGCCCGGCATCGTTGGACCAACAGTGCCAAACTTGTAATTGTCAGCTCGATTAAACGCAACGCAGACGTTCTCCGTCAGACCGTAAGCCTCCAGGATCGGCAAGCCTGCCGCCGCAAACAACTCAGCAACCTCCAGCGGCAACGGCGCGCCACCTGAAGTTAAGAGTCGAATGCGACCACCGAAATAGTCTTTAATTCTCGTCGACCCATCCGCAACGATGCGCGCGTGAATCTTCTCGAAGAAGCGCGGCAGGCTCGCAAACACTGTCGGCTTCACTTCGAGCATGTACTCACCGAGCCGCATGAGATCGTCGACAAAGTATGCGGAAGCACCCGCGTAAAGACGGTTGTAAAGCCCGGAGATTCGCTCGGCCACGTGACAGAATGGAAGATAGGAAAAAGAAACGTCCGTGTCGTAAATCGGAGTCGTCTGGCGCAAGGATTCGACGCTGTTGATGATGTAACGATGACTCAGGCATGCGCCCTTCGGCGCGCCCGTTGTTCCCGACGTGTAGACCATGATCGCGACATCGTCGGGCTTTGCACCTTCCGCGCGTTCTTTCAACAGGGGCGCGAGTCGGGAGCGCTCCTTCTGGCCGCGCACAATGAAGTCGCGGTAGCTGATCACGTCGCTCGCGTCGTCTGCTTCGAGAGCGATCACGTGTCGCACCTTCGGAAGCTGGTCGCGAATACTGAGCACCTTCTGAAGTTGTTCACGGCTGTCGACCAGGACAAACTCAGCGTCAGAGTGATTGATGATATAAGCGATCTGTTCGGCAGAGCTCGTGGGATAAAGACCCACTCCGACACCACCGGCCATAATCGTCCCGATGTCGCTGATGGGCCACTCGGGAACATTGCCCATCAGGATACAAACGGATCCGCCGCGCTTCAGCTCGAATGACAACAGCGCCGTCGCGAAGTCGTAGGTCTCCTGCTCGAAGTGCTGCCATGAGATCCCCTGCCATCGATCGTTTGAGTGAAAGTAGAAAACGTCTTTCGGCTCAGCACCCTCCGCCGCATAACGGCGAACACGATCGGCGAACAGTGCATAGACGCTCGAATACTTCATGAATCAGTTTTGTGCTTTTTGTGCCTTTTGTGGCTCACCATTTAAAAGCGACGCAGGCCATGTTGAGGCCACCACCAGAAGCACACATGATCACATTGTCACCACGATTCAGTTTGCCGGCACCGATCGCGTCGTGCAGCACCATCGGTATACACGCGGAGCCCGTGTAACCCCACTTCTGCATGATCGTGTGCGTGCGTTCCATCGGCAGATCGAGATTCCCCATCACTTCCTTAATCGTGCTCAGGTTAACCTGTGTGAACAGAAACAACTTGATGTCGTTGAGTTCCAGCTTTGACTTCGCCAGCACCTCTTTAACAATCGCCGGCCAGCCTTCGGTGTTCACTTCCGCCGGGTACTTCTTCGCGAAACGCACCTTCGTCCACATACCTTCGTCGACGACCTGATTGGTGATCGGCAGGTGAGTTCCACCAGCGTAGATTCCCATGTGATCGTGAAAGCTGCCATCCGCACGAAGTTTGCCGGCGAGAAAACCCGGCCGATCGTCTCTCGCTTGCAGCACAACTGCACCCGCACCGTCGGCAAAGATCGTGGCTGTCTTCTTGTCGTGCCAATCAAGATACTTGCTGATCGCGTACGCACCGACGACGAGCACGTTTCGATAAGCTGAATCGGCGATGATGAACTTCGATGCAGTGTCCAACGCGGTCACGAACCCGGCACACGCACAGTTCACGTCAAATGTTCCAGCATTCACAGCACCGAGTCGATGTTGCACGACCACTGACGTGGCCGGTGAAAGCTGCTCGGGCGTATCGGTGGCAAGAATGATCAGGTCCAACTCACGCGCGTCGAGCCGCGCGGCCTCGAGCGCCTGTCGGCTCGCGTGTGTGGCAAGATCAGCAGTGCTTTCATTGTCAGCGGCGACGTGTCGCTCGTGAATACCGAGAACGTTGGACACAAACTGGTTGATGTCCTCGCCGAGTATCCGACTCAGATCGTCATTGGTGACGATCTTTTCAGGAACGTAGATACCCGTGCTAATGATATTCGCCGTGTTCATCCGTGAAAATCCGTGGTTAAAAACTCCGTAACGATGCGATTAAACTCCCCGGCTTGCTCGATAAAAAACGTGTGACTCCCGCCTTCTACAATCTGAAGCCTCGCGCCGGGAATCTTCGCCGCAAGATTGCGTGAGTTCTGCACCGGAACGATCACGTCCGCATCGCCACTCAAGACAAGCGTCGAGCTCTTAATTTCTTTAAGCCTCGACTCCACATTGAAACTCATCGCCGCTTGCAACTGGCTCAGGTAAATGTGCTCGGGCACCTGATTCGTCGCACGCAAATGAACAACGCGATCAACTTCATCGACTTGCGTCCGCACGTACTCCGGCGTGAATGCCAGCAGCAGGTTCTCTCTCATTCGATCTTCGCTA